>Ga0224501_10002465_pt1 | contig 14545 bp, 14 predicted proteins | sample SF_Oct11_sed_USG_4_FD_169105 | JGI IMG/M metagenome (GOLD analysis project Ga0224501, IMG submission 169105) | Sediment microbial communities from San Francisco Bay, California, United States - SF_Oct11_sed_USGS_8_1 | ecosystem: Environmental > Aquatic > Marine > Sediment | place: USA...
GTAATAAGTCTAGAGAAGTAGAAGTGACCTCCCAGGAAATACTGGATGACCAGTGTTAGCTACGTTCAACTGGACCCCTACTATGTGACAGAGCCCTGGACATAGACAGCCGACCAATTGGCACGACTAATCCCCCAAGTTTAGCCGCGACTCAATATAAGACCGATGATATAGCTAGTTACACGACCATCGACTTATTCCAGGAAAACTATCTGGTAGAGGCTTTTCATTGCTCAAAGTATAAAACTGAGGTAACCACTTCACTGTCATTCTTTACTGATATCATAACAAAAACCAAACAAGTGAGACTGCTTCAGGTTAACACTGGGTGATATATGGCCATGATTAACAATAGAGTGTGGTGCTGAGACGCTGACCCTGACATTTCTCAATCATCGAAAACTAGAGGACTGTGGCATTGAGATTATAATAGCGAACCAGGGTATTGCTGTAAAATTCAGTAGTGACTATTTGAGAAATGGCACTAGCATTCAAAACGTGGCGATAATTGAAACCACTGTAGAATTTGACACAGAAGCACCTAGCGGATTAAAGACTGTAGTCGGAATTTCATCGCTACAGACGCAATATTTGTGGGGAAAAATCACTGAAAATATTCGTTAGGATTCCTGAAAATCTTGAAAGCGCTAATCTTTATCCATCCTACTGAGACCACGAGACATGCCTGTGTAGTCTGTGAAAACTGGTGCGATCATGCTTTGTATCTAGAAGTAGTGGGGTTACATCATTTTTACAAGAAGAATTCCAGTGGATGAGAAAGCTACATACCCTTAACAGGTCCATACCGTTGCGACAATTGAAGAGAACACCGATGAAACAGAGTTGAACCCTCTCCCCTCTAGCTTTTAAAGGTTGGATGACGAGGCAAATTTTTTTTCCTAATCCAGGACAGATAGTGTGTGTTAATATCGAGATAATGTTCAAAACTTTGAATCATACAATCATAGCTTAGCCAATAGATCCTGATAAACAATAACATCCAATTACCAGTATGACAATGTATGGTTTACTCATTAACTAGTGATATCATGCTTTCACGTTTTATTGCCTCATATCCCATGTCTGTCCTATATATTCAGCTGCATGTTTTAACCTTGTTGGTATACAATAAACTTCCATAGCGAAATCTCAACAGGTTATGGGCCCAGACTTTGTATAGGCATGACCGACGATCGCGTAAGTTTTGATAAACTGACAATTGACAATTATTCAGCATGGAAGTTTCAAATGAAGCTCTATCTAAACTCCAAAGGATTATTCAGCATCGTAGACAAGTCTGAGGGCGAGCCAGAAGACCAGACTGAGAACGCTGAATATTTGGAGCGAGCTGAGCGAGCATTCACCATCATCGGACTATCGGTTAGTAGCTCACTGGTGTACCGGATATCTGATAGCTTGACCGCTAGCGATGCATGGGCGAAGCTGTAGACTCATTTCGAGAAAGATACCGTGGCTAACAAACTGTTCCTAAAGAAGAGATATTTTCGAACAGTGATGGAGGAGGGCTCCTCCATTAGTGACCATATAAAACGAATGAAAGAGCTAACAGACAAGCTCGCAGCTCTTCAGGCGCCAGTGGCACCACAAGACCAAGTGGTGACTATGCTGGGAAGTTTGCCGCCCAGTTATGACAATGTCGTGACAGCGTTGGAGGTACGCGTCGACGATCTGACTCTTGACTTCGTTCATCAGTCACTGCTAAATGCTGAGCAGAAGCGGTTAGAACCCACCCAACATGTGAAGGCAGATGATGCACTGTTAGCGGAGAATTCGCAGATGCTACATATGCGATGCTAAAACGCACCGGCAGCATGCGTGCCCGGAGCGAGAAAATAGAGATCAACGACAAAGCCAACATCAGAAGCGACCGGCCCGAAAAATGCGAGTCCATAAGGCACAGCGCGTCGGTCAAGAGTCCGAGCTGAACGACAACGCCTTCAACATTCATCATGGGAAAAGAAACATTCATTTACCATGGATTATTGATTCTGGTGCATCACGGCACATGACCATGAACAGGCACATGTCCTGTCAATACACAGAGTTTCAAAGTCCAGAAAAGGTTAATGTTGGTGATGGACACCCGCTTGATGTGCTAGGCATTGGTACTGTAAAGATGAGACTAACACACCGTAAGAACAGTCCATTCAAACAGGCAACTCTTCATGACGTGTTATACGTACCAGGGCTGGCCGCCAATCTATTCTCAGTTAAAGTAGCCACTGTGAATGGACGCCTAGTTCAGTTCCGGAAGAATCGCTGCTGGGTAAAGGATATGAATGGGTATACGAGGGCCATGGTGTCTATTGTTGGTCGGATGTATCACCTAGACTGTGAATCAATTTCAGACGCAGCAGCAATCACTGGAGACTTATGGCACCTGCCCCTCGGCCATGTAAATCAACAAACACTAAAAAGGATAAGCATAGACAAGGACAATCATATACAAATAGATAATAGATTATCATTCTGTGAGCCATGCGTACAAGGAAAACTCGCTCATCACTCGTACAACTCGACCAGTGACATACGAATGACACATCGCCTTGAACTTGTTCATTCTGACGTCTGTACAATGGAGACCGAATCATTAGCTGGCAGCATATACTTTGTGACATTCATTGATGACTTCACCAGATGTACAGCTGTCTACTTCATGAAGAAAAAGTCTGAAGTGCTGGATAAATTCAAGGAATATCAAGCCCGAGTTAGTGGCGAGCATATAGGAACTCTGCGTTCAGACCGAGTGGTGAATACATGTCGCAAGAGTTCAAAGATTATCTCATAGCCCAGAAGATAGCTCACCACTTGACAGCAGCCCGCAGCAAAATGGCGTAGCCGAAAGAATGAACCGCACACTATGCGAATCAGCTAGAGCGATGCTCTCACAAGCTAAGATGCCAAAAAATTCTGGGCTGAAGCCATGAATACTGCAGCCTATTTACGGAATCGCCTCCCCACATCGGCTCATAGTATAACTCCTTATCAGAGGTGGTATGGACGAAAACCACAGCTTAGTGCTCTTCGTGTATTTGGATGTACTGCGTACGCTCTGATTCCAGATCAACAACGCCGTAAGCTTGATGCCAAACGTATAAAGTTGACTTTTACAGTATCAAGTCAAAAGCGTATCGACTCTATCATGCCGAGACTGGATAAATCATTGAAAGGCGCGATGTAGAGTTCAATGAAATGGGCGACTCAATATCAGCCCGAGTCGACTCATCTGTTAATACCGTCAAAACAGATATGCTGCAGCTTGACATGGGTGCCACTGAAACCGATAGTGTGCCTAGACCCACTGAAACCGCATCACCATCTGAACGCCGCTCATCAAATTGTGCACGAGTGCCGCCTGTTCGCTATGGAATCGATGAATATGCCAACCATGCCGCAAATCTAGTGGGAGCAGATATTGATGAGCCACAAAACATCAAGGAAGCCCAAAACTCTATCCAGGCCAAGTATACGTGCACAGGTGAAATCGAACAATTCAAAGGTCGCCTTGTGACCAGAGGTTTTGCACAAGAGTATGGAATCGATTACAATGAGACATTTTCACCAGTTGTTCGCTTTCCGTCGATCAGGACACTGATAGCCCATGGACTAAATCGCAACATGAAGATTCATCAAATGGATGTAGTTACGGCTTTTCTCAATGGCAGTCTCGAGGAGGAGATATACATGACTCAACCAGAAGGTTTCGTACAGCCTGGCAACGAGAATCTTGTATGTCGATTACGTAAGTCACTGTATGGTCTCAAACAGTCACCACGCTGCTGGAATAAAATACTCCATGACTACCTGGTATCGCTTTTCTTCACCCAATCAAAGGCTGTGTATATATAAAAACAACTGACGGCCGACAGACTATTATTGCTGTGTACGTTGATGATCTGATAACGATGGCCGACACGGACAATGATTTAGATAGTGTAAAACGTGCAATGGAAACTAGGTTCCAAATGAAAGACCTTGGTGAACTACATTACCTGCTCGGTGTAAACGTGAAACAAAACGCTTCAAGTATCGAGCTGCATCAAAAGTTCTACATAGAGCAACTTCTAAAGCGATTTGGCATGCAGGACTGTGAACCCGTCTCGACCCCTATGGGCTGTAAGTAAGACTGCAATTAGATGATGGAGTAAGCAAGCCGGTGGACGCTATCCTGTACAAGTCAATGATAGGTAGCCTCCTCCATGCATCCATAGGAACACGACCCGATATCACTCAAGCAGTGGGAGTTATCTCCAAATATTGTGAGAAACCCACAGAAGTCCACCTGACTGCGGTAAAACGAATCATGCGTTATCTCAAAGGGACTCTCGATCACAAACTGACATTCAATGCTAGTGACTGTCCTCTCATCGGATACGCTGATGCAAACTGGGCTGCTGATCTAGATAATCGTCGATCGACGTCAGGAAATGTGCTATGTCTAGCTAATGGACCGATCAGCTGGACGTCAAAACGTCAATCTGTCGTAGCAACCTCGACGACTGAAGCTGAATATATCGCTATCTTTCACTGCATACTATTGCGCTTAAATGCCTATTGACCGAGCTCGGTGCATGGGACACCGGATCTCCTATGACCTTGATGTCTGACAGCCAATCAGCTATTGCTCTCTCAGCAAACTCTAGCACAAAATCAAGGGCAAAGCACATTGACATCAAGTATCATTTTATTCGTGAAGCTATAGCCAATGGTCATGTTAAACTTGTATTCTGCCCATCTGAATCAATGATTGCTGATGCTTTGACTATGCAGGTACCCCGTGAGCAGTTTGAGTTGCTTCCTGAAGATGCCCTGGAGCCTAAAAAGACTTCTGAAGTGACCGAGAATGCCAGCTTTCTGTAGGTTCCGATGATGAGACGTGCCTTCAAAGCCAACAGAGACGAGGACGTACACCGCAACCCTCTCGCAGTGCCACAAGAATTGTGACCGTCCCGACAGCTAATGCTTTTGCCGTTTTAGAAGACCCCGACCCAGACACGCCTGAGCAAAGCCAACCTCGCTGGACGGAGAAGCGGAAATGGATGAGTAGCCCTGGCTCTCTCCTTTGCGACTGTGTGTATGCCCGCCGTGACTGAGCGAATGCCCTCTGTGAATGGGTATACTTCCCAGATTGCCAATTTTGACGCCTTATATGTAGTCGCATGTATACATATATACACATATATATACAATACATATACATATATATACACTAATACAGATATATCCCTATGTACATAACTCCTTATGCCAAAATAACTACTCGCCATGGCCGCCAGTTTCGTTCAACACGCCCACTCAAGAAAGAAAATTTTTGTCGCAAAAGAGGGAGAAAAAAAATCTTGAGGTAAGCCCCCAACGCAGTGTTGGTATCTCGGCCTCGAGTCGGGTTCTTTTACACTGACGACTGAGTGGTGAACTTACGCAGTCCGTGACCGCATGGCCGTGGGCGTGACGCGAGTCGTGACGGAGAAGCAACTAGCAAGTCGGCGTGGTTAATAATTTCCTACCTGGGCGGTGAGATCTGCGACGGGTGTGGTTAGCAACGGGCGGAGTTCATATTCAACGTGTGATATAGCTTTATCTACCCCCTTGAACGCTGGCATAAGCTCTCGCAATGCTACGAGCTCGGTATTTCCCGCATTTTCACCAGCCATCTTGTAATGAAGAACGGAACTGGAATCGCCATAGCCCGCGTCTATGGGCAGTCCTTACCAGCGGATAAAATACCAAATTGAATCGCCAACAGCCCATCAGCTAGGTGTTGACCTAATAATTCCAGTTCCTGTTAAGGTTAGCTATCAGTATCAATCCTAGTCGTTCTAATACTATCATCTATGTATATAAGTTTTGAAAGTTCATAAAACTCTTATGCTTCCGTCCAACGCATCATTGTCGGACTGTATATTTCTGTGAGTTCAGTGAAAATTCAACAGCATGGAGATAAATCCTGACAAGTATTTCGCCTCACTGAACTTCATGTGTCGAGGGATTGTGAACGAAAAGCGCGACTTTGCCTCTCTCTTCGGTGACCAGTTTGACGCTTTACCAGAGGATGACCAAGACGATTTAATTAATGAGCACTTTATACCCCCGCATATTCAACTTAAATACGCTAACCAAGATACAGAGGAGATTCCTAACAGCTACCCTGTTCTTAAAGTAAAATGTGGGCAGAAGTTTGTCGAGCTAGAAGAAGATCAAGATGAGGTAAACCGTAAACTAACTTGTAAAAGAGTATTTTATCATAAAATACTCTTTTAGTTTTTATGTATTATTAAATTATTATATCAAATCATCATGGAATTCTTGAATGATACCGTCTCTTCACACCGACATTCCCTTACACTTGCAGTTACATAAGTTATACCTGATCACGGGAAGGTAACTCCTACGTCCTCCTCAAATTACTCGTGGATAATTTAGAACTTCAGAAACACATTGGTCGGTTGATCAAAAAGTTATTTTCGTTTGTGTAAACTCCCTGGGAAACACGGTTAGTGAAGTATGATGATGAGGTGATTTTGAGTGTTGAGACAGTGCATCATTCTTTTCTCAGAGAAGTGGGCAACCTTCTTCTACCCAATGCATCAGTACACTGGCTAATGTGTACACATGGCACCGGACACCATTTTGATTTTCATTCACGTATTTTCAATCTATTATCTGAAGTTATTCTCTCTAGACAAGACGGTTATCTTCTGTTTTACAGGGTGAGATCTGGCAAGATGAACACTCCGGACCTTTCTGCTGGGAAACCAATGTAAGTAATTAGAGAGTTTACGGAGTTGTGTTTCCGTATCCGTAGACGGAAAGTGGCCCCGAATCGAAGTCATAGGCGCACAAATGCAGACGAATTACCGTACGCTCATGCGAAATTCTTCTAAATTCTGTTCGATGCTACCTGTAATGGTTTCCTTTTTCTAGTTCATTCAAATAAGTTTGCCATAGATTGTAGGCAACCACTGATGTTATGATTTAATATAGTAAACATATTCACATATTTGCGCTCGGCTTGTGCACTGAATCAATAGTAATACCGATCCAAAGTGAGCAATTTTTTCACTAAGTGAGCTTTAATAGATAGAATCGCTATAATTCCGGTTCAAGAGCCTAGAACGCATCTCCGCAGTCTCGCTATTAACTGCCTAGCTTTCACTATCTCAGGCTGGCTTTTAAATAACCGTGTCTGTCCCAACTGCTTTCTAGCACAGAGAATGAACCCGCACACAGACCTGATGGATCAGATCGTATAAGTAAGCCAACTCCCAATTACTTACAAATTAGATATACTCCTTACTTAATTGATTAGATTGAGGTTTAACCATAGTGTGGGGGTGGATAGCGCTGGGCTTTGGACCCGGGGCCCCGGGTTCAATTTCCAGTTCGTGCAAACACTATCTCTTTTGCAGCACCCCCAATGGTTTTGGATCCCGACGTTATATAAAGGAAGCCCTCCCATAGAGTTACCTTCTGTATGGGGCATGCGGATGCAAACAGAAAGTCTCCTAGAAATGAACCCTGGGATAGGCTGAGCCTAAGACTCAGTAGACCAATTTCTGCAAACCACAAACACTAGTCAGGATACGAAAAAAGACTGTACTGCCTATCAATCTGTCACTGTACTGCCTATCAATCTGTCACTGTTTTCGTAGAGTCAGTCTGAGCTGGACTTTGATAACTTGGTGGAAAAGTTAGAAAAACCCACTAAGAAAAACGTGGACCGAAAGTCGGACGAGGAAACTGGAAAAATCACTTTAGATAATGTCACCTTAAAGAAATCTGATGCAAATAGAGCCAAATCTCCTCGTCTACTCAGAAAGAATGAAGATGACAAACCCGGGGCACTGGAAAGGTAAGCGCATCAGGATTATTTTTTTGGCTTAGACTAATTTGATTCACGGCGTTGGTTATTGAGAAGTCAAACTTTTTTTCAAACAGAGAATTAGTCAAAGGGAATGGTGGTTTAAAAATGGGATCCTTTAATCCGTGAGCTGTTTTCTAACTTCTCACCATGATGTATAGAAGCTGCCGAGTTAAACGCTTGTGAACTTGCTGAAGGCTCGTACCTACAACAGACACCACCAGCAGTAGAAAACGAACTCGCAATCCATAGGTTGTAATTCCACGCTTTCGATAACGGAGTTACCTTGGCCCCTAATCAACGCCCAATGTTTAATAGAAGTTAGATAAACTGCTAGTAGAACTCTAGCTACTTCTTTCTTATTCTGACCAGTGTCTTCGAATTGCAAAAATTAGCCTGCTGAGTCTTTCACTCAGCGTTTCTCCAGGTGTGTCATTAACGAGCTCTTTCCTCGCACCAGCCTGTCTCCGAGTGTGCCATTAACGAGCTCTTTCCTCGCACCAACCAGCGTGTCTCCGAGTGTGTCATTAACGAGCTTTTTCCTCGCACTCACTCAGCGTTTCTCCGGGTGTGTCATTAACGAGCCCTTTCCTCGCACCAGCGTGTCTATAGAGAAAAGAACTAACTCTCTGGTAAACTTAATCTAGTTATAACCCTAAAGAGTTGCTAGTGATTTATGCTACTGTTGATTTGATGTTCTGAGTGAAATAATTGGTTATCGAATAAGTCTATTTTGTTGTCATAATAAATTCAGGGTTCACATTACCAAACAGTAAGTAAGGGACCAGATGAAGATGACTCATCCCCTCACAACTGGTTATCAATGATTAGACCAGGTCAAGAGATCTTTCCGCTACAGAACCTCCCCCCCCCCCTTCCTCTATAGTTCCCAATCCTGTTAGCCATCTGATTTTTTTATAGGACACAGTCATCGTGCCTCCATTGAATTGTGTCAGTATCCCCCAAAATCTCCCTTTCAAAGTTGCCTCCTATGATACAAGCTATCTATTGCCTGAATACTTGATTTGCAAACATTGTCTTAAAATCTGAAACTTTATCCAATTATCCTTTAAATTCTTTCCCCTTGTGCACTCATTGGTTACTTTCAACTAGAATAGCGCCTCACTCCCTCCCTATCTTTTACACACACCCCAGAGGACAGACCTATGTGACCTATATTTCTCAGCTTAGAATAGCGCCTCATTTCCTCCCTATCTTTTACCCAGAGCTCAGAGTACAGACTTTCAGGAGCTGAAAAGTATTTGGGAATCTCACGGTATTAACCCGGACGCCCCCGAAGTGTTCACTCCAACGTCTTATCTTTCAAAGTCTCAGCTATCTCTTGCCACATTAGACTCACCCACACGAGGTAGCACTCAGGATATACCGGTGAGTCTTCTTCTGCCATATCCTCATCAGTGTATCAGTGTAACGGGTGAGCAGGTACCCCCCGGTACCCTACCCTATGTCAGGGATATGCAGGTACCCCCCGGTACCCTAACCTATGTCAGGGATATGCAGGTACCCCCCGGTACCCTAACCTATGTCAGGGATATGCAGAAATTGGTCTACTGAGTCTTGGACTCGGGGTTTCCCAGGCTGCATGCGTCTTGAGGAGACTTTCTGCTCATTCTCCATAGGAAACGTTACTCTGGAGCGAGGAGGGTCAGCAATTTATCTTTTCACGAATTGCGGCTTAGCATGGAGCACCACATGTGGACCAGTATGAACGCTCCACCTCATAATCAGGCTGGGTTGTTTAGCTAGCATTAATGTAAGGAAGCTCACACTCACATTGGGAGTCATCTTGACCGGGGTTCAAATCCACGGCTGCAAACCCAGCGCTCTACCACTGACCAATTCCTGCCAGTATCTTAAAATATCATGAGTAAATAACAAATCTATAATGTTATTATAGGCTGTTACGGCTCCCGTTGATGACAATTTGGAGTTGAAACCGGTCGGTCCTGTTCCAGCTAATGCTAGTACCATCAGCTTACGGAACTACGCACCAGAGAGCTCTCCGAGACCGGGTGACTGCGCTATTCTCCTCTTACATAACTGAAGCGGGATGAACACGGGCGGTTACTCGTATATAAAATGCTATTTTGTTTTCACTACTGCCCAACAACTTGCCATCGTGGCTGGTCAGGTATTGGCCAAAGATACAAGCTGGGTATTGCTTGAGGAGATTGCGCTTAAGGCGTGTGACAGCCAATTTGTACCGGTAACAGTGCAACCGAGCCACTCGTCCTCACCGCCGTCCTCACCGCCGTCCTCACCGCCGTCCTCACCGCCTTCCCCACCTCTGAGCGGGTTTGGGTACCCATTCACTCCTGGCTGAACAGAGAAAGTTTTTGAAAAATCAGACACAGACACAAACTGTCTGGACGTTAGGGGCGAACTGGGACTTTCAGCGCCACTGAGCCACAGGCCTGTAGATCATGAAACGCACAAAATCAAAGATAATCTTCTCTTTCTGTGCAGATAGTAAAGTCAGCAGTGCTGGTCAGCGCGAAAGTAGTTTGGCAGCGGACGTAGAGGAAGACAGAGTCAGCGCAGATAGTCAGTATGACAACCTCAAATCCAACAGTGAGTATCACAGTGAGGACAAACTAATGTCAGCGCAAACTCGCTTGGTTTATACGCAGTCGGTTGATAGTAGTCACTTTGCGGCCAATGAAAAACGTCTGACTGAGGATTGAGTCGTCTGACTGAGGATTGAGTCGTCTGACTGAGGATTGAGTCGTCTGACTGAGGATTGAGTCGTCTGACTGAGGATTGAGTCGTCTGACTGAGGATTGAGTCGTCGGACGCCAAACGACTCAATCCTTGATTGAAACAGATTTCCACCCCCAAAAACTTCCAAAAAATTTTTATTGTTGTGATTGAATTTCTCTGAAATGGTCGACACACGGCGGATATATTCGAAAGGCCTCCCGGATATTCAATGCCTCATTGGCCATCATTTAACGCCACTCTGTGTCGTCAACAAGGGACTATCAATGAGTGTCGTTTTGTGGAATTAGTCAGAATTAACCACTGCGCCTGTCTACTGAGCTTGATTACCGATATTATTCCTTCAAACACTTCTGCTTTGACTGTTGAGTTCATTGTATTGTTCTACGCGGGCTGTCTAAGCTCGTGGCTCTTTTTGGATAGGAGCTGAGAATTATGTGAAGAGCTCCAACTCATGGCGCGAGCCAGGCATTGTCCGGGCTTTAACATGGAATATTTAATCTGGGATTTACACAGCTTTCCTGCTATCCACTGTTCGAAAACAGGTCTAGAGTATCTCTATTCAACCCATGAGTGTGCGGCTCAAACCTCGGCTGGGCCTTTTAATTCACGATAACGGTGTTGAAACGTGGTATTCGGAGTTGTCTTAGCATTGACAAAAATCATCAAGGGAATACAACTCCCCAATCATATACTACGGTCCAAGCCGTTAAAGCAACCTGTAGTGCTCGTGTATCGGGATTATTTCATCAAAAACGTACATTTTACTAATGTGTCATCGTAGCCTCCCTAATATTGTAAATATTGCAGAAGATTCTGTGAAGCTGGTTGACATCAATACTTACTTGGAAGATCAGCCGGCACCCTCTAAGAAACCCCACCAAACGCCGCAAACAGCTAGGCCAGCTAGCCAACCGCCACCCCCTCCTCAACCAACCAAGCAGACACCACCTGTACCTGAGCCGACCACTCAGGAAGAGGATATACTCAAAAAGTTTGGAGTGACGTTTGGCTATGCTGGGGATGAACCAGCAGTGGAATCATTCACTAACCCTTCCTTCTCACCCGATACTAAGGTTCGTCTGACAAGATAAGGGGTCAAGGAAACTCACCCCAAAGGGTGCAGTGAGGGAGTCAATGAATCGCAAAAACATGTAGAAAATTATGGCACATTCGAGCGGCTAGTTCAAACGATCGCGAAACTCTCAATGCACATGTTGAGCAGCAGGACGCATCGGCTGCGCATCGGATTTGTGGCAGCGCGTTACAAATGTTAGCTTATTCGAAAATGCCTAGAAACATTTGGACTGCGATGCATGGAAGACCAACTGCCATTGTTAAGCTCGCACCATGATTAATGATTGTATTATCCTGTATTGTGTACTGTTGTAGGAACTGGGAGAAGAAAAGCTACCGAAGTTTGATTTCCTCACCGACTGGTGATCGCCCTTGAAACTTTCATCATAGTTTTATTTTATATTTTATTTATTATTGCTGTTATTGTTGTATAATAACTTAACCTGGTACAAAGGCCTGCGTGGTTACTAAATTAAACATTACATCCAGTACTGGACCTATGGTTTGCTCACTGATACATGGGTTATCGATTGTCAATTAAATAATATATTTGATGCAAGTTATAAATTGTATAAAATATAAATATCGATCTGATAAAAAAATGTCTTCTTTCCCTGGATGGACTCACTTGGACCTTCCAACACATTTTTCCGGCATGGGCTATGGCATGGGCTACGGCACGGGCTATGCCATGGGCTACGGCATGGGCTACGGCATGGGCTACGGCATGGGCTATGCCACGGGCTACGGCATGGGCTATGGCAGAGGTTCTCGACTAACTTTTGAGAAGGGCCATAGTTTTTGGATGGGCAATCTGAGAGGCTCATGTAATTTGACTACATATCTACGCCTACCATAACTATGGGAAGCTAACTCCAAGAATAGCATCACTGCGCGCAACATTATACCTATTAGAATAGACCTTTATCTGTGTGCACGAATTTTAATGAGGTTTATCTGTGGCACAATGTGATATGATTCAAATAGATGAGTATAATAAAATGGAGCCACTCAAAAAGTGAGAAGGGTCGCAGTTAATAGCCCCTGGTCTATGGTTGGGGTATGCCTCATGAAAACGGCAGCATCCGAAAATGAAATGGCAAAAAACAATCCCCCTCGTCTGAGAATGAGATCGCCTGGGTGTATTCTCTATGTTGCAACATGCGCTCTACCAAGCCTCATTTCTCAAACTACAGTCTCCATTTCTGTACATTGAATGATACATAATCACTGCCCCTCAGTCATGCTTCCAAGTGGTCACTGGTCAGTTGGTGAATGGCTGAGTGATCTTTCCTTGTATATCAGAAGTGTAACCTATACGGAGTAAATAGACAAACCCAGCATAGGTACAGGCAAAAGACCACCTTGGCCTTAGCAGACAAATAGTTCTGAACTGAAATAGGCAAGACGGTTACTGAACGTCGGGTAGTGAGAAACTATGCACCCATACCCTGTACCTTTGAAACTATGTACCCCGTACTCTCGAAACCAGGTACCCTGTACCCTCGAAACCATGCACTTCCACCAGAAGCTCGGTGGGTTACCAAAGTTTGAAAATGAAGGTTAAAATCCTCGAATTTCCACCATGAAAATTATGTCATTGTTTTTACTTTACCCAGGTTGAGACATGTTATTCTAATATAAAAAAACAAGTTGGTGAAATTCTAAGTGATAAAAGTGGTGAAAGTTATCCAATATCCAATTGTTGAAAAGGAAAAAGAAACACAAAAGTGGTTCTATAGTTTGTCTCTCTCGGGTTGTGTTAAACTAAAAACACAAGGACTTGGCTTAATTTTTAAACATTATCGGGGTTATTCCACCTTTTTATCAAACTTCTGATGGAAGTACATGGTATCTAAAGTATTGGGTACACAGTTTCCAGCTTGGTGTGCATAGTTTCGAGAATACGGGGTACCTGGTTTCGAGAGTACGGGGTACATGGTTCCGGATGTGCAGGGTACAGGTACATAGTTTCTCACTACCCTTGAAAGACTGAAGTACTGGCAGTAGAAGTAGCATCTAACTTAGAAATAATTGCTTTCTAAGTTGCTATACAGTAATATCCATGATTGAGGTTTAGACCAACATTGATCTTGTTGTTACTTTACTCCACGAAGTATTTCTCCACGAGCAATCTATGCTGCAATACACATTGTTCCTAGCAGAGCAGAGATTATCTTAATTTGAACGGTCCGGGTCATACATACTTCTCTCTAGCGGTCGGAATATACTAAATTCGGGGTTTAGGTCGGATAGACTTTGGTTCGATAGGTCCGGAGTCTGATTTGAAAGCCTAGAATGGTAGAATAATAGTTGAGCACGCATAATTTGCAGCTAAGGCCATTCAGAGTGGTGTAGGGTCACCATATTGGGCTATCAAATATGGACAGGTGTTATATAGTTGGTGCCCTTGTGACCCTCATAGGATATCCAGGTTATCCAATCGTATGACTTGGGATCTGCTTATACAATATATAATACATAATATATACTATATAATATATAATACATACTATATAATATATAATACATAATATATAATACATACTATATAATATATACTATATAATATATAATACATAAAATATAATATATAATACATACTATATAATATATAATACATAATATATAATACATAATACATACTATATAATATATAATACATAATACATACTATATAATATATAATACATACTATATAATATATAATACATAATACATACTATATAATATATAATACATACTATATAATATGTAATATATAATATATACTATATAATATATAATACATAATACATACTATATAATATATAATACATACTATATAATATGTAATATATAATATAT
>Ga0224501_10002467_pt1 | contig 14536 bp, 14 predicted proteins | sample SF_Oct11_sed_USG_4_FD_169105 | JGI IMG/M metagenome (GOLD analysis project Ga0224501, IMG submission 169105) | Sediment microbial communities from San Francisco Bay, California, United States - SF_Oct11_sed_USGS_8_1 | ecosystem: Environmental > Aquatic > Marine > Sediment | place: USA...
AAATAATGCGGGCTAGTATTGGTCCCAGTTCTCTCCCTGCTTCAGGCTAAGTATGGGATAGGCGAACCGACAAGCAGTCATCCTCATCCGCTCACTGCGCCGCAAGCGACCCTGATGGCCAACCTGACACGGAGTGTGTTCGGAGCAGGTCTCCCGTGGCCGCTCGTGGGATTGGGGGCGGCGATCGGTGTTCTGGTCATTTTGATAGATCGTCGGCAAGAACGTCGCGGCCGCTCGTTCCGGTTGCCGGTCCTGGCCGTGGCGCTTGGAATCTATCTGCCGCTGAAGCTCTCTGCAGCTATCTTTCTTGGCGGGGTGATTGCGGCGTTGGCTCACAGGAAACTGGATGGCGCGCGTGAGCCATCACCGTCAGGGTTGCTCTTTTCCGCCGGACTGATTACCGGTGAAGCCTTGATGGGCATCATGTTGGCGATGCCCATCGCACTCTCAGGGATCTGGCCCGGTCTCGCCTCTGACCCGTTTCTCCTGTTTGCCTCACCCCCACTAGGTGGTTGGCCTGGGCTGGTTGTAGTGATACTGGTCGCATGGCTTCTGTATCGGATCGCGGTCGGCAATCGTGGGGACAACTGAGATCAGCTATGCCGGCTGTTGGTGGACGAATCGGACCGGAGCGATTGCTCGAGCTGGGTGTGACGCTAGGTCGCGATGCGATCTTTGTCTTGGGAGTCGGCTCCAGAAAGGGCCGAGTGGGATTGTCTCAGCGATCCAGGCGTTTCATCGGGTGTTGGCGCAATCATTCAGCGCATGACCACTTCCTAAACAGCATGGTGTTTGGTATTCTGTAAGTCATCTTTTCTGAGACTGGTCGCCTCAAGACACAGCCACGCCATTGCGGAGGTGAAAATGAGAGTATCCTCAAGATTCCTTGAGATCCTGCGAATGATCAGCCGCCTCTGGTCCGACCTTCCTCTGTTGGCTCGATTACTCAAAGCGTGGAAGCGTGGCAGCTATCGAGGCCTTTCGGTGCGCACCCTCGTATCTCTCGTTGGGGCCCTGCTGTATGTGGTGAGTCCGATCGATCTAATCCCCGACTTTATTCCAGGGATCGGATTGATCGACGATGCCGCGGTGTTGGCATTGCTGCTCCATAGCATCGCGCAAGACTTGGCGGCATTTCGAATGTGGGAACAGAGCAGGATGGAGTAGAGTCAGGTTAGCTTCGACGTTTCGGCTTCGTGGTTGGAATGGAACTGGCGGGATCCTCCGGCCAGTGGTGTTTCGGATAACGACCGCGTAGTTCTTTTCGGACCTCATGGTAAGCCCGCTTCCAGAATCCCGCTAAATCCTGCGTGACTTGCACCGGACGTCCGGCAGGAGAGAGCAAATGCAGCATGACCGGGACTTTCCCATTCGCTACCCGTGGAGTCTCTTTACACCCGAACATTTCTTGGAGGCGTACTGCCAAGACGGGCAATTCCGGCTGTTCGTAGTCGACTCGGACTCGGGACCCACTTGGCACGACGAGATGGGTTGGAGCGAGCTGATCAAGACGTCTGTGTTGTTCATATGTGAGAAGTGCACGCAACGGTGGGGCAAGGTCTAGTCGATTGACCCGATTGAGTGTGGTAATTCCAGTCAGGTATGGACTGAGCCACGTGCCCAATGTTGCCAACAGTGCTTCGTTTGAAAGATCAGGCCAGTCCGAGTGAGGTCCCTCGATGTGCCGGACCCACCTCACCCGAACTCGCCACTCATGAAGCTCTTTTGTGAAAGGCAGAGATTCAAGTCCTGCGTGATGAATCCCCTGTAGGATTGCTTTTAGTATCTGTTCTTCGTCAAGATGGGAGATGGCCTCGTCCCTCGTAACCACTGCACCAAGTTTTTGTCGACGAAACGCTCGAACGGCACCACTTGTTTCATCCCAGATCACTGATTCTTCCACAACGAGTTGGTCGCGATAGAGCGATTCAATTTCCTCTCTGGTAATTGGAGCCGCAAGGTGAATCCGAGCCCACGGCGTATTGCCATCCAGATCAGCGATAACCAAGAAGGGTTCCGCGGCTAAAGAATTCGGTCCAGTGAACCGCGCGCCGCGACCATTGACCAGCCGATAGCGTGCGTCCTCACCAGTCTGTCGTTGCGCAATCCGATCGGGATAGGCCAGCGCAAGCAACACTCCGACAGCCTGCAAGCGGTCGTGTCCGTTGTCGTTCCCCCTAACGGATGGTGAGCTAAGTTGTCGGCGCCATAGCTGCGCTGTCCGCTTCACCCGTTCAACTGTGGCCCGATTCGACACCAACCCGACTGAATCGCGCTCCCCATGAAGGAGATCCAATCTGACACGGAGATCAGGGTTGTGATGGTTGCGCACCCCCTGCAAGATGTCACGCTCGCTTAACAGTGCTGCCATCTCGCTCGCGAGATCAGCCAATCCCAGTGGCTTGGATTGGATCATCATGTGAGACAGGCGGGGATGAAGAGGAAGCGCGGCCATTTGCCGGCCATGTTCAGTCAGGCGTCCGTCAGTGGAAAACGCCCCGAGCCGTCTGAGCAGCTCCTTGGATTGGGTGATGCCACTTCGAGGTGGTGGAGTGAGCCAAGATAATTCTTCAGGATCCTGTGTGCCCCATTGGGCGAGATCAAGGGTGAGTGGTGCGAGGTCCGCTTCCAAAATCTCCGGTAGACGATGGGGGGCCAACGCGGCATGCTCCTTTTCGGTCCACAACCGGTAACAGACGCCTGGTTCAAGGCGTCCTGCTCGGCCACGACGCTGATCTGCAGAATCTTTGGTGATTCGGATGGTCTCCAACTGCGTCAGGCCGGAGCGAGGATCGAAACGGGGAAGGCGGAGCCACCCTGAATCGATGACCACGCGTATTCCATCGATTGTCAAACTGGTTTCGGCAATTGATGTGGCGAGCACGATCTTCCTGGATCCGTCAGCCGTTGGCCGAATGGCCGCATCTTGCATCGCTTGAGGGAGTTCTCCGTGCAGCGGTGCTACGTGTATCGACGATCCCAGCTCAGCATCCAACAGCATCCGTTCGACTCGGCGGATCGTGGCCATGCCCGGTAAGAAAACCAACAGGCTGCCATGGTCCTGTACGAGGGAGCGCTTGATCGTCTGCGTGACCGCACGGTCGAGCGGGTCGGTGAGTGGATAATTGAGATAGCGGGTTTCCACCGGAAACATCCGACCTTCGCAGGTGATGATCGGAATATGGCCCAGGAGGTTGCTGACCGAATCACAATCTAAAGTCGCAGACATGACGAGTAGGCGAAGATCTGGTCGAAACAGTCGTTGCGCTTCAAGACAGAGGGTGAGCCCGGTGTCGGCTTGCAGGCTTCGTTCGTGGAATTCGTCGAACAGGACCATGCCATAGGCTTCGAGCGATGGGTCCTGGTGGAGCATTCTTGTGAGAATCCCCTCCGTCACGACCTCGATTCTCGTTCTCGGCCCGATCTTTGTGTCGAGCCGCATCCGGTAGCCGATGGTGTCCCCAACGTCCTCATGGATCTCCTCCGCCATCCGAGTGGCGGCAGCTCGCGCTGCGAGGCGCCGCGGCTCCAGCAACAAGATTTTCCTTCCCGATAACCAAGACGCCTCTAGGAGAGCGAGTGGAACGCGAGTGGTCTTTCCGGCGCCGGGTGGAGCAGTGAGGAGGGCATTGGAACGGGTTTCCAAGGCTACGCGGATGGATGACAGGATATCGTCTATTGGAAGTGGAAACATGACGTGATAGGGTCACAGAACAAAGTGATCAGACTGTATCAAAAAACAAAGACGGGAAGGAATGCCAAGATTCCGTAGAGCTTGAGGAAACACGATGGCGATGGATCGTTGGAGTATGGACATACCAACTCGGGCGGGTTGGTACTGGTTTCGCGGAGAAACGCGCGAAACAGAGCCTTTTATTGTGTTGGTCGATGAGGCTGGACAGTTTCAATGGCCGGATGGAGGATTTCAAGAAGTCACGCTGGCTCATGGTGAATGGGCTGGTCCAATCGAGCAGCCGGAAGAATAGCATTTCTGCATGTTCAGCCGCCTGTATCCTTGCAACTCAATCTTTAGCAGCACACTCCATCTGCTGAGTGGCACAAGCGTCTTGGATCCCCATTCTCTTGTCAGTCGTCGAGGTCAATGCTCTTGACTAGGAAGCTCCATTTTCCCGCCTGAGTAGCGATTGTGGAGCTTTAGAGGGGATACGGCTCGGGGACGAATTCTAAGGTTGATCATCTCGACGACGACCGAAAAGGCCATGGCGAAATAGATATACCCTTTAGGCACGTGCACATCAAAGCCTTCAACCATGAGGGTGACTCCCACGAGAATCAGAAATGAGAGGGCGAGAATCTTAATCGTCGGATGGGTGTCGACAAACTCTCCGATAGAACGAGCTGCGAAGAGCATGACAAGTACCGCCACGATAATCGCGGTGGCCATAACGGAGATATCATCTACAAGTCCGACAGCGGTTATGACGGAATCCAACGAAAACACAATATCCAGCACGGCGATCTGAACCATCATCATGCCGAAACTGGTTGGGGCTACGGAAGTCGTGTGCGCATCTATTCCTTCTAAGCTCTCATGGATTTCATGGGTCGCTTTGGCAAGAAGAAAGAGCCCCCCTCCGATGAGGATAAGATCGCGTCCTGAGAGTGCTTGATTGAGGACGGTGAAGAGGGGAGCCGTCAGGCCCATCATGAGAGAAATGGAAAAGAGCAGCCCCAGCCGTGCGACCATCGCAAGCCCCAATCCCATCCGGCGCGCCAGATTCCGTTGATGTTGCGGGAGACGGCCTACGAGAACCGAAATGAAAATAATATTATCAATCCCCAGCACGATTTCCAGGGCCGTGAGTGTGGCCAGTGCCATCCACATTTCTGAATTCATCATCCAATCGAGCATGTGATTCTCCAAAATACTCGCGAGTGAGTGCGATATGGGACCATCTTCAAGGGAAGTATTTAATCACTCGGTTCATGCGGGAGCCGTTCCGAAAGACCTCCATAGCGGATCTGTGGATAGCGGCCTACGATGTATACCCATGATCAACTAGTGGTCACTCCTGAAGCAACAGCTATCAGATCTTCTCCTTATCAAACGCCCTGGTGACAGGCCTGCAAGAACAGAGAGCACGATGAATCAGGCATAGAGCCACAACATATCATGAACGATCATGGCTAGTGCCATTCAGCACTATCCATATGAATGAATGCCATTGTATTCACCGGAATGAAGAGCTGAGAATCTTTACTGAATTTTCTCCATCGACCCATGAAATTTTACGTAATATGTAGAATGCTCCAGGTATTTTGACTAGAGCCGTGGAGCTGCAGTGTGGTACATTCTAGGGCCGTATGCTGAGAGCGCCGGACAAGGCAGCAGTGTTCGTTGGTCATCGGTCTGTACGTCTTGTTGAATATCCGGAACCCGTAGCTCTTTGCAGGCGAGGCATCAGGCCTATCATTTTGGCCCTACTAGGGAGGTGTTTATGGAAGCCTTAGATGAGATGGTAGGAGCTAGCCCGGCCATTTATGCTGTATTTGACTTGATTCGTAAAGTCGCGACGACCGACATGCCGGTGCTGCTGACCGGAGAGACCGGCACGGGTAAAGAAATCACAGCCCAGGCTATTCATACACGCAGCCTCCGAAAGGACAGGCCCTTCATTCCTATCAACTGTGGAGCTATTCCTGAACATTTGCTGGAATCCGAGCTCTTTGGTCATGAACGTGGGGCTTTTACCGGCGCCGTGAACCAAAAGAGAGGCAAGCTCGAAGCGGCTGCCGAGGGCACGTTGTTTCTTGATGAAGTCGGTGATCTGTTGCCTTCGCTACAAGTGAAGCTACTCAGGTTTTTGCAGGAGGGCACGTTTGAACGTGTTGGAGGTCAGGGAACTCTCCGTGTCGATGCACGGGTTATCGCGGCCACCAATGTCGATCTGAAAACTGCTATCGTCCAGGACAGATTTCGAGAGGACCTCTACTATCGGCTTGGCGTATTGCACCTGCACCTCCCTCCCCTCAGAGACCGAGGCGAGGACATGTTGCTGATGGCTATGGTGTTCCTCAGACGTGCAGCAGCGGCCTCACACAAAATCATCTCCGGCTATACGCCTGAAGCCATCAGCGCAGTGCGCGCCCACTCTTGGCCTGGAAACGTGCGGGAACTCAGCAATCGGGTTCGGCGGGCTGTGGTCATGGCAGAAGGGCAAGAGATCACGCCACATGACTTGGATCTAGCCAGGGAAGAAGACCGCGCGGTCGACTCACTCGATTCGCTGAGAGCGGCTCACCGCCGGATTGAGGTAGAGTTGCTAGTGCGAGCAATGAGCGTACATCACGGAAACTTGACTAGGGTCGCTCGTGATCTCGAAGTGAGTCGCTCGACATTGTATCGTAAGCTACGAGCGTATGGCCTCGAAAAAGTCATCCCCTCTGCAGCCCAGGCCGCCATTAGCCCTGTATGACGCACGAAATCGTTGAGAGCTGTCGCGTGCCGATGTACGGGAAAGTGTATCCCTGGAGCCACCACATCAGCTGCCTCAATCGATCTGACAAAACCGTACAGTTACACAACAGCTCGATCCCGGGAATTTCTCTTCAAAATTGGCCTAAGCCATTGAGCTCTTTATATTTTAGGGCCGTTATGGTGGATCAATAGAGGCCTTTAGCTCCGTCCATTTCTAGAACGTCGCAAAATGCCCCAGAGATTCTTTCTGCTAGAGACAGAAGTTCGTGTCCCGCAGTTAAGTATCCGAAGTAAAATGCGATTGTACCAACTTTGTGAAAATAGTTCCCTAGGCTATTTCATGTGACAGAGGCCATCATTCCCGCCAGAACTGTGTCGTAATGAGACATAAGGGCTGATCTCTCAGGCGGCTCGTTCCCTTCCTCCACTCTTAATTTTACAAACCCCCATCAAATCGTGCGGTTTTCTGCATGGCGTGGCAGGCGTGGCAATTGCTCACTACCGAAGTAGTCCCCTGAGCGCTGTCTTTCCATCCATACGGCGACCGATTTATGTCGTTCTTTGGGAGCAGCCTCCGGAAGATGACAAGCGAGAGGACGCGGGGAATGCCACGACCGCACAGGAATCTCCGGATATGAATGAAGAAGAGAAGGGGGATTCCTTATGTCTGGAGAATCAAGCGCGAGGAGCCTAGAGGTACGCGCTTCTCTTGGCAAGTGAGACGAGAAAGAAAGGAGGTACGAAGCCATCGGTTTGCGACAACATGTTAACGAGGAAATCTTCATGCTCCACAGAAGGAGGAAATGCGATGAGTAAGACACATGTCATTGTCCCGCTTATTGCCTTGGTGGGTCTGTTGCCCACTGTTGTGATGGCGGATGTCGACGTGCGGGCGAGGGTCACTAAGCAGAAGGACATCCGAGTACAAGAGCGAATCAATATTGACAAACGCGCTTTAATCGACGCACAGGTCAGAATACCGGTGGAGAAGGCTGCCGAATCTCAGGCACTTGTAAACCAGACGAATTGGAACAACGCGGTCTGCACCAATTGTGATGAGAAGCGAGACATTATGTCGAATTCCGGAAACTTTAATAACGGTGTGCTCAAAATAAATCAAGCCGCAGGCAATATGAATAATCAAGGGAACGCCGTCAGTATCGCCGTCGATGTCATTGATCCGAGCGACGGTGGCGGTAATGGTACGCCCCGCCCCTTCGATGGATTTACCGACGCACAGGCTCATGTCGATCAGAAAAATTTCAACAACGTCGTCGAGACGGTGAATATCCTGTTCCGGGATGCGCGGATCGAAGACTCCCTCAACGACAACAAAGGGGTGGTGCATGCGAATCAAGCGCCAGGGAACATGGCGAATCAATCCAACGCATTCTCGCTGGCGGTGTCACTGGCTCGAGGTGGCGTGGCCCTTGCCGAAGCCGATCTTGGTCAGGTGAATAGAAACAACCGCGTCAGAGAATCTGATTCCCGAGGGCGGGACCAGGGGCAGCCCGGGTTTATCGGCATCAACAAGCGCGCAGATATCGTGGCTTCTATCAATGGCAATACAGGTGTGGTTGGTGTGAACCAGAGCGCGGGAAACATGGCCAACCAGGCAAACGTGGTGTCATTCTCGTCCACCGGATTTGGAAAGTAGAAAGAAGGAGGAATCGTTATGAACATGTACAGACTGATGGGGCGAGTCCTGCTAACCCTGCCGATGGTGGCCATGCCAATGCAGGCGGAAGCGTCGCTCGACTTGTTGGCGAGGATTACTAAGACAAAGGATATCAGGGTGGCAGAGAGAGTTTTTATTGACAAGAATATCCGAATCGCTGTGACACTGCGCCAACGGTATGATGGAGCTGCGGAAGCCGATTCCGTGTCGAATCAATTGAACGAGTTCAATGATGTGAGGGGCAATATTCAGGGGCCGGTGCCTCGCAACCCTTCTTATGGCATCAATCGGCATGCGAGCATCGTGCGATCAATCAACCGGAACGAGGGCATTGTGGGAGTGAACCAGGATGTCGGCAATATGGTTAATCAGGGCAATGTGGTGGCAGCCGCCCTGACAAGGACCCCTCGCTCAGTCACGAATTCTCAGGCCGAGGCCGATCAGGTGAACAGGTTTAACAATGTGATCCAGCTTGAGCGAATAAGGGTCGTGAACGGACAGATTCAGGGAGACCCCGACCGTAGTGCGACTATCAATGCGTCGGTCAATTTCAACTCAGGGGTCGTTGGGGTTAATCAGAACTCCGGGAATATGAACAATCAATTGAATAAGTTGGCCTTGGCCGTGGGACCAGGCTCTCATGTAGCGCTCTCCGAAGCAGCCCTTGGTCAGGTGAATACACGTAATAGAGTTCTGGAGCAGGAAACATACCGCATTGACCTGATCAGTAACTCTGCCAGTAATAACAGCGGCATCGTTGGAGTCAATCAGTCCAGCGGGAACATGAACAATCAGGCCTCGGTTGTGAGCATGGCGGTCCTGACGAGCACCGTCAAGTTGACGACGCCGTAGATGTGGATGGTGTCACACTATGTCCTTTGCGCGGGGAGCATGATGCTCCCCGCGCAGACAGGCAGAGGACCAAGAGGTAGTGGGAGGTCGAGATGATGAAGCTGTCAACAATGCTCCAAAGTCTCGTATGGGGAATTGGATGGTGGCTGATTTGTTGGTCAGTCGCTACTGCCCAACTACAAGACAGTGGCACGACGGTTTCCCAGCCCGACCATGACGGGGCACGCGGGCTGGACTCGGTTCAGGCCGTAGTCGATGCGGTAGGAGTTAGTTCAGCTCGAGCCCTAGTGAGCCAAACCCAGATCGGCAATGTCATGGAAGAAGGGCTAACAGCCAGCATTGCCGTGGTGCGCGATTCGTTTCAGAACAATCGGGGCATCATCGGCGCCAATCAAAATACAGGGAACCTCAACAATCAAGCCAATGTGCAGGTGATCGCCCATGTGGCCGAGGGCCCGCCAATTCGACTGGGAGAAGGCACGGTCGAACAGCGGCTGGTCGACAACACGATGGTGACCAGCGGTGCGCCACGGCAAGACTTGATTGAGAACAGCTTTGGGGGAACGGTTGGGATCGTCGGCATCAATCAATCGGCTGGCAACCTAAACAATCAAGCCAATGTCGTGGTGCTCACGATCGGTAAGGGGTCTGGATTCGTATCCTTGGAGGATTCTTCGCTGGAGAAGGTGAATACTGGCAACAAGTTAATCCAGGGTTCGCCGGGTCCGAAATCGGATGTGATCACCGGCTCCTTTTCAGGATTTCGCGGATTAGCGCAGGTCTCACAATCAGCAGGGGATCTGAACCAGGTGAGCAACACCATGAACGTGTCCTTTTTCTCGAAATAGGGGGAACTCACGGTGCAGAAGCGAGCGTGGTTGGCCCTCGCAGTATTGGCAAGCACGATGATGGTCTCTTCGCCATCATGGGGAACATTTCCGTTCCCCTTGCCAGGTGGGACGACCATGATCACGGCTCCGGTCACCAGTTTTGTGAAACTCCGCTACAAGAATATGGTGCGACAGTCGAATGACGTGAGTTGTGGTGCAGCGGCGCTGGCAACCATCCTCGACTATTTCTATGACGAGACCGTCACGGAAGAGTCTTTAATGGATGGCATCATGCAGATGCTTCCCAACTTGAACGAAAAGGACAAAATCGAAAAAGAAGGATTCTCGCTGCTTGAGTTGAAGCGGTATGCAGAGAAGCTAGGCTATGTCTCGAACGGCTATCGGCTGGATGGCGTGCAACGGCTCGCACAATTGCCGGTTCCCGTCATCGCCCTGGTCAATGTCCGAGGATATAACCATTTTGTCGTTATTAAGGGAGTGATGGAGGGGCAGGTATATCTCGCCGATCCCGCCTTCGGGAACAGCACCAGGCCGGTAGAAGGTTTTGGCCAGGAGTGGAACGGCATTGTCCTTGTCATCTTGCACCCGACGAAGGAAGGCAATAGCACCTTTGCCATGGATGCACGGCCCACGGCACCACGAAATCAGGTCCTATCAATTGTGGAACGGCTTACCCCGGTCCTCCGCCCAGGGCCAGGAGAATTTTAACGTCGATTGACTCGCGGAAGAGGAGGTCGCCCATGTGGTCCAAGTTTGTCACGATTGTTGTTTTGAGCTGGCTATTGATTGTCCCCATGGCACATGCCAGAGGGACGGTTGACCTATTTGCCCAGCTTGATATCGAAAAAATTCCTCTCACGGACGATGAACTCTCAGAGCTACGGGGTGGATTCAACGGCATGGCGTTCAATGTTGCGTTCTCCGGGTTTGTCGACAAGTTGGGAAACGGCTCAGGCAGCCTGGCGGTGGGACAGAACGGGGCCATTGCGCCCGGACCACCACCCGACGTGAGCGTCAAGAACGGTGAAGTAGCGATCAGCACTCACATCGGCAATTTCCAGGGGGCTAACGGCATTTTCCAGATCGCGCAAGTGCCGGGGAACTACAATGTTGTCAATAACAATCTGTATGTCCAGATTGCCATGATTAACCTCCCTGATGTGGGAGCTCAACTCCCTAATTTCGCCAATATGTTTGGAAGTCCTGTGAAGTAAACATGGTGAGAGCAATCGGCAAACAGGCATGAATAATGATGAGCGGAAACAGGTGGTGAGCCTTCGGGACAGTCGAGCTCGACCGCTCAAGAGCCCTTCATCTGCACGAGGTTGGGGGAAATAGAGTTGGGTTCTACTGTGAGTTTGTCCGCTTCATCTCCTGTCGACTCATCCATACGACTCCGTGGGTGGGCCCTGATGGTCTGGTTTGTCTTGGTGCAGGTCGTGCCGTTGGTCCTGTTGCTTTTGTGCATGGCCTATGGGCCAGCGCTTGCGCAGGGGCCAGTGCCACAGCCGCCTGAAGAGCTTCCGATCCCGCAAGCCCCTGAGCCAGCGGAGCCGTTCGAACCCATGGAGTCCAGAGAAGAGCCTGCCGCGCCTCAGGCCCCTGTGTCAAAGGAGCCGATCGGTCCTATGAAGCCACCATCGGCTGGGCCAGACACAACGGCTACCGTCGACCCTGAACGCCCAAAGTCGAAAAAACCAATCGACCAACTGCTTCTTCAGCGCGGTGCGATCTTGCTTCCCCGCGGATGGCTTCAGGTCGAACCGTCGCTCGATGTTACGAGGTTTTCTACCGATCGATTGGCCGTCAGCGGGGTGAGCCTCTTTGAAGCAATCGTCATTGGGAGAATCAGCGCCGACAAGGTCACACGGGAGATTGTCACCGGTGCAGCCACCATTCGCTATGGGCTCATGAATCGGCTCCAGCTCGAGACGCGAATCCCTTATGTCTATCGACACGATCGAGAACTGATCGGAGTTGGTACGCCAAACGAAGTCGAGCGAAACATTGAGAATCATCATATCGGTGATGTTGAAGCGTCTCTGGTCTGGCAGGCATACCTTGGGAGTGACTCCATGCCGGCGGTCTTGGTTCGAGTGCGAGGCCGGACCCGCACTGGGAGGGATCCATTTACCATCCCGACCGTACAGGTCCCTGTGGGGGAGGGGGACAGTGCCGGCACTCGGCCAGGATTGACGGACGTTCCTACTGGCAACGGCTATTACAGCGTCGCTCCTGGCGTGACACTCGTGTGGCGGATGGATCCCGTGGTGCTCTTTGCCGGAGCGAACTATTCCATGAACCTCTCACGTACGATTGCAGGGGTAGGGCGCTTAAACCCTGGGGACAATTGGGAAGCGTTCGTGGGGTTGAACTTTGCGGTGAGCGAGAGACTCGGGCTCAACATGACATTTTTTGATTCAGGGTTTTCTGCCCTGGAAGTCGATGGCGTAAAGCGGAACAACACGGCCTTTAACAGCGGCGTGCTCGCAATTGGGGCTTCCATCGTACTGAGCTCAAACCGAACCCTGCTCATTTCTGCCGGCAAAGGGCTGACGAAGGAGTCGCCGGACTTTCAGTTCACCATCAGCTTACCGATGACGTTTGACGTATTTAACATCTTTAAGTGAGGAGGGCTGGTTTTACAACCGGCGACAACGGCCATGAAGACTATCATTACGAGCTGTGCCGCCCTGATTCTCACGGTGTTGTCTTTAGTTTCTCCGGCGCAGGGAGAGGAGTGGAAGTTGGTGAGGTTCTCGTTCAGCAGTGGCTGGGATGCCTTGCCGGCCGTCGTGGCCATTGAGCGAGGATTTTTTGCAAAGGAGCAACTGGTCGTGAGCGGGTTGACCGCTACCTCGTCGGAAGCCGTCGCCACTTCACTAGCCAGCGGTTCGACGGATGTGGCGGCTCTGCCGCAACGGACACTCTTAGCGTTCGCAGCAGGCCAGCTCCCTGTGCGCATTGTCTCAATGAACCATTGGGGGACTGAGATGGAGTTGGTGGTGCCGCCGAGTCAGGACGGGGTGAAGACGCTCGCCGATCTGAAAGGCCGGACCATTGCCGTCGGTAAAGGGTCGGAAGCCTATCCTGCCCTCGTACGATTGCTGAACAAGGGTAAACTGAGGCCAACCGACGTGACGATCAAAGATCTTCCTGCAGAGATGCTGACACAGGCCTTTCATCAGAAGGAAGAGCCGGTTGATGCCGTCTTTGAGTCTCGGCACTTTACCACGGTGTTGCAGAAGAACAGTCAGGCTCGAGCGGTGTTGACCGCCCACGATGTAAGCAAACAGCTGGGCTACATTGGGGCTGCGCCGCTTGTCGTTCGTCAGGAGTTGATTGAGAAGGAACCGAAGACTGTTCAACAGTTCGTTACGGGGTGGGTCAACGCACTTCGGTACATTCAGCAGGATCCTGATGACGCCGCTCGCCTGCTCATGATTTTCTTTCACCGTCAGGGCGTCAAGGCTGTGTCCGAAGAAATGACCAAGTCCTGGATCGCCATGAATCACTATGACCGATTCATGTGGACCGCGACCGATATTGCAGATGCCGAATACAACGCGTGGGGTCTTAAGGAAGGCGGCCTATTCAAAACCATCCCAAAACTAGGCGAGCTGGTTAAAAACCGATTTGCTCGTGTAGCGGCCAGTAGTCAGGAATCTTCCGTTCGGACAAGACCATTGGGTAAGCCATAGAAAACGTCACAGACTTTTTCATTATAAAAGACACATTATGGTTGGTAGTACCACAATATGTAGATGTGCTGAATCGTCTATTTCGTACAGCATGTGATCATGAAGCAAAATCAACAATGAAATTGCCTTCTACTGAGATAGAAACACATATTCAAACTATCTGTAGAACTCAAGACTTGATTTGTCAGACGGTGTCGGTTTGACTCAGAAGCTGCCACCTCTAAATTGATCAAACCGACTCTTGTCATTTTTACAGCGGCCCGTTGCCTTCTTGCTTTGATTATGGGCGTTATCGCGTTTGCGGTCCACAGAGAGAAACGGGTGACGCCGAAATTGAGACAACCGGAATCAATCGGCAATCAGACACTGTCCGAAATATAGAACTCTAGTTTTTACATATAAGCAATACATCCCCGGTCAAGACGCTACCAAGGGAAAGAAGAAGCCCGCGTAGGATGCGAGGAGGCATGAACCGCATCGATCGAAGGACCGACAACGGAGTTCGCAAAACGAGCTGACCAACTTGATTGATGCCGTTCCTGTTGTGATCGCCACGATAAGGCGATAACAAGCGGGCGGTACGTAGGAGGGAAAAGACAGCGTACCTGTGGTGCCTATCGGGCGCCGCTCATTACGATAGAACCATAAATGGCCGCCGGTACACGCAAGGGAAGCAGTTGGAAAAATTGGGACTACTGGAGGTGTTTATCCGCGGGCGCTGGTCCGATAAATCGAAAAAGAGCCCGCGGTACGCACGAAGTGCGGTTTGGTGGAGGCGAGGGGAGTTGAACCCCTGTCCGAAGATCGTCAGTGCACTGTGTCTACATGTGTAGCCGACAATTTAAGTTTCGCAGCCATCCACGCCCGTCGGCAGGCTTAGAACAGCCGCTAGCCCAGAAAGTTCTCGTCCGCAGCCGCTGAGCACCGACTTTGGACCAGCCCGCTGCATCACGCCATTCCACCCCCGCGGGCCTCAGGTGGAACGACGTCTCAGCCTAAATTAGGCTGCGAGTGC
>Ga0224501_10002468_pt1 | contig 14536 bp, 8 predicted proteins | sample SF_Oct11_sed_USG_4_FD_169105 | JGI IMG/M metagenome (GOLD analysis project Ga0224501, IMG submission 169105) | Sediment microbial communities from San Francisco Bay, California, United States - SF_Oct11_sed_USGS_8_1 | ecosystem: Environmental > Aquatic > Marine > Sediment | place: USA...
AGTCACTGATCCATCTCACTATCCCGTACTTCTCTAGTCACTGATCCATCTCACTATCCCGTACTTCTCTAGTCACTGATCCATCTCACTATCCCGTACTTCTCTAGTCACTGATCCATCCCACTATCCCGTACTTCTCTAGTCACTGATCCATCTCACTATCCCGTACTTCTCTAGTCACTGATCCATCTCACTATCCTGTACTTCTCTAGTCACTGATCCATCTCACTATCCCGTACTTCTCTAGTCACTGATCCATCTCATCATCCCGTACTTCTCTAGTCACTGATCTATCTCATTATCCCACTGTATCTTCATGGCCTAGTGGTTAAAATGTGCAGCTTGCGTACAATAAGCTACGCTTTCAAATTTCAAGCCCAGATAAGACAATCTTGTGGGCAGGAAGGGTATCCAACCGGAATTCCTAAGCTCCCATCAAAGCATCAATAACATTTTATTTGTGGCCTTGCACAAGGAATATTGATGTAAAATATAGACTTTAAGAAAAACTCTCGATGACTGGAAAATTTAATAGTTTTTGGAGCCGCAGTAAGAAAATGCAAACCTGTAATTCTGTACATTTGTATTTCAGGGCTGTTCTATGCATCTTCAGCAGTAGGACCTGCTGTAGGATATGTGGTTGGAGGACAACTCCTCGACATCTATGTGGATGCACCGAAGCCAATTCCTCTGTAGGTTAGATAGCCATGCTATGACCTAATTGCAATGATTCTTCATTTGAAAGAACACTCTTTGATACTCTAGACCAAATGGACCTCAGTTTAAAAGAAAGAAGGCTTGTTCGCCTTTGTACACAACTGCGCGGACCAATTTAAATTTAAAGAGGTTATGTCACAGTCGAGGGTAGACGCACTTTCGGAGTTGTGTTCCACAATTTTAAAGAAGGGCAGCTCCACATTTATTGCAGCGATAACGAGTGGTGTTTTTTCTACAAAACAAATATCGGTCACTTGAATAACTACGACCTGAATGGATCAAATAGAAAGAAAATGGGATCTAATTTCTAAAACCTAGTAACCTAATGATCTTTACTCCCTCATAACATTGAGTAGAACTCAAAATTGAGCATAATATTGGAGAAAACTGAAATTATAAATGCTTGCCGTTTTTCCCTAGCCCTGAATAGCGACCATTGCATTTGGGCCCCTATCAATGCGCAAAAATGGCCGTAACTTTCGCTGACAGAAATGAGAAACTCTACTCTGAAACCCTGCTATTCAGCTTACTGGTAGCACACTTTTACTAGAGAATTACATGCTCAGTTGAGACCGGTGTCACTGTTGGAGACTTTCTATAGATTTTAATCACTTATTCTAATCTCTGTAGTGGGTTACAACCAAAGAGTCCGGGATGGATAGGAGCATGGTGGATCGGATTCCTGGCCAGTGCAGTCTCATGTTTTGCGCTTGTAATTCCTCTATTCACATTTCCTCGCGTTTTGCCCGGTAAGTCATGTTTTCTGGATTCGGAATCGTTAGTCTGAGCGAAGACATGGTGAGGGTGTGACATCCGCTTTCACAAAACTTGTACACAGTAGTAAAAAAATCATCCATTTATTTACTAGCTGAGCTTGCGACTAGGTGGTCTCAGGTTTTTTTTATACAAAAGTCGCAATAATAAAGTACTGCAGTTTGTTTCTTATACACAACATGAGCAGTGGAGATCTATTTACTTAACCTGAAAACCTTGTCGCATAGACCTCGGATGCAAGGTGCCCATAAATAGTGTATCTCTATAGGCCTGCAGCCACTCCTGTGAGGCTGAGTTGAGAAGGACAAACTGATATCAATAGCATATTGAACATACCACAAACAGATTTCTGTCCAATTTTGACCCTTGGGGTGGGCTCTTCTTCTCGCGTATATCATCATTCATTCAATTCGTATTAGGAAGCTCACCATCCTCATTCAAGGCTGGTAGTTCTTTTGTTTTGTGGCATTGTAATAGGTGGTCAGCAATTTCCACTCATCTAAGACTTCTCCTGCAGTGGTCATTGTCATGCTGCTTGATTTGTTTTCATGAGTTGACCTAAATAGCTGCAACCCGATGTGAATGGCAGATGATGTTGGTTCAGAAATGTATTTTATTTGGGGGAATTGACTTTCATGGTTCACGTTAACAGGTACAGCCGAACGCAGAAAAGGTAACATCGACCAGTCCCATCAGCACGAACATCAACACCACACAGAAAGAGAAGATTTTGGTCATACTTTGAGGGATTTACCAATTTCTCTGCTGATTCTCTTAAAGAACCCTGCCTTCATCTGTCAGTGTCTCGTAGCAGCTCTGGAAGGACTTATTATCAGTGGCCTGTCGACTTTCTCACCAAAATTCATTGCGAATCAATTTAATCTCACTGCCACTTGGGCCTCAATGGTAACAGGTGAGCTCCCGTTACAGTACTTGCTCTAGTTTCAATCGTGAAGGTTGGAGTAGACAATTCTCTAGCACAAGATGGCTCTAGAAGATTATTCTATCGGTGGATCTCCTTCACGCCATCCCATAGTCTGAATCTAAAAAGATGCCATACTGGCCATTGATGCAGGATCCTCTCCTTCTTACCCTCACTCTAAAAACAGGAACCATGTGGCTGTGTAGGAAGAAATTCTGAGGTTTCGTTTCGGTTAGTGGATTTAAATTTTCAATGACCAACGCTAACTTTTGCTTGATTCCATAACTCCTTTTTTTATTGAAGATAAAACTCACCCAACCAGGATCTGCACACGTTTGTCTGCTATACACATTTTGGGGCCACGTGACCGAGACTGGTCTCCCTCCACGCAGACCGTGTAGGGTTCAAGTGTTTGAACTTTGACGGCGACCAGTGTAATAATTATAGGAGTATTCTTTATAGATCTTCTGGCAATTTCAGCTTCGTTTAACCCCTGCAACTCCTCTTCCAACTCCCTGCAAAGATCATACCTTTTCTCCTTAAGCAAGTTTGGACTCAAACTCACCTTAAATGTCTCCTCTGTAGTACCAGCTGTGAGTGGCAAGCAATCAATTAATTGGCATTTCAATCATATACTGCCACAGTTTCAAACACAAATGAGATCATTGTTTTTGGTACCAAACCAACTCATCAGTTGCTATCAGCTTCAATGCTCGGTCTCAGTCCTTTGAACTGCCAGTTCAGCAGCAGGACTAACAAATGATTATTATTATTATATATTTTATTGGCATCCAATATCGTTAAAAATAATAATGTTTTTCATATTGTGCCAGTTGAAATGATAATGGTGATTGCATAAGATGATAGAAAAGTTTGCGCTTGAACAGAAGCAGTTTATCACAAGAGCGAATATTATACGGTGGTTTGTTGAAGAATGAACAGAGAGAAATCTCGAAGGAATATTTGGGGGGATGAAGAAAGCATGTGTTACGCAAAAAAAATCTGTGTGCACCACGAAAAAAGTCTTATGATGACTGATTATCTTATGCCACCATCTCTCTCTGACCATACCATGACTAGATCATACTTCCAGTACCCGGCATGTGGTTACAAGCGTCTTGCAAACACCTTGCAAGTAGCTGTAGGTATTTGACAGGACATTTGATGATGGTTGTGAACACTTTACAGGCACCTTGTTGAGACTTGCGGGCATATTTTCAGGGTTTGTGGCAGTTCCTGGAGTTGTCTTGGGTCAGTTATGTGGAGGAATCATCATTAAAAAGCTGAAGTTAAAAGTGCAAGGTCTAATAAAATTCAATCTGATCAACTGTATGGTAGTGATTCTTCTCTCCGGAATCTTCTTTGTGAAATGCAAGCAAGGAGATATAGCTGGTATAACTGCACCTTACAGGTAAATACGAACAATCCTATGGTTTTGGCAGTGTGGTAAAGAACATTCGTTTATATCCAGATTATATGACAGCGGTGATGCCGAGATGAGCGACATTTCAGCTGGCATCACCGCTGAAAATCATCTTTTGGTACCGGTTTGTTACAGTAGTAGAAACCCAATGCTACAGGTCCTATTTCTTTCAGAGGTCTCGGGTGGTGACGATTGATGACGCGGACTTTCATTTTCGGTATAGAAATTGCAGCAGCAAATTTCAATCCGCACTGTCATTGGTCACTGCTTGATCACCTCTGAAAAAATATACTATGCAGCCTCTGCTCTCCACGACTAGTGCACCATAAAATAACGCTCATTTTCAGTGGTGTTTGGGCGGTGATGCTAGCGTCACTGTTCATGTACACTACTCTATGTCACTGGTTTCAGACAAAAAACTAATATAAAACAAAAACCTACAGGCATCAATTGAACTAGATGACCCATATGTTAACAGCGATGATGCAGTTACTTCTGATGCTTCTCGTTATAGACTGCAATCCCTGAGAAAAGATTACACAAAGAATCCTGCTCTAGGGGAGAAACAATGGGTTAGTGGGTAGCGCATCGGTTTTGGACCAGGTGTCCCGGGTTTGGGTTTGTGTTTCTGCGCTAGTTTATGTTTTCTTCCTCGCCGGATTCGGATCTCGATGTTAAACAAAGGAGGCCCACCCATAGAATACAAAATTTATGGGCAAACCATGGGTCATCCTGAAAAAAAACCATTGGCTTGGTGATGCCATCCATGCAAAACAAAATGATTTCTCACCTCATCTTATTACCCAATGCTACAAGCCCAACAGCACACTTTTACGTTTTACAGCAGCTCACAGACCGAAGAGAGTATGAAGCTAACCTCCATGTGTAACATTGGGTGCGGGTGTGATCTCTCATCATACAGCCCTGTATGCTTAGATGAAATTCAATACATCTCAGCCTGCCATGCTGGGTGCACACAGGTTCATGGTGAGGTGAGGGCATTATTCCAATCACTTATTAGAGTCTCAATATCTGTAGGATCATAAACTTTGACAACGCTGTAGCGGTTTCATTTGTTGTTTTGTCAGGACAAGCAATCGATTATCCAAAGCCTGAGGGTTGCGTTGCAACAGGAGAACCTATAAAAGCGTCACACTCAGACAGATTTCCCACTATGGCTGAAATCTCCCCTTCTTAATCTCCGACGAAACATGCGCATTAGGCCTCCCTGTAGAAATTATAACGTAATATAATATAAAAATAATATAATACAATATAAACAAGCATAATAGCACAGAAACACTTGAATGTAAATGACACCTTCTGATTGGCTACCCCATCTTCATATGGCAGCTGATTGGCTGCCTTGTTTTTGCTTGCAGGACTATTATAACTGTTCATGTGGTCCAGCTAAATACCAGAATCTCACCTATAGCAACATAACAGATGGAATTGGTGTGGCCAAATCGGGAGTATGTACCAGCGACTGCTCATTACTCTACATATTCCTCCCACTAACATTCGTAGTCATGTTCTTCACATTTATGATGGCTATACCCGGAACCACCATTATACTCAGGTAAGGGAGGATAACTCTGAACAGTTCTGTTAATTTGTGTAATTTTCGTGTAATTCGCCAAATGGAAGAAAGCCTTATGGTGATATAAGGAAGATATTACAGGCATTATTGTGGTTCTGTGGAAAGAGATACCAGATCCAATTCTTTGTTATTCCACATTCTTCCATTACTCCAATACTTTTTATACTATCTGAAATAGTTTCACTTTTTCGTATCCTCACGGTGTCGGGGGTGTACAAAAATTAGCCTATTGAGTCTTTGACCCAGCGTTCTCCAGGGTGCATCATTAGGAGACTTTATACTTGCACCTGTGTGCCCCATAAGAAAATGTTATTCTACGGTAGGGCCTCCTTTGTACAATGTCGGGATCCGAAACTGACGAAGGTGTTGCAAAATACAAAGATTTTTACCAAACTAGGAGTTGTACCATAGGCCCCGGTTCAAGGCCCAGTACGCTATCCACTAAGCCATCGCTTCACCCCACAGCTCCACATAGCCGGGTGAACTGACTCTTCAGTATGGGCTACTTAAAAAAACTTTATCCCTCAACCTCATGCACCTCATGTTTCATCTCCTCTCCTCCACCAAATACAAGGAACTGGTTCACCCGGCAGCTCCCTGACCACCTTATCCATGACAGACAACAACTGATGTGGAATGGTTTCTTTCTATACTCTGTGACCATAGTTACACTGTCTGAACAAGTATATCAGCTTCACCAAGGAGTGAAACGATGGTTTATAGTGGATAGCGTACCAGGTCTAGGACCCGGTGTCCCTGGGTCGATTCCCAGTTCGAGCAAAAACTTTGTCTTTCGCTACACCCTCGCTGGTTTCGAATCCCAGAGGCCCTCCCATAGAGTGACCTTCTCCATGGGTATGTGGGTGCAAGCAGAAAGTCTCCTAATAGTGCACGTTGGGAAACACTGAGTCTAATACTCACTAGGCCATTTTCTGCACCACTCCTGGCAGCTGTTCTGTCACAGAAAGAAGAAGAAGAAAAGCTGTCTGATTTGGAAGGCGAATTGGTCACAGGTCAAGGATGTAGGTACTCCATACAATGAATCTCAGAGGCCCCAACTTAGAAGCTTCATCGGGTGAACTCCATGCCTATACTCCAATCTGATATTTTTATTGCAGAAGCGTTAATGATAAACAAAGGACATTTGCTATCAGCATACAACAGATGACTATGAGGTTTGTAGGTAAGTGCAGTATATATGTATGTTTCAGCCAACCAATCATCACTTGGTTTTTATCTTCCTTCTGACACCTATCCATATAGCAGTGTTCCGACGAGGAAGGATGTACCGTACCTATGATCTCTAACTGGCAAGAGAGAGTTTTCTGTTCTAACACTCTGCAGCCCAGGTTGCTTGCCAAAGCGGGAGGACAACTCCAACCAACCCAATCAAATGATACTGTAAACTAGGAGCGGATAACTCCATGTCAAAAATATATCTTTTTATAATTAATTATGTTCATGCCCTACAAGTTACAAGTTGCCTTGGAGGTCATCTAAATTGGTCGCGAATACTGCTTGTTGTGGCCATTTTTACACATTCCACTGGTGAGCTTTCTGTTACCCATGTCACTTTCCGGTGTCTCTGGTTTAGTTGCCACGCTTTACAATCAAGAGGAGGAATAAGGCTTTTGCTCACACTAACAAGTCTTGCACTCTTTGCAGGCACAATACCCGGTCCGATTCTATTTGGCTTCAGCCTGGATAAAGTCTGTATTCTTTGGCAAGAGACATGCGATGGCGATGGCAGTTGTTATATTTATGACAATGCAAAGATGGGCAGAAACTTCTTTATACTCGTATTAGCAGTCAAGTTAGCAGCAACTGTATTGCTGCTCATAGCTTGGAAACTTTATAAACCTCCAGGCAAATTCAGTAACATTCCAGAAACTCCATCCTCTGTCCATCTTACTGAGGAATCGAACGTTCCGTCTCAAGTTGAGACTACTACAACACTTTGAGTCCCTAGGAACTCTATGGTCGAGTCCTTTCAAAACTGTTGCGATCGAGCGGTTAACTGAAAGTAATAGTCGGGACAAGTTTAACTAAACTCAACTGTTCCAACTTGAATCAGCCATGATAGCTCAGTGGGAGTATCTCGCTGTCTGTCCTACCTATGGCCTGGTTTCAATTCTCGGCAATGGCGGGGTATTTCAAGAATTTTCCCCTGGCTGATCACATTCTGCCAACCTGTCCTGAGCCAGCGTGGCAAAAATGGCCCAATCTCCCCTCAATTGCACCACAAACAGAGAATGGCTGAGATAAAAAAATATGAAATTCGCTGCCTGGTGAAACTAAAGCGACCAATAATGCAACAGTTTTCCTCGAATCTTGGTGCTCTCCAATCAAACACTGTGATCCTTTTGTATATGCAGTAATGAGATAAATTTGTACGTTTATGGCTGATAGAGTTTTCGAATCAAAATATTTTTTTATGTTTTCTTGTAGGTACCTTGGTGCCAATTTTTATTAGTGACCATACAATATGCTATGGTATATACCACACGTGTATTCTGCAGCATCAAGTTTAATAAAGGCAACACAAATTTGAATCAGCACACTATTCCTCCTAACACGAGAAGACCCCAACCACTGCTCATAGACAAAACAACCCTAAAAGGCTGTAATTGTTTACTCTGATGATAATCTTAAGGGTTTAGTGGTCATGAGTTCTAGTAGATTTCTGCCGGTCACCCAATTTTCTGTTTAAAATCAAACGACCTCTCCTTAAGTGTTGAGTCTAGGCTTTGATTTAATTGTAGATTGATTTAGTCTATTGTGTCAACCCTTGAAGGTCCATTATGTGTAGGATGATTGCTCCTAATGGCAACTAACAGTTTAATGATTCCTTCAATAGGACCCAAAAGTCAATCTAATTGGAGTCAAACATTTGTTAGCAACACTATTCTGTCTGCAAATGAGAGCCATCACTGGTTTTAGTCGCTGTGTTATTACAACTTCATGAGTGTACTGGGCAGATCCGATAACTACAGAAGTATCATCTCAGGGCTATGTCTACCATAGGCTGTCTATGAATCAGTGCGCAGCTATAAGCTGTGCCATGTTAACCGGTCTCCAGAACCATGTCTTTTACTATATTACGTAGATACTCAGTGAAGCTGCCTTTTTCATATCCTGATCAGCATCAGTTGTGTGCAAAATTGGCCTACTGAGTTTTTGACTCAGTGTTTCTCAGGGTGCGTCATTAGGAGACTGTCCGCTTGCACCTGTGTGCCCCATGGAGAAGGTGATTCTATGAGTAAGCCTCCTTTATTTAATGTCGGGATTCGAAAATGCCTAGGGTGTAGTAAATGTGCTTCAACTGGGAATTGAACCAGGGACACCGGGTCCTAGCCCCTAGGCCCAGTACACTATCCACTCTTTGGTGAAGCTGATATGCTTGTTCGGAACTGAAATAAGTTGGAGAGGTCATGGCATGACAGCAGCTCATGTACAGCAAGACCCCTGCATGATTTCATCTTCAACCCATGATCATCATACAGATTTTGGGCTGACAGGTTTAGTCATTGAGGTATCCCACCATCTCTATTCCCAACCTTATTTCTTCACATTTGCCTGTATTGGAATTGAGTTACACCAGTGTCACTGCCATCAGATGCTGTCCACTTGTCTCTGCCTATCTATTCAAACTTTATTGCAATAGTTCTCATTATTCCTACATTGTCATCGAATTCTTCATATGATTAAAATGTACACAGAGCACACGAGCACATTGTTTCTTTAGTATATTTTGTTGCACACCTCAGGCGAGTTTGGATAACTAAAACGCCAGCGGCTTTTCTAATTACCAAGGCATTACAATCAACAGCTATTATAGAAAATTCAACGTTCAACGCTCTCTTCTATACAGTTTTTCATGTTAAAGGCGCGGATACGCTAACAGCATGGGGGGAATGGGGCAAAGCAAAGCAATGAAATTGTCTCGGCAAGCGCGACCCATGGTTCGTTGGTATGGCGAACCATCTGTAGAAATTTTACCCCAGGCCTTTGATCTACTCGGGAACTTGACCATCCTATTCTGCAGGCCTCCTAGGCTTGAGGCTTGTTCTGGAATGATAGAAACTAGGAATTATACCAGGACCTCATTCTCAAAGTGGGCGCTCAGTAGGAGCTAGGAAATATGTGAGGAGCTCATTCTCACAGTGGGCGCTCAGTAGGAGCTAAGAAGTATGCCAGGAGCTCATTCTCACAGTGGGTGCTCAGCGTGATAGAACTAGAACCTAAGATCTTTCGATCTTAAACCACATTTTCTAGTTATTGAGCTATCCCGGTATCCCAACCAAAAGTAAAAATTACTCAAAAGCCTTCCGTGGTGGAATATATTTGGGGTCAGAGATGCCATCTACGTGGATTATCTGTACATGTAACTTAATAGAGCCATCTACGTGGATTATTTGTACATGTAACTTAATAGAGCCATCTACGTGGATTATCTGTACATGTAACTTAATAGAGCCAACTACGTGGATTATCTGTACATGTAACCTAATAGAGCCATCTATGTGGATTATCTGTACATGTAACTTAAAAGAGCCATCTACGTGGATTATTTGTACATGTAACTTAATAGAGCCAACTACGTGGATTATCTGTACATGTAACTTAATAGAGCCAACTACGTGGATTATCTGTACATGTAACCTAATAGAGCCATCTATGTGGATTATCTGTACATGTAACTTAAAAGAGCCATCTACGTGGATTATCTGTACATGTAACTTAATAGAGCCAACTACGTGGATTATCTGTACATGTAACTTAATAGAGCCATCTATGTGGATTATCTGTACATGTAACTTAATAGAGCCAACTACGTGGTTTATCTGTACATGTAACTTAATAGAGCCATCTACGTGGATTATCTGTACATGTAACGTAATAGAGCCATCCTTAAAGATGTCTAAGTCTCTTGTTTGCTAGAAACAAATACTGTACCAACCGGGAGCTGTAGTTAGCGCACGAACCAGGTTTAATATTCAATCATGTGTCAAGAGGGCATTTAATATCAAAGGGTGCGCTAGCAATAGTGAAGATGACACAAAAAGAAGCACTTGATCTTCTCTCTTGCCGTGAATACACTATTTAGTATAGCATTTGTCGGACAGTATAAAGCCACCAAGGATTAATGAAAGGATGAGATTTTAGTAGATTACCTGATTCGTTGGTGACAAAACAAATCATTTCTTTGCCCTGACTTAGCTAGCACAATGAGACACTACTGACTGCAGTCATGTTAAAGAATGATCCGTCAGAATCTTCATACAAAGTGTTTAGAGGATGGCTTTGCTGCACGGGCAGCTTTTTTTCTGGACTGTTCGTTGAATTTGCGTCTCCGTTGTGTGAGACCCCACATATTCGGCAGCAAACGGCTCTCACACGCTAGAGTTGGTGCCAATGCAATCAAACCTGATAACACACCGCCACAGCGTTGGGCTGTTTTAGTTTGGGCGATACTCAATGTACTCTGAATGTATTTGTGCAAGGATGAGGCTATACTGTCATTGTTTTTGTTTTCACTATATAAAGTCTATAAGCCTCATCAAACCATGAAGTAGCATTTGCTATTATGTATGCGCAACTTGAACCTATATATGAATTTTGAGCATCACCAGCCATTTCCTCTATCATACTCTAGTCTATAGTCTGTGCTTTGTATCCATCCTGAGTGGTCCATAGGCACATAGGAGCCTATGATGTATAATTCTATGATAGGTACTGGCAGGCAGTTACTGCAGTAGTTCGCATTGACCATTGATAGAGATATACGTATCTCTCATTGCACTCACTACTGACTAGTACCAACTGCCACCTTGTCGCCTGTGTCACCAGCAGCTGTTGGTGTCATGCAGTAATTGTTTGTGCTGTCTGTCATCACTTCCCGTGTTATATAACAAGGTAAATAATCACAGCCCATAGGCGTTATAATCAATCCAGCAGATCAGTGGCAACTGTGGAATAGCAAGCACCAGGTAGGAAGGAATTGCTGTAGGCAGCCGGAAACCTGCCTGTGTTGGCATCAAGTGTTTTAGTATAGGCAAGGCTGGAGTATCTGTGGTCTGGATGGATGGAAAGTAGACTGTATATTTGACCGAAGATCAGCATATTTGTATTGGAGCTATACATTATGTGTGTAAGGGTGTTATGGGTCTAACTCTAAGGTTGGATTAGGTCCTGGAAGATGGTCAGCAGCTGTGGTATAAAGACCATCGTTTCTATCTCGGGTTAAGTTAAACTATCCAACTCGTTTTCACTACTATGTTGCATGTAGACATTAAAATTTTAACTTTTAGCGCTTTGTAGACAATTTTGGATGATTCTCAATTTGAGGATTTTATTTAGTTGATAGCGACTCTATGGTTGGCCATTTTGTTTTTATACTTTGTCTTTAGAGAGATGGATATAGAGCCTGGGGTATCATACATATTCCCATCAAACAACAAGCAAACATTCAGTGAACATAATAGTCGGCCACAAAGACAATACAAAGTGTGAAAAATAATTATTATCAAAGTCCTAATTAGTTTTGTGACTAATAGTAGTTAGCTTCCACAGGTGAAGTGTGTCAGTGGCTTTGTGCGATGAATATTTAGATAGGGCTTATAAACATACACGCCATTGTACTGGACTCGGGGCCACGCGAGTTCGCTTTTGTCCCATTGCTGCTGTTATATTCATGATGAGTAGCAATTGTAAAGAATAGAACACAATAGCAGTTTGATCTCTTGACTGGCTTACACCATGGCTCACTCACCCGAGAGCACCTGCTCGGTTGACTCGGCGTACGTAAGGTGCTCAGTGACGCGGGCCATGCTCACTGGTGCATAACCAATCACTCTTGGTAGCAGGTGCCCCGTCGGGATCATCGGGTCTATAAAAACTGGCATTTCACATCTGATACTCCTAGTTTTTCATGTCTTCGCTTTGTTTATAACCAATGTGAATGATATCTGGCCATTGTACTGTCCAGACTAGGAGTCATCTGCTTCTCTTAGCTCTCCCCAATAATAAACACAGCGGTGAATAAGCTGCACCGAGGTGAATCATCAGTGATTAGTGACAGCTGAACCCAATGACCACCCAGTTAGTGTCATCAGGACAAGACCAGGAAATCGGACTACTGTGTGAGAGGTTCATGTATTGCATTCCTTTACAGAGGCACAGCTAGCTACCCAACAATGCACTATTAGCAACGCCTAAATGTATATACTTGTTTAGTCTATATCATGGGACGTCTCCCCATTTTTTCCAGAGCTTTTAAATACCGGATTCTAATGAGGGAAATACAAATTATAAGCAACAATCACACGACTGTCTATATATCTGAACAACAATATATTACTCCGCTGAGTAGCGTGATATGAGTTTACCAGCAAAATTGGGTTGCAAATCTCGCTAAACAGAATAGGAAATTGCAGTAGCATCTTAAACATTGACGACCACAGGGTGCATGAACTGATCAAGATCAGGATACGGGCTGTTGTTAAACTTAAGACATTTTAGTGTGTTGCATGTAATGCAGAAAAACTGCCCGTTAGCTCGGCGCGGTTGCATCGGCAACCCCGCAGAGGGAGAAAGCCTGTGGATGAGGAAGACGAAGACCTCCATACATCTCAGTTCTGAATTGGCTAACACTTTCAAGGAGGTCAGGTTTTACCCTGGTTTGTCTTCTATTGAAGTAAAAATAATCCTGTTGGTGCATCAAGTGTTGACAATGGAGTCACCATAAAATTAGTTAGGATAACCCTATGGATGCACACAGGATGTAAGCAATGGAGTCGTGTATTATAGGATAACTATGGTGCGAACAATGGCGTTGTCATGTTAGACCTATAGAAGGGAATTGTGGTGATAGAGGATATAACTGACTGGTTGCGTGAAGACTTGTTACAGAGCCAAAAATATAACTATGTGAGTGCGTCCAAGGTGAACCATAAACTATACGAAGATCTGGAGAGGATAATTCTATGGGTTAGTTGAAGCTGTGATAAAATGATGGCCCTGAAGTCTTAAAAATATACTTTAAGTTACCAGGTTTCATCTATATGAGGTGGTGAGGTTTACCGTAGCTTGTCAGTGCATCAGGTTTTCTCACGGTCAGACAGTAATCAATTGTTAACAGGTCAGCTAGCCTTTTGTTTTATTTACCGATTTTCTTCTCAATCATCTGACAATACGTTCTCCTGCTATAGGAACAATGGATAACTCATACTTGCCAGAGCCCCGCGCGCTTGTTTTCTTGTGCTACGCTCGATATGTTTCTATGAATTATTGATGATCTCGGCTAGTGGATAGCTATTGATAGGCCTGTATTTGACAAGCCTAAACTCAGCGCCAACTTGGTGTTTGGCACTTTGCCCTCGGTTCGATCGCTGGTGATTTATTATAACTATGATTTCGCCAATTACACTAAACCCTATTGTCTTTGTGTACCATTAGCTAGGAATCAGAAGAAATGGTTTGTTGGTTTGATTGACACGACAGTTTTGCACATGATATAGCATATTTATACACAAGTGTTCTAAGAGATCTAAATTACAACAGATAATTGTCAGCATCTAAAAAAACCATACGTACATGTACATACGTAGTAACTAAGAGAATTATTTCTATTATTCTCATTCTTTTCATACATGTAAAGCTATGGTTTGAGGCAAACTATGGACAGTGAGCGCATTTGTTGTGTTCCATGCAAGGCCACTGTTTGTAAAAGTATATGTTTCTCTACCGTTATCGCTAATTTTTCACCCGTAGTTGATCATAGTGACCGAATAGTCTACACAGGAACGTTTAATTTAGCTCCTATTCAGTCTCTTTCTTCCTTATCGATCACCTTGCTGAATCAAATCGGGATGTAAATTAATGCTGACATGATCAGCCATTATCATATCATTGATTCCCATCTTAATGGATGTTATGTAATGTCAGCTATACGCTGGCTGTCACTAGCCAGCCGCGGAGTTACTGGGAGTTACTGCTCATGGCACTCCATGCGCAGCGATGGTGTTTTCTCATCCAGTCTTATTGACCCCATTCGTAGTTCACACGGTCGCTCAATCATACAGAATCTCAAGTCCCAATT
>Ga0224501_10002469_pt1 | contig 14531 bp, 12 predicted proteins | sample SF_Oct11_sed_USG_4_FD_169105 | JGI IMG/M metagenome (GOLD analysis project Ga0224501, IMG submission 169105) | Sediment microbial communities from San Francisco Bay, California, United States - SF_Oct11_sed_USGS_8_1 | ecosystem: Environmental > Aquatic > Marine > Sediment | place: USA...
GGTTAACTCTATCACATCTTGAAAGCAATTGGAGCGCAAATACGTTCACTTTACACAGGAGCTTTACACGAGCACTCCGCAATGATATAAAATAAAAATTCAATGGAATGTGCCTAATATATGATGTCCCAATTGAGCATATAACATTTCAAGCAAGAAAGGGGTTTTCATGAACCTTGTTTGGATGATCTCATTCCATGTAAAATTTCCGATGGAAGCACATGGTTTAAAGGTACAGGCTATGTGATGTCAAGCTCGGAGTACATGGTACGCATAAACTCAAAGGTAAATAGGCGCAAACTGCAGATTGTGACAGAGTTCATTTCAGTCTGTTCTACCAGTCTGGAAAAAGCAGACTCGTCTGTTTCTGAGTAAGTAACTGATTGAGTATTATGACATGTATTCGGACTCTGGACTACTGACTCAGTAGTCCGGAGTCCGAATACATGATCGATGCTGCGACTGTGAGTGTGAGCCTAATCATGGGAATTGGTAGAAAATAGAAACCGAAAAACACTACAAAATTATGCCTTCTGGCAGGCACCAAACCTGTCATGGGGGCTCATTGAAGTTTGACATTGAGAAGGGAACATAGAGTGCATAGTGAATATTGATAGAACAAAGGCAGGTAGCTATCTAGTCTACCTCTAACTTCTAACTCTAAGGCGCGTTGACCTTGAGTGCGAGATTCACTGAGACAAGAGCTTGAAAATGAAGTACTCGGTACTGAATAACTAACAGTCATCAAACCATCTATACATACAAATGTACCTTTAACTTCCACCAGACTTCAAAAGGATAATCGAATGTGGAAGAATGCAAATAAGCCCAGATTGTCTTCTGGTAAAACTCGGGCACCTGTCGTGCCTGTGCAAAATTGATAGCGGAAATGCAAGCTTTGTAATCGCGCAGCAACAGGCGTAGAAGTCTTATCTCATCGCCGATTGGCTCGCTATTAAAATATGGGCAAATAGTGAACAACGGACGCTGAACGTTGTCGCCAACGAGCTCTTGCCAACAATTTGCCAGGTGATCGGATTTTTCGGCATGTGGCGGGTAGTGGGACGAGCGAGAAGGAGAAAAGTAAAACCTGTCGCTGTCAGTACCAGAATACTCAGTCACTACGGGCCACGATACATCGATTTGTAGTACACAAGTATGAAGGAAGAAGTGAAAAATGTAACTGATGAGATGCTGCAGGGGACTCCACGTCCCAGCATCCCTCCATTGCTGAAAATGGCTATAGTCAGAAAACAACAGTGACATCACTGGAAAATACAACACAGAAATGTTACCACATTCTAGCTGTGCCAGCTGCCATTTGTTTGATGGGGCTCAGATCTTCTCTGTACTATAACATCCTGTAAAATCTGCAAGTTGTTCTTTTATTTTCTATCATATAGATGCCTGAAATGATTGCTGTAGGCTCGACCCGACCCGATGCAAGTATTTTCATCCGTTCTCAAAACGATGAGATCAGCTCCATAGTTACATTACCTATACAAGCTTAATCCCAACTGCTACCATAATTTGCCATGCAGCCTCGCTAATTGTAAGCTGCTTTCATACAGGATGAGGATGTCAGGAGTGTTTGCACTTTGCAGGCAAGTTTCCCAAGGGTTTGTTTCTGCTTTTATACGAGATATCAGACCGTTGCCAGGGGTTTAACAGAAAACAATCATTGTGGCGGACTGAATGGAAAAAGTATGTGATTATTGAATCAATCTTAAGGTAGTAAAACACCCTAATTATATCTACCAACGTGATCAAATAGTCAGATACAATTGGGAGTCACTTTGCTTACCAAAATATTACATAATTGCATACTCACATGGACCCACCTGACCTATTTGTGGCTCTAATCATTTATGCATAACATATCTCAATGTTTTTCCTGCTCGCGTAGTGCTGCTTGTTGCTTCTATAACATGCATTCGGCATTGTGTTTCCGGACGCTTCTTATACTTTTTCAGAGAGCGAGTAGCCGGTTCACGATGATCAATGAATTTTATTTAAACAAAATTGAAGTCAACTTTTTAACTATAACAAAACAGCCAAGAGAAACAGATAGCAGAAAAATAGGCACCAAGCTGTCCATTTCCAGTTTATTTAGAAATTCTGCCATACTTATCAGGTTTATCTTGGATGCCCATGAAGTTTAGTCTATTTTCAGAAATTTTAGGGTACGTTTCCATGCTTTGCCGTAGAAAAGTCAAGGATTGCACGAAAAGCCCAATTGTCTACAATTGACATGCACAAAAACAAGGATTTGAGTTGACCAATAGCTATTCATTTTCAATAAATGTCATTACTTTTATGGTATATTCCTATCACCCATATGACTCTAGAATCTTAATTGCCACAACATGCACTCTTTTTTTAGAAGGAGAAGGCATCTCTATGTTTTGTTGTATATAATGATTTTCACTCAGAGGGATACAGTGGTTCAGATACTTCTGGACCTATAGTCCATAGTCCAGCTTTACTTCGCTATTGCTGCTCCTGATCCGGCTTGGGTGTGCGGCGCAGATTTCGAAGACACCTGGTGGTGAGCTCTCTGAAAAAGACAATATCAGCAATATAACATGTTATGTTTGAGTCAAAAGGATTTGTACAAGGAATAGTAGGGTGTATAGCATGCTGGGGCTTTGACCCGGGATCCCTGGTTAGAGTCACAGTTTAGAAAAAAAACGTCTTCCTTAATACCCTCGTCAGTTTCGAATCCCATGTTAAATAAAGGAGGCCCTGCCATGGAGTTACCTCCTCTATGGAGCATGTGGGTGCAAGGAGAAAGTCTCCTTATGATGCTGGGAAACGCTGAGTCCAAAAATTAGTTCTGACACTGGTCAGGATACGAAAGAAGATACAGGGATAGTGCCTTCTATACACCAATGAAGTACACGGCAACAGATTAGCATGCTATGCTACTCCCAGGCCTCACCTGACAATGGATGGGGCATCTAATACTGCTATGAAAACAATCACAAGAGTGAAAACCACTGTGAGAACTCCGGTGCCAATATAGACCGCTCCCTGAGCTTCTGCTGCAGGTCTGGCTTTCTGGCGCTCTTCCTTGCTGGGGATCAGTGTCACTACCACTTCCTTTTCTAAAACACAACAATGTGTCAATGTAATGCCTTATTATATTTTACTTGTTCAGCCATAGTCTATGGTTGGACGTAGGCCTTCCTCCTCAATGCCCACAGATTGTGTTCTTGTGCGATTGAGGTATTTTCTGTCATACTGGCTTAGGATGGGTTGGCAGATTGTGATCAACCAGGGTAATATCCCTTAAGAGACTCGGCCGCAGTTGGGAATTTAACCCAGACTGTGTAGAAGACAGTGTGATACCCTCATTCTTCCACTGAGCTACCTATCATGACCGACCCTATGTTTGGGCAAAGTTAATAGTCAGAGAAAGTGAATCACTTGAAAATTAGCAAAATGATGGCTATAGTGGATGGCAATCTGAAATCTGTATGCGTTTACCTACCCATATATTCATAAGCCATATAATCAGCACAGCGAGACCAATTCAGTAAACAGGCGTGTTTCTGAATTTTTTTGTGTAGGCAATCTTTGACTGAACTAGTACTGGTACAAAAGAGATGCATTGGCTTTGATGAACTTAAATCCACAACACCCTAAACTAGTCTCACACATACCCGGACATTTGACTTTTTCCATACACCATTCAGGTTGAACTTGAAGAAATAGTACATCTTTGCAGATAGGCGATGCTAGCTCCTCCACAGTCAGGCTGCAGGTCTGAGAACGATAACGCTTACCCCATTTATAGTCACATGTGATACCACAGGCTGACCAATGGGACCATGACAAACCAGTTCCTGAAATTATAATAGTTTAGCCCTACATCCGATCCAGTGAAGGAGCAGCTGTGGATATAACACGATTTGTGCACAATGAGTTTGGGTTTAAATCCCTGAAAAATCGATGATAGTGACAGGAAGGGCATCCGACCTGAATTCACTCTTAAGCTCCAAGTCTCCGCGTTAACCAGCGAAGGAGCTGACTCCATGACCCCGTGGGATAAATAATGTGGATTATAAGTGGAAGTAAAAACACCTCATCTAGTGAGATATAAGGCCCGAGAAGACTGACACGAAATGACCCACAGGAAATTCACGTCTGGATTTCGCATGGGTTCGCATCAGTGTTCTTGGCCCAAGCTAACGCGAACCTAAGGTGGCATGATTAGCGCTTCTAGAGGCTTCTGACCAGTTAATTAGACCAAGTAAACTTTGAGAATTCTGCTAGGTATCCCTAATACACACACCAAATACCGATTAATTACTACTATTTTCTCCTGTCTTAGGTTTTCTATCTGTTTACAGTTTAGACTGAAATGAAAACTTTAGAAGTTGGCTTCACTATTCCCATAATAATGTGTATCAGGTGACCACATCGAGTTGATTACTATCTTACCACAGGATACATTCTCATAACCATAGTCCTCATTGAACTTGTATTGAATATCAGTTCCACTCCCTGAAAATGGAAACAAGCGTTTAGGACGTTGTTGAAAGTATAGTTAATTTTTGCACCGATCTTAGAAAATATTGGTTCAGGGCCATGGCCATTTAAGCTCTAAAAGACTCAAAACTGCTATATAGTTGCCGGTCCATCCCCTTTTTCTTCTTCCCTAATCTGCATTTGTTTTTTATTTATTTTATTTTATTTATATCATGCTGGCAGGGAAGATTGTTTTATTTGTCAAATTTTGACAGAATAAAGGTACATACATACAAATAGCAGCTCTTGGCTCAGGATCGACCGATCCTGGGTTCAACGGTTTCAATCCTGGTACCCACTGTGAGAATCAGCTCCTAAAATACTTCCTATAGGTTCTATCGCATCAACAGGCCTCAGGCTCTGGTAAATAGGATGACCAAGTGTCCGAGTAGAAAAATACGGTACCTTTACATCTTATGGAGAGGTCAAACTCATTGTGTGAGGTTTGGTTTAGCTTTGCACAGCTAGAACGGCAGTCTGCGGACCGACAGTTTAAAGCCAGTGGAGGAGAGCCTTGTTCTATACACTGCCAACACGCAGGATCACAAGTAGTCGCTGCCCAATCTGCTATAGACCTGCGGCTGGGAAGCAAAATAGAATCATTGATTGGATCACCACACGAGCTTAACCAATGAAATTAGTTAAGACCACGAGTAATCTAGTTCTATAACGAGTGAAAACAATGGACCAACTCAAGTCTTTTATGGAAATAGGGACATCTATCAATGTTAGGAAGACCCATGTTTACTGAAAATATAATTTTGAGCTTGATAAAACCTGTCTATTCGTGCTAGTGCTCTCCTGAGCATATCGTTATAATCAGAGACGTAATAGCGGAGGTATGTCACTTTGCCATATGTGACTTTCAGCTTGGCCCAAACAAGCCCGCAGCTGGTTTACTATGCTCAAATAGTGCATTAATTTGATCGCTAAGAACCGTAGTTATCCCTATCTCCACCTTTCCTAGTTCTTAGCCTTCACAGGTAAATGAAAAACATACTACAACCATTTACTTAGCAGGTGTGAAAGTATTTACTAGTTGGCCAACAATAAACCAAAATACAAAGTGGTTAGGCCACTCGAAACCACCATGAAGCGTTTACATCGAAATAATTAGGATAAGATGGATTAAGATCGGCTTGTATACCATGGATGACATCAAGCGGTCAATGTCTTGATTTCAGGATGGTTCATGGTTTTCCCAATAGAGTTGGTACTCTATGGATGAACTATACTTTATTCACTGTCACAATCTGTCGCCGCCGGGAAGAAAGCAAAAGGTGACGCACAAACTTGGAATCGAACCCTAGTCACCTGCACAGTTCAAATTGAGTACTTACTAGTAGAGACAATCACGAGTTCTGGTTCTAGTAGAGTTTCCACATCGAAGGACAGGGCTCCATTGTTGCCACGGACCCCAGACACCATTCAATTTAACGCAGCTATAGTCCACGCATTTTTCAGACGTCGTCTGATTCCTGCATCATTTAAGGAGACGCATTATAATCGAATTCAACTGAACTTTTCCAAAGCACCCCACAATGAGCTAACAAGGGGTTTTGTACAGCGCTGTTTGGATTTGATTTCTCAGAATACTTCGGCAATTGCATTTTATGTTATCAATTCAATCAATATTGGTCTACATAAAGGTCCACTAACCGAAGAAAAAAGTATGGGTTCAAACGTTTACCTAGCAGCTAGGTTAAGCAACAAAAATATACAAACAAGGCTCCAGAGAAAGTTTTTCCTCACTGCCCAGCAATCATTGCATTAAGAGAAAGCGTGCAATGGCAAGAGTTCTTTCCACACTGCCCCACAGTCGCCGAATTGTTCATGATATAGCATACAATGGGAAGTTTTGTTACTAGTTGCACTTACAGTTGTGGGCATCCAGGGATGTCTGGAACTGCCGAGCAGTTGGCATATCGGATACGAGATCGGTTCCCTCCAGCACCGCAGTTCCCGTCACTTCTCTCACACACTGACCATCCTCTCCACTCTAACCAGCAGTTCATATCCTGTGTTTGACATGGGCGGTGGTCTATATACGGTCCGGAACATACCTCACCTGGCATACATTCCCTTTTGCTATTAATTACAAAGCATACACATCATAATCGGTTATGATAGCTCAGTGGGGGAATGAATGTATCTCACTGTCCCCTACATGGCCCGGGTCATGATAGCTCAGTGGGGGAAAGAATGTATCTCGCTGTCTTTTATCTCCATGGCCCTGGTACAATTCCCGGCCGTGGCTTAATACTTCAAGGGACTGATTACACTCTGCCAAGCTGTCCTGAGCCGGTGTGGCGAAAATGGCTCAATCTCCCCTCAATGGCAATATACACAACCTGTGGACATTGTGGATGAGGCCTGCATCCAGCCACGAACAGACAATGGCTGAGACAAACACATATAGACAAAATCCTGGCAATTTACGGCCTTCAACGGCCATTGGAGATGCTTTGAGGGGATCTACAGATTTACAGGAGTGTCACATGGTACCATCATGCAAATCAGGTCTATTCTTGTATCCTCAGTGGTTTGGAACACAACGCGTTGATCTAGTGATTCAATGTTCTACTGAAATGATTTCTGATGGTCTTGATAGGTTGATGCTCGCGCAGAGATAGTACATAATATTATGTAGAAGGGATGCATTTATTGCCTGCATTTTATAACAGACAAAATACTTGGGAAGACAACGCCGGTGGTTGGTGGAAGTTGGATTAGAAATTAGTAGTTGGAATTTGTGATTGAGATAGAGAGCTCTTATATGGCTTTGAGTGGTGGTAATGAAGTAAGTCAGTCAATAATAACAATCACTGCCTCCTGACAAGAGCAGAAATGAGCAGAGAGCGTATGTTATACTTTTCCGGATGTTGTAAAATTACTGAATCAATGTAACTATTGAGTTTACTTACCGAGTTGTATTTGATTGGGCGCAGTTGCAAAGAGCCCAGTTAGACCACTCTGTGTAGCAGCCAGGTTCAATGCAGTCACTGGTGTCAACTTGATCAGCATCACAGCCGGCTCCAAGAAACGGAAATCCCTGCGGATTTTGTGGAAAAACGCAGGACAGCCTGAAAAGGCAGCAAGATTAGAGGTTGTTCAAGTCATACATGTAATAATTTTGTCTCAATGACAGAGCCGCTCTCAGGAGCAGTCTCAAGATTGGCCTACTGAATCAATTAGGCTCAGGGATACCCGGAGTGGGTCATTAGATACCTGCGACTTTTCTTTTTGCAGTTGCATTCTGTCCAGTCTGTCCAAGAGTTCAACAGATAGGGACAAAACTGCTCACAAGTACGTTCTCCGATGCACCAATCTGTAAGTAAAATACTCTATTACAAGTTACTTTTGTTTGTATAGTAGACACTGTGGCGGCGTGAGTCGTGAAACATCCAAACCGGCATCAGGTGGTTGAATATGATATGGTGTATGTCAGTCAGTATCATCTCTCAAGGTTGGGGTCAGTCAACCACAGTCAGTTAACACATTACCCGTGCTGAAACCCGGCTGCTCTTCTCAAGACGGGAGAGGTGGATCTTCAACAGTTGTGTAGCGATTTTGACCCTTATCCACTGGTTAGGGACTCCATTTTTTAATGTGGTGATCTGAACCCAAACTAGCAAACTGATGTGAGAGAGTTGCTAGAGCCCCGTACCAAGAAAATGACCCTGTTGGCTCAAAACTCACACCTGCAATTCATAGCTTGCCAATCTGGGGTTTTACCAACTGTGCTATTCTGGCACCCTTAGGCAGATGGTGACCAGCACTCATACTCATATCGGCTGTGCACGCACAAACGGGTGCAGTCACTCAACCGCGACCGACTTTGGTGCACAAACTGCACTGGTGTCAAGGTTCACCTTGCTCATAAACAGCTGTGGTTGTCATAGGTATTGCTGCCGGTGCTGTTGTGGTTTGCATTGTGGTTAATGCCAAGGTTGTTGCGGTGGTTGGTGCTAAGGTAGTTGATGCTGTGACACTGGTTATGGTGGGTGCTGTAGAATGTGTGGTTGATGCTGGAGCTTCAGTTGTGCTGGTTGTTGACAAAGTTGTGTTTGTGGTGGGTGTAGTGGTTGTTACGGATGTGGTTGATTCTGTAGTTGTTGTGATTGTCATTGAAGAAGTTGTGGTTTCAGTAAATGTTGCTGTTTCTTTAGGGGAAGTTTTTACAGGTATTTTGGCAGTGGTTGTTGCAGTTGCTTCACTCGTTGTTCGGGTAGTGAGTGTTGGTTCTGTTGTCCCCGTCTCCATTGTAACCCGGTGAATTGATGTTTCCATTGAGCTTGTTGTGGTTGATGTTGGCTGTTGCAGTGTGACTACTGATGTAGGACTGGAGTCAGCTGATTGCATCGATGTAGTCTGCTGGGTGGTTGTAGTTGTTGTAGGTTGAGTAGATGTAGTTGGCTGGGTGGTTGTAGTTGTTGTAAGATACTTGTGTGCACATCTAAAGAAATTGATTAACAATGATTGAAACATTTAATGTGCAGAATAAACTCAATCTATGAAATGCTGTCATTGCCTGAGAGCGATGCCAGGCATTAATATAATAGAAAAGCGCAGATTGGCAGGATCACCGATACTCAAATAAGTGCGAATGTCCTGAAATACAATGACCAACTAAAGAAAAAATGTGATGTCACCATAGATTGTGAGTTTCATCAATTGCTGGTATGAATATAACCAATGTAGTAGCTAGCTGGACTGGATTGTTGACAAAATGACATTAACCTATCAACCCAAACTGAGCAAAGTTCCCACACTATAGAAACCCAGCACACACACAGCATCATAAGTGCACATCACAAGCTCAAGTTTGGCACTAACCTATTGCGAATCTGTCTGTTTGCAATGCAGTCACAGATGCCCCATTCCGACCAGTCATAACCGCAAGAACAAGATTCTTCTTGGGTATCCACCTCACCCGGTTGGCATTCTTCGTCAGCATATTCAGCATTTTCTTTGCTAGTTGGAACTGTGCAATTCCTTCAAAATGGTTGAAAATCAATTTATTATGACCCTAGGTTGGGCGTGCGGGCATTTAACTAGACATACATGTGCAAAACATTGTAGAAAGCAAAAGGGCTGCGATTAATACTACATTACACATGTACATGCTAAATATGATGCCTCGGTTCGTCTTTAGATGGCTAAGTCCATGGAGAATATATACACCTGTGAAATATTTTTTCTTCAAACAGTGACATTAACAAATGAACTAAAAGTGGAACCTTGGCATCTCCTTAGATGCTTGCTACGCTGTGTCTCGGTTATGGAGTTGTCTTCACATATCGCATAAACAACATTCTGTGTTGTTTACATCGCTGTGTAGTGCACAATAACAGTGTAACGCATGTGCGTACTCGTTGTTTGGAGTACCAAGGACTGCCAAAAGCATGCTAAACCAGTGTCAGTCTTTTATGTCACAGCTCTGAGTGCTCACGGAATTTAGTGCGTCACTTCTGGAAGCTAATAGAGAAGCTGTGAAGTTGCCTACCCACTACTGAACCAGAATTTTATCGATTCCATCTACTAACACATAATGAGTTGCCCAGTGAAGCGATCGCTCATTCAATGGTAATACGGCGGCGGCGGTGCCCACTTTGAAATGGCGATTGGTGATTTAGAGCACAATCTGGGTGCAAATGTATAAATATATTAGTTCATGACCTCTGTGATTGTTTGCAAACTGCACCCAGCCTATTTGGATAAGTTAGAAAAAATGTTTCAGGTATCATAGTATGACCGTACAGGGTTTTGAAGAGGTTATTGTACCGCCATTTAGTAAATCATCTGTGTTTGGGTCCCATGATGTCAGTTCTTGGCAGTTTTCGGTTTACGGGTGCGAAAATGCAACTCCGCAACCTCTCCATTATGAGATATTTGGAGACGTACCTTTGTCGCTTCCTAGTACCAGCCTCATTGCCAATGGAACAGTCCTCACATGCTGACCATTCAGTAAAATATGCAAATCTACATACAAAAGGATGCCTGGTTATTCAAGGTGCGGGATCGCTCGCTTCCAAGGCGCTATACGACGGACAATTAACGCTATTCATCAACCTAAGTCAAGCCAAGCGTTTCCGACCATACCACAGCGGCAAAGTTGCTGCATGGGTGGGCAGGGTTGGCGTAGTAGAAGCTGACTATACCCAGGGCAAGCTTCACTCTACCCACCCGCTGATTCGGTGTGAAGAACGAGCTACAAGACTGATTGAATTATTCGGATAGTCATGGGAGGTTGAGGGTTAGTCAACGTAAGCTATTTATCTATGCGTCACTCGCCGAGAATTCGGCTACTCTTAACGTGAAGGGAGAGGTGAATCTTTCACAATAATGGAATGATCTCAACCTTCATCCACTGGTTAGAACCTCCATTATCTAAACCGAGGTGTTATGAAGTCAGTGGTTATTAATTTAGTAACCACAGGGACTTCATGCTAGAATTTCTAAAAACACAAAAACATTGTATTAAATCTGGGGCATTCTCTACATTTCAAATAAGAACCAAAATCTTCTCGGCTAAACATAATTTTATAGGCCACCTACATGTAGGTGCTCTACTGCAAATTCAAGCGGACATTCTTCTTTCATCCTACGGACCTTTTTGATCGGACTTGAGTATTTTGATTGCCCTAGTATTTTTTTCTTCAGGTACAGATTCTTAACAATTTACTTACAACCCTGTGTAGGTTACCCTCATTCACTCACTTGTTACAGCTTGGGTAGCAGAGGATGGAATGTATAGTGTCCTTTGTACATGCCGCCTCAATCACTTGAGAATGTGAGCCTGTGGTGTCGCAGAGATGACCCTCACGCCCGTATCCGTAGAAGCAGTTACATTGGAATAGACGATTCGCCACAGGACAATTACAACTATCACTTCTTCCTTTGACTTGAATGGAATTTTCTTCACCTAAAAGGCCATGACTCAGTAGGTTAGTCATGATAGCTCAGTGGGAGAATGACTGTATCTCATTGTCCGTTCTCTTTACTAGTAGCCTTGGTTCAATTTCAGGTTGTGGCGGAGTATTTCATTTTTCCCTGAGCCAGCAGGGCAGAAAATGGCTCAATCTCCCATCAGCAGCACCATACAACCTACGGACATTGAGAAGGTAGACCTAAATCCAATCATGGACAGACCATGGCTGAAGTTATATGAGAGGGCCATTATCTTCAACTCATCATAGTCCATAGTCCATAATTCACCTGTATAATAAACACGAGCTGAGTTGCCAGTCTGCTCTCCGGCTATACAGCCGTTTTGGTCAACTCATCAGAAAAATCGGACACTGCGACAGTGGCAGCTACAGCAGAAGTAATAGAAATGAGAAAACTGCTGACCATCTATAATTTCGATACCACAAAATGAAAAATGAGGGGCTACAACTTTTTGGTGAAGGGACAGTGAAGCCAATGCAGGTAATGTATGATAATAAACATGAAAAAGGCTCGCTCAGTCGCTTTGTATACTGATTGTTTGGACTTACACTCAATATCCTCATTTATAATGGTAGAGTTGTGATCTGATATGGTACATATTCTTGCTGATACTGTGTACGGCTCTGAGGTGTTACAGAAACAATGTTCTGACCAGTCGTTCCAATATGGACAACTCCCACTGCAGTTTACAGGTGGCTGCAAAATAATCATGAGCGATGACCAAGAGGATAGATAGGAGCAGCCGTGGCCTAGTGGTTAGAATACTCGATTTTCGCACAGCGAGCTGTGGTTTGAATCTGTGAAAGGTCAATAATGGCAGCAGGAATGATATCCAACCTTAATTCGCTGCTGAACTTCAAACAGAGAGCTATCAAACTCCATGACCCGCACAGGAATTAATAATGTGGAGTGTAAATGGAAGCATGACCAGCGTTATAAATATAATAGTATTGTTCACTACGCTCCCGGTTATGCTAGTATCACACGTTCTGCTCCAGCAAGACTATCTACATATTATGCACGTCCTGTCACAAGATTGTAACCTAAGGACACTGAACTCCAATTCATGTATGTGGAAGATAGTGGTGGCCCTGAAAATAAATTCAGTGGCCGACTGGATTGATTTCTTTAAACGCAAAATTTGTTAACATTAAAATGTGTACCAGTTTAGTTCGGTTTATCTAGACTCTAGAGCCTGGGATTCTTGATGTTGCATTCACTTTGTGTTAGGGGGCAAGTCTAGGGAGGCAGCCCACATGGGCCAACTTAGGAGGCAGGCCCTATGGGCGAGCATAGGGCAGGCCTCTGGGGAGGGCCTAGGGGGTGCGCCTAGGGAGGCGGGCCTGTGACCAGACAGTACAAATAATAGAGCCCATCAGCATTCCTAGCTGCATAGGGAACAATTCAATTGTTTTCTCAATCAGTCTGACATTCAACTTTCTTATTTCCAATAAAAGCCGTTACCAGATTTGTTTTAGTTTAATGTTCAGGAAGGATGGTTTGAACCCGAGTGACTCAGCAGAAACTCAGTCTCACAAACCTGGATATCACTGGCCGTATCACCAATCCTCCTTAGCACTCCAGAGCTACAATTGCAGGCCAGCTCATACATATCCGCGGATGACGCGGTTGTTGTTGCTGTTGTTGTGGTTGTTGGTGTTGTGGTTGTTGCTGTTGTTGTCAATATTGTTGTTGTGGTGGTAATTCCAGTGGTAGTGACTGTTGTTACTGCATCTTCTGTTGTTGATGCTGTCACCATTGATGTTATCGCAGTTGTGGTAGGGCATTGATTTGATGTTGTAGTAACATTTAGAGTTGTGACCGGTTTCCCTGAGCATTTGCTGCAAAAGAAATTATATGCTGATTAGGTAGGATTGTTCCCATAGTCCATAATGGCTGTGTGGGGGAAGTGGCTGCTAAGGTGCCAACTTGTATCGGCAATGGTGAAACTGAGGTGGGGCGCCACTCCTCTTCCTCACCGCCTTTACCTTCACCAGCTCTGAAGAGAGTCAGGCACCCATTTTCTGTTGGGTGAACAGAGCGAGTTTTTGAAAAATCCGGTGTCAAGCTGTATATTAATCCACAGGACCTTTACCACCAGTGGCGAGCACTTCAACCACTCAGCCACATCAACTCCCTACCATGTTGGTTCAAGTGAGCAAATCACAGAAGGTTAGAACCTCCTGTGGAGTTGTATCTTGATTTGACCCCACTCAATATACCTTTAAGAACACCATATTATATTACTTAGTTCTTGTTCTTCTACTAGTCGATTTGTTTACAATTTTTTTTATAGAGCAACGGTCATTTACCGTCCTGTGAATCTTCAGCAATAATAGCTGGCGTAGCCACAAACTTTTAAAATTAGAATGTTGCCCAAAATGTTAGATTATAACCTATATCCAACCTGATTAGGCTCAGCAATCGGTATACACAACAGCATTGTGCTGTATGCACCTATTCATCATGAGGATGGAGGTGATCTTGCAAGCCAGATAACTGCTGGGAACAGTTTATATAGTATAAGCTGGCTTGCCCAGACCAACTCGCACTCTACCCGGGCACGCTTATTCATCGTGAAGCTGCACTACAAGACTGAACAGGTGGTTCTGGGATGTTGTGGGTCAGCCAACCTAAGCCATTTGTTTACGTGTCATCCACCTAGAATTTTCGGCTACTGGAGGGAAAGATGGGTCTTTGACGGCTGTGGAGTGACCTTGACCCTGTGGTTTTGACCTCCCTTATTTTTACTGTGGTGCTCCGAAGCTACGTTAGCAATTAGGAGTGAGAGGCTTGCTGAAGGACCATACCAGAGAAACACCTCACCTATGGTTAGACCCATGCATGAACACGACAGTTTCTACTGCAAAGGCTTAAGAGTCCATAATTCAGCTGAGGAGGAACAGACGAATGCTTGAACACGTAGATGGAGAGATGTGCCGTAAAGTTAGAGTTATCTGCCCTCTCTAACTCTATGGCACATCCACCCATCCACATCTAGGAGGATAGGATAGGATAGGATAGGATGGGATGGGATGGGATGGGAT
>Ga0224501_10002470_pt1 | contig 14530 bp, 6 predicted proteins | sample SF_Oct11_sed_USG_4_FD_169105 | JGI IMG/M metagenome (GOLD analysis project Ga0224501, IMG submission 169105) | Sediment microbial communities from San Francisco Bay, California, United States - SF_Oct11_sed_USGS_8_1 | ecosystem: Environmental > Aquatic > Marine > Sediment | place: USA...
TAAACTCTAAAGTCTAACTCTAAGTCTAACGACGTAGTCGTAACTTGTAAGTCGTAACTAACCCGCACCAGTCATGATTCGTGAGTTACCGTCAGTGTCATTGTCGGCATGCCAGTGATTCATCGGTTTCTGGTGCATCACTATGTCTTTACCTTATTGGAAGCTATCTCCAGAGGAGCTTGGTATTAAAACTAGAAAGTAAAGGAAATTACAAAGTTAAATCTACCATGACGAACACTCTCGCTGACCATGTTTGAGTTTCCCACCCGACAATCTCTCGACCAATCAAATGTCAACTCCTTCATAAAATAGCCAATCATGTGGCGATAACTGATCTTGCTTAGAGTTGTTCTCCCTTTTTATCGGCCTTCACCTTCTAGAACAATGTCAACATCACATGACGTCACCCTCACGGGATAACATCTGAAGCAGCGCTTGAGGGGAGTAGTGCGAGGAACTGGTCGGAATTTACTACCTGTCTAAGTGGATGAGAAAATGAGCGTTAAAACGCTACCCACAGGAAGCATATCAAAGGATAATTCGCTTATATCAGTAAGTCTAGTGCCGTTTTGCCTGTTTCTAGCCTTTTAGTTTTGCTGATAGTGATATCTGGTGGTAAGGTAATGTGTAATATTAATTAATAGCACTACTCATAGTCATAGTCATCTTGAAATTGATACACTCCACTGGCTTGGCAGTTGGCATGGGCCCGAACGGGACAGGCCATTTTCATACTCTTCAGTTCATAGGAGTATGGGTCAGAGGCTCAGAGTCATAGTAGTCCCTCTACGCTCTGACTCTCTACTCTTCCTTACACTAGTCTAGTCCACTTCTCTAAAAGTGATACGGAGCAGTGTTGATTATGCAGCTGTAGTTGCTCAATGTTGGTGTACATACAAGCATACACCGAAAATGAGTGTGTGACTCAGAGAATTGAGAATGCGATTAATACCATCAACTTTAACTCGAGAAGTCATTGAAAAATAATATTTAGCTTCATCGGCCAGTTTCAACACCTGCCTTCCACACATGAAGTGTAAAAATACGAGTCACACCCAGAGTGTGGAACCAAGACAAGCTAGTGACCAGTATATACTGGCTGATCACGGTACTCGTATGTAGAAATGTTGTCCATGTCTCATAATAGCTGGTTAAAGCTCAAGACAGGATGCACTAGCTGAAAAGGGGCACCTGTGTTGAAAATAGTGCGACCGCAGGCGATATCCATATATACCATGTCATACATTCGGAACCCCTGGTCTCTATGGGAATATAATCAGAAAAGGCTGTATGTCTAGACGTAGTAACGAGGTTCTCCGTACACAAAAGCAGTGTACTTACTTCAAGGTTCAGGAAGCATGGGCTCTGTGTTATGGCTATGGGGGATAACTCAATGTTTGGGTAGATAAGTAGAACAGTTTTGGTACACATGTACTAGCCGCCCAATTTGTTTACACAATGCGCGGTGTGACGCAAACGGCATTGAGCTAAGGCCGGTCTAAAGGATCAATTGTGTTTTCAGGCTCTTGGGTAATGTAGCTAGAAAGAAACTAGAGCCTCTATTGAAATAGCGTTTAGTTTGGTAGAGCTCTGTGTATTCCTGACTGTAATTGAAACTTGAGAATTCAGATTCATACTTCTGGCATTACTCTAAATCCATGTGCACTTGTCATCATCATCCCATCCCCAGCCATCTGGTGCTCGCTGCGGGATGATACCAGCCCCCTGATCTGTCCACACACCCCTCCCACCCTCTTGAGTCTTCAGTAGTATATATCAGTCTCCTTTACTCTGTTCCATCTCGCATGGTTCCCACTTTGTTGAGTATCTGGTCTGGTATCGGTCACCCTTTCTTGTGTGACACAGGTGACCTATGTTACCATGGCTGCGTAGCCCTTGTGACAGAATCTTTTAGAGGTTTTTAAGGCTGTGTCGTGCTGAATTATCTTTATAGTTCACTCAAACTAGACCCACTATTCAACCAATCCTATGGCCAAATTGGCATTCCATTAATATCCAATACTCAATTTTGTAATGTAACTGTGCCCCACCCACATGTGTCAGGACGTTGTGATACTAATTTCGGAACTCAGTTCCATACACATATACACCTAGAACAGACTTGGTGATGTCTCGTTGGTGTCAGACTTAGGCTAGGTACTTAAAAGATCTCTGCACTAAATGCGCAAAAAATCATTTAGTGCAGAGACCCTTTAAGTGGGTTGAGCAAAACCAAAAGTATTCGCTTGGTCCAAGGTGACCTTCGACTGAATCTACCAATAGGATCGTTGCTTTCTGAATTCTCAGGACAAATAGTAATCGGATCTGATATTCTGTTGTCAATAGGCCAGTGTGGACTGATAACAATAATGCCGGATTATACAAGATTTCGCCCAGCCCTCTATCTAGGTATTAATCCCCGCTACCTCCATTTTCAACGCTATACAATGATAACAATGTTGACATTACTGCTAAAAGAATAGAATTTGTGTCTGAAAGTGGGTGCTGGTTCATAAAGGTCAAGGTGATAATGGCGAGAGATACAGTTGGAGTCATCTCCCTCATAATAATTGACCATACTGAAGACAACTCTTGCTGTACCAACCATCGGTAATGGCACAGGAAGCGAGATTTTCTGTCCTTAGCAAACATAAAATGGGAGAGGACAATTTCGATGCATTTGAAAACTCTCCATAACCGATGGCGTTTATTGCCAGCGTCTAACTACAGATTCATGAGATCGTGTCTGAAGTTTTTTTATTGTGTTTGGCCGAGATCTCACAAATATACCGCGTGACTTGATCGATGCCGGATTATACAAGATTCCTCCCAGCCCTCTATCTATTAATCCCCAACGCCTCCATTTTCCACACTCTATCATGATAACAATGTTGACATTTCTGCTAGAAGCTACTGAGCCAAGCTATGTGGATTTTTATTTCAAGTCCTCCATGTATTGTCTACGAACAATTTTCACAGAGTTTTATGGCGATCGGTTACATAATCAACCATTATACAATAACTTCTTTTAACTTCAAATCTGAGAAAAACTGGTAGACCTATATATAATATTATATGTCTATCTCTTTCTTAGATTTGGGGCTTACATATTGTAAGAGTATAGAAAAACCTAATCCAATGAAGTATATTTCAGTCTGTGATATGGACTGTAAGTTGAAGCGTGGCCGTTCAATACTGATTCACGGTGACATTTTCTTTGCAGGACATGGAACTAATCGACTTGCTATGGGAGCAGGACATGGATATGGGTATTGGGCGTGAACTTTTCGACCCACAGTACCGCCTCCAACTGGAGAAGGAATCATATCTAAACCAGCAGAAACAGTTGGAGAAGGAGAAAGCTCAGGCTCAAAAAGTGAGTGAGACAAATGAACAAAAATATTTAGTGCACAGAATGTTAAAAATGAGTGGAAAAGCTGTTTTTGTTGCATTTTAGTGTGCTTTTCATTTAGTCAGGTAGAAATAAATGTATGCGGACCGAGTCAAACTCCCAATTTACAACATCTTCTGACTGATGTGAGTGAAGTCGAAAACCTGATCGCTTAGTCAATTGGTTGAGCCAGTCTCTTGGTCGAGACAGTCAATCATTCCATGAGTCGATCAGTTGAAACAGCCCATCACTCCTCCAGGTTGAGCAATCATTCAGTTGATCAGACGCTCAGTCTTCCGGGTAGCAAAGTTGATCAGTTGATTCAGTCTATGAGTCCTTAAATCGATCAATCTTCCAGGTAGCAAAGTCAATGATTTGATCAGTTGAGTCAGTCTGTGAGTCACTGCTTGTAGGAGGCGGAGCTTTACACAATTGATGCAGAGACAGGGGAGAGAATATACAGCCAGCCTCCTGGCTCGGATCCGCTGGGATGTGCCCTGGAAGAACTCCATGACATGTTTAACATGGATCAACAGCCCCGTGAGTCACTCTTGCTCTCTCATCCAATAGTATGAGCACTAGTTGCTCTATGAGGAAATAAGCCCGCACTAGGCATCCTAGTGCGGTACTAGGAATGCGCCCCTAACAGTGGTCCCCAAAGACCAAAGCACTCTGTCCTTCGAATTTTAAAAGTTGTTAGGCTGGATTAGTATCTGAGTAAAATCCAAAACAACATTGATTGGAGGATTTCGACAGAGGAATGATGTTTCCTTAAACTAAAATAGAGAATTTCTTCTGATTAAGGTTCTTGGACTTGTTGGCAATTTCGCCTCCATTTATATGGTGTGTACCAAATAGTCTGCTTGTGCTGTTTGTTATCAAAATTCCAACAGAGAAAGGGATTATGCAAAAAACCAGCTTGGATCTGTTGGCATATACGTGACTTGGAAAGTGTTTGAGAATGTTGAGCAACCGTAGGTAATTGTCAGGATTATTAATGAGACCTTGTTAAACGGAACTTCCTACTGGTAAATAAGTGACATATGTCACTGGTAGATGGCTATAGAGGTACTACCAGAACTCCTTTTGAGTATAATACAATGCTGTGCAGTTTGCTGATGAAATTCAAAAGTAAATACCGATCATCTTTGAGATTTATAATTTGAATGGGACTTGATCAATTCTAATGTAGCTTTATGCATGTTCGTACTGAGTTTACATGTGGGTTTGCCAAGGCAATGTAGCTGGTGCGACTGGATTTAAACGGTTGCCCCCCCCACTCTGACAACATTGCGAACTACAGCAAGCGGTGCACCATATTAGCGCAAGCTAAGATGAGTACGCTTCTGTATGTATATTTAAAAAATATGATGAACTTTTTCTAATTTACTACGTAGAAATCAAGCAAGAGTTCAACACGGCGACTTTCCACCACGATATGCCATCTCCACAGACAGACACACAAGCGAGTGAGTTATTCACGCTTAGCCACTCATTTTGTGCCTCAGGCAGAACTCTGTTTGATAGTGTGAAAGTACCTAGTAATCAATGCTTCGTAATATCGCAATTTGGATCCCACTTATTGGGCCCACCCCTTTACTACCTACTAGGCCACGAGATTGTCCCGCTGCTATTGTCCTAGTAATTAATCCCCAGTCCAATGCTTACTCTCTTAGCATTTTGACCAGAGCCCCTGACATAATCTTCTCTTTTTCCCAAGCCTATCCAGTACAGTTGTCACTGGACTATGCAAAGTGTACCGAATATGGGCTGCAAGTTTTCATGAAACCCTCACGTTTCTTTTTCTAAAATTTAATATCTCTGTCAATGTCAGGCTTTAGACGAGGCGACTTCCTCTGGAGTGATTTCTAGTATACATAGCGCGACGGAAACTAACAAAGAATCTTAAAAACCTCCCATGATGTCAAAATGATGTTTATTGGTGATCAGGGGTGAAGCGATGACACTGACCTATAATTAGGGGCCCTTGGTTTAATTACAAGTTGAGACACTGCTTTGCCTTTTTCCTAAATGGATTACACCATAGACCACTGCGAGAACCTGCCATTGGTTCTCTGGTACTACTTGTGTAAAAGAAAAAAAATCATAGTGGGATAAATCAGTGGGTAGAGTGCAGGGCTCATGATTTGGAGATCCTGGGTTGAAGTCCTGGGCACGCTGAGTTTCCGCTGTGAGTATGAGCACCTCGCATGAATTCCAGCTCTTACCACTCCAGAACAGGTAAATAGTATGACCAAAACTATATAGTGTCGTGACATATTCTTTGACTGCAGTTCCAGATGACTTGGCTCAATGCCTCAATGCGGGTAAGGCTCAGCAGCTTTCTGCTACTAGCTAACCATAACTATTAGTTTGCGCTCTACCCTTCTTGAGTGGAAAATGTCTTCATGAAATCTATAAAGTTGTCTCCCCCTAAAAAATCATGAGTTGCCCTTGCACTGGCATGGAAAAAGATTGAGTTTGAAAGATACAAATCAGCAACAACTGTGATTCTATGCATGAACTACTAGTCCCCTGAGATTGTTTTTCTGCACATGGAAATCTGCTGTTCTCTTTTCTGTCGGAAATGCTTATAAAATATAAACAGTTTGTGATTGCTGTAAATCAACAGCTCCAATGAGTTAGGCTTTCATGCAACAAAACTCCTTCACAATCCCGTGTTTTCTACAAGGCTGATTACTAATTTAACAAATTGAACCAGCAAAAATAGGCTCGTGATTTTTGATGGGTTTTTTAAATTGCGCTTTTCAGTCACACTTTTGACCAGGTGAGAAAAAATGCGACCGAAAAAGGGTTCAGTAGCACAAACATGATCACGCGAATTATTGCCATAGAAGACATTTATTAGTCAAATTTGTCGCTGAACAGACCTCCACATGGTCGACCACTTAGTGTTTTCTGCAAGATTGTTGTAGGATTGCAGTGCAGTGGTTTGTGTCGAGCCGCCTTTATAATTCTTTTACTAGTATCCATCCAGTATTTGCTGAGCTCAGCGCTGAGGTCTTGCTAGACACCTAAAAACACTTAGAAACCTGATAATATCCTTTTCAATTCAGTCAAACCAAGAGCTGATACTGATGAGTAATTAAATTTGGGAGCTGGTGCTCTGGTAACTGCAAGATACTCCTTCCAGGTGCGCTTTGGTAATGCATATAATATAAACACACTTTTTAGCCTTTCCTACATAAATAACACACGCGAGCGCGTGCGCACACGCACATAATATTCATATACTCAATCACCAACCCAGCTGAAAAGGGAATAGCTGAGTGGCTAGCGCTCTCGACTCAAGTTCAATAAATCCTGGTTTCAACCTTTGACCATGCCAGGCTCCCATTGAGAGTTACAGTTCCTCATTTAATTCCTAGCCTTTACGGCTCCATACCAAGCCATAGGCTTAGGAGGTCTGCTAAATAGAGCAGCCAATTGCCATCATAAAATAATTCCAGAAAGACAAGCTAAATCCTAGAAAACAATGAGTTGCTTAATCATCCCAGCTTCTCTTTCAGATGGTTTGTGGGCGCCCCAATTTAACAGTAACCTGGATATTGGGTTGAAACAGGAAGAGGATATGGATTACCATGACTGGCGCGATCTCCGAGATATCTCGTATGAAGAGTTTGATCACGTACGTAATGCCACATACTAACCGCTATGTTGTCCCAATGGGACATAAATATAGATCCTGCATGAGAGGGTTAATTGATAATGAACTGTGATTGGACCAGTTGAGGAAGTAGTGCAGGCTTTCGTGGAAATTTAGATGTTTTAAATTCATTTAGCTTCAATTGGAGCCATAAAGACGCATGTATGCTACAGCAACTATTTTGGTGATGGTTTGTGTTTTGCGGCCAGGTCTGTGTGACCAGCAAAGCAAAGCTTACAAACTTTATTAGCAACACAGTTATTCCATCCTCTACGGTTGTCAATGCAGGGTAGCTTCTCTGTTGGAGCCAGTTATAACCATAACCCCGCCGTTCTTTGGGTGCATGTGATCCGCCGTGTTTGTACATATGTCTTTTTGACACCATTTAGCTTCACGCCTCATGAAGAGGGTTACTTACAGAGAGGGCCGTCGTGAGGGCAGATGTCTTCCTTCCATTTCTTTGGGTGGTGAACAGCAATGGTGTTCTATTTTGTAGTTATGGACCAATTATGGTGACCAGCCAAAAGAAATGGCGCAACCACAGATCTTCTCAAGCTTACCATTAGAGTTTGCCGCTGCAGAACAGCCATGGACTGCAAACAGTCCATCCTCGGGATATAGGTAGAATTGATTTGTCTGGTTTTTAAATTTATGCATGTTACCCTCCTAGTCTTGAAACGAACTTTTTTTGCAAAAAGTGTAGAAGTTCTGTGCCAATTTCGGTTTTCAAGCAAGGCACCTACACTACTGGTAGGATTAAACGCAAAGTTTTCTCGGCGAGAGATCTCGAGTCTTTAGCATTCTTGAAAAAGCCAGTCTGTCAATTCTTGGCGTGAAAACTCGACCTTTAGTCCGACATACGAGACTGCTCCAAATGTATTTCGAACTCAAACTTTTTCCAAGGGTCCCCAATTCCAGGTCAATTCACCCGACGCCCTTCCTGAAAGTCAGATGACCCATGAAAAGGGTCCAAGAATCTTTTTTACTTAGCTTACAGGTCAATCTATGTACAGTGTACTCTGGTTAAAACGGATAACATATGGCACCTTTTTACTCATAGACATAAAACATCGCAATAATCAATCTAGGCAGGAGCTAATAAAAGCACGAAATTCCAATCATCACCGATGAGTGGGAGTTCGCTTCCCAGGGTTTTTTCTCTGATACGAACTTAAAGCCAGCCTCTCTAGTAGTTGCTGAAATGGCTTGGGACCGCAGTATAAATAAATGGGGGTCCCAACTAGGCATATACGGCTGATTACTTAGTACATTATATGGCGAAATCAAGAAGTTCCCACAAATTACCTGTAACCGGAATGGAAGCAGTTTTCAACCCCAGGAAGACATGACTGGAAAAAAATTATTGCTCAAAGCGTACTGTCATCTGATCCATCCAAAAATATCCATATAATGCACAAATCTGATTATTGTTTTTATTCGTTGCATTTCTTTGAAGGTCTGCTCCAGAATCTGTCATGTCACCTGGTAGCAGTGTCATGGATATGTCAAAACCAGACAAGGGAGCAATATTTATGGAACCGGTGAGTCAGTGTTCAGACTGACTTCCTCCAGTGTCTAGTCAATTGAGTTATAATGTTATATAGAGTTGGAGGAAAACTTTTATGGTCTAGTCACAGCCGGTCAATATCAAGTCTTTATTTGGAGTTATAACGCTTTGCTAGTCGCAGTTACTGAAAAAGAGACTGCAGCCGGGCTGCCATGGCAGTGCACACCCTGGAATTTTACTTTTAAGACAGGGTTGTTATGGCGCAGCTTGAAACAGAGTGCAGTCTTTTTCAGCAAGGGCATCTGCTTGCATTTGTTTGCTACGCATGTCAACACATGCTCGTGTATAGGTATTAAACTTGATGCTTTAAAGACAGAATTGGTAACTGGGAATTGTCTGAGAAAGCCGTTTTGGAGTTGAAGATGAAAGAATCTGATCTATGTAAGCGGCTTCCAGTTATGTCCAATTCTAGGCTTCGAGCTTGTGCGTCAAGTCGTGTCGCACCTTTCACTCATTTTCCAAAATCAATATGTCCACCTTGAAATTCACTATATTTAGTGTAAATGTTGTGAAAAATCTGCTTCATGGGTGTCCAGTCAATTTCCCTTGAGAACATAATCTGAAGTTGATACTCGTGTTAACACATTGCAGAACATGTCTGCATGTGGTATGTATGCGTAGGCTGGCATGAAAATAGGATGAATATTTCCATTTGTTTCTGGGATGTCGGATCCAATATTAGAGTAAAATGTCAGTACTTGTTTTTATTTTCAGTCTACCCCATCTCAGAGCGCTCGTTCCCGCGGAATTCGAGATCAGAAAAAAATCAAAGAATTGGGAATTCCCTTGACAACTGACCAGATTATAGACTCACAAGTTGAAGAGTTTAATGAACTACTCAAGTGTCATGACCTAACAGAGACACAACTGCATACCATACGAGACATAAGGAGAAGGGGGAAAAACAAGGTTTGTTATTATGTGCATTCGCGTGATCGAGTTTTGGCGTCTAAAACCGGGTTTCGGACTCATTCTCAGTTCCAATGCTCAAGAATGCGCCCGAAAAGTGAGTTTTTACAAACCACGTACCTCGCCTGCGTCTGAAAGTGAGTTGCAGGTTTATACAGTGTCAAGGTTATCAAAATGTGAAGGCTAGCTATCGATTGCTTATTATTCTACGATCGCTTCACGGGTCGCTTCGTTGTTGCAAAACAGACCGAGGAACAGACTGCACAGCTTTTCTGTCCTCAGAAATGCAACACATTAGAGAAGACAACTCCAATGCGCCCAAAACTCCTTGCGTTTTTTAACTGCACCTATCTGTTCGCATGATAGCAGCTGAAATTGTTTATCTGCGTCTGACCGCAATCACGCGAATACACCTAATGGCTGTGCGGTCACGGTAAGTTCAGACGTACTTCTACGATTAGATGGGTCTAAGACCATGGGTGATTAGGAAGGTTATTGATAATAGACAGCTAAGCTTGGTTAAAAACACAGTTGAAACTTTTAGTGAAGCCAAACCCATGTTCCTAATTATGCTCTGCCATCTCCTCTACATTGATAAACAATTGTTTGAGGCAACTTTTGAACATTTATGATGGCGGAACGCTGAAAAGAACTGTCTTTGATAAGTGAATGTGAACTTTGCCGATTGGTCAGCTGTTTGAAAACGGCTCTAAAATGGAGATTACACGAGAGATGACGCTAGCATCACCACTGAAAATGGCCCTCATCTTACAGCGTGGCAGCAGTGCAGAGTGGACGCTGCTCAATTTTTCCAGGAGTGAGCGAGCGGTGACCAATAACGCAGATTTGAATTTTCCACTGTACCGGGTTCCACTCGAACAGTGTACCCGAAGCGGAAAAGTTCCGATGTAAATAAACTCTGCGCTATCATTGGTCACCATCCTCTCACCTCTGCAAAATAAAGTATGCTGTGTCTGCTTTGCGCCCTAGGTGCGCCGGAAAACGACGCCTATTTTTACCGGATGTGGGAAGTCACATACAGCTTCTGTAAAAACCCCAGCATTTATGTTGAAAGAGAACTAGTGTGAACTTCCTATAAGTTTATTTACTTTCCAACAGCCAACGTGAAGCTCAAATTATGCAAATGGAAAATTCGTATTGGTCCAATTCGCACCGACTTGTCTCTTCGGCTAGATCAGCCCTATGTGTTTGTAATGCATTGGTTTTTCAGTAAGGCCACTGCCAAAGAGGGTTCGTTGGTTATGATAACATGACTGCTCTATGCAAGTATCACAATGACCACTTGATGCTTCCGTCACTCAATAGAAAATTGTTTCCATACGTTCAACATGCTAACATTAGTCGAATGCTCAATTTCAGGTTGCGGCGCAAAACTGCAGAAAGAAGAAGCTGAGTGAGGTAACGGAGCTGGGAACTGAAATCTCAGCTCTCAGGGCAAAGCGTGATGCTCTTCTCAGAGATAAGGTGGGTTACACAGTCTTATAGGTTAGCCACATGATGGCGAATTCGTCGTGAATTCCCGAATCACGTAACGACTTGGCAACAAAGCTGCTGGGTTATACAACACCAAATGAAGCAGATTCAGTAAAATTATAAAAAGTAGTATGCTACTCCAAATAATATGTTGACCGACCTTTTTTCATAATGGCCATAGCATTCACACTGAATATATCCCAGATTGGCTGACTCTGAGAGCTGTACCGTCAGTTCTGTTGATTGCTAGTCTCATACGTAATGCTTTGTCATTTCGGCTCCTGATTTTTTTATGTAGTATACGTATAATTACGCTGTAGACAATCTACATTGAAAAAACTAAACATTTGAAACAGGTATTCGCCACCATTGCAGTAATTAAATGGTTTTATTTTGAATCATCCAAGACAATTTCACCAATCACTGAGGTGTGAACTGCACAAAACCTATAATATTCTGCGAAATGAAAAATAAAACTTCCTTTGCCTCCATCGTATCAATGGGCTTTGTGACTTTTATATAGACTATACAGCATTTTAAACAATTTTCATGTATAGTACAGAGCTGGCCTTTCAAAGGCATCCCTTCTTTTGTTGGTAGGTGGAGATAGAACGAAGCCACGCAGACTTGCGTAACCAACTCAATCAAACATACACGGAGGTCTTCATGTCATTACACGATGCAAATGGCAGACCGTATGACCCCATCAGCTACACGATGAATATATGCGTAGATGGTACTGTGCAAGTCATTCCAAAGAGTGTGTTCAACATCCCGATTAACTTATCGCTTCCGTCAGCCAATCAAATGTAGGCGTGTGAAGCTAATGACAAAAAAAGTACTAGTGTTTGTATTGTCCAGGTTGTTGTGAAAACATGATGACCGATAGCACACCTTGGCTCTACCTTTTCTGCCATGTGCCTTTGAAGGTATCTTTCTGCAAATTTCACTAACATGGGATAGAAGAGATCTGCTGCTAAGGTTGGACACCTGATGACTTTGGATCGATGAAGAATGGGTTCTTATTGTGAAGGCATTGTAACATATTGTCCTAGTGATGGACCCAAATTATTATTATGTACTATGTAATCAACATGGCCTGGATGTATTTTAATGATTTCTATACCACTCCATACAGAGCCTTAGCAAAACCAAATGTTCTATTTTCCCACTGTTCTCTATATTTTACTTTGTAGTCAGTATGAAGCTGGTGAATGTTATGTTATTGCATTTATATATGTCATAGTAAACTCTAAACACACATATATATCCTATCTCGCAAGTATGATGAGGAAATCTGTAACCTCGTTCCAAAGCAGATGAGAATAAGTGTGTACAAATTGAGATCAAACATTGCGTATGGCAATTATAGTTTAGCCATCAACGCCATGTCTGCTCGATTTCATACTGTTCAGTTGCGGAGTGATGTGACTCAACAGTCACCTGTGACCCCGCTGAGTGATGTGACCCCGCTGAGTGATGTGACCCCGCTGAGTGATGTGGCGAGTGACTCGCGCCATGTGAGGTGCTCGGTTCAGACGTGTCGATGTACAACCTAGGTGGAGAGTCAGATAGACTCTCAGGGACTGCTTCTTTCTCAGAGGCTACTGCAGTCTGGTCAGTAACCGACTTCACTTCAGGTGCTATTAGCTTACTGCGCTTGTCTTCAGCCTGTTTTCGAGACCCTGTAACAAAAGAAGACTCTGTTTTTGACCCCGGCGCAAGATATCGGAATTGTCCCCTCTCAGATCAGATGCAACACCGCCGACACATACTGTCGCATACGCCTATGATCAACACTCCATTACACATGTAGGCCATGTAGTATGTTTGGATATCCTCAACTGCTTCGGGATCAAGCTAGTGTCATGAGCAAGGCGATGAGTGCTGCTTAGTAGTGAAAAGTGAGCATTTCACAGTAGCATTGCTGGTTAGTGAGGGGTTAAATGTCCATAAAGCTCACCTGGGGCGACCTTCGATTGTATAAAAAGTTTTCTCATATCTAGTTGCTTTGAACTGGTACAGACATACTTAAGTTCTGGTTTGGGCACACCTGTAAGAGACAATAACTCTAGCTGAGACGCTACCCTAGGTATACAGCCTACGCTAGCTCGGGCTAACAACTTGAGTCGTTGGCCGAGCCTAGTTTGGTCAAGAATCATCGCCACATTTTGTTAACTATCTATGTACAGGGAGACAACTCTGATAAATGTGGTACACATCAACATGACACAATGTTTTCATAAAATTGTATTGGCAATTGGGCTTAAAGCGTAGCAGGCACGCCCGTACCAAAAGCTTGGGCTGAATATTTGATCAGAAACATAGAAACAGAGATCGGACGACGGAGATAGTCGAGCGACCTCCTGGTGCTTAGGAAATCGAGGGTGCCATTGTATCTTATTAAAAATACCCTGTTTTCAACCAAGCCTTTTTAAAAATTCTGGGTCAATCATGTCAGACATAGTATCATCTCAAAGCCCAACATCTTCTCTATGAATGCTGGCCCAGGAAAATTATATATTAGTGATTGGTCATACGGTCTTATCAAGTAGAAGACTATGTGGATACTGAGATCATGTATAATCATATAGGGAAGATAACTCACGTTGTGGTCTATGTGCCTATGCAGTAACATTTACTTGCCATTTTACCAGTAGTAATGTAGAGTATAGATTATAGATCTGTGTAGATGTCTAGATAAGATTACTAGCTTATAACTATGGTGTTACAACTTACAAGCGATAATTCTTTGCATATATGCAACCTTTTCATAAGGGAACCTCTCCGGTCCACATGCAGACATAACAAACAAAACCTATCATCAACATTGATTTTGGGACAGCCTTTCCGTGATAAATTTTGTCCTAGGATCAGCGGGTAATAGATATTTGGAAATCCTGTTCAGTGCCAAGGAGTCCATGTACTACTGCATGACTCTGGCTCTGTAATACCTGCCTTATTCATGTTTATGGGGGTGACACCAACTGGCCACAGAGATGAGCTCATTGTGTGGAAAACTATTTATTCTACTACAATATATGTCCAACATGGACACTTTGATGCTCTCAATCCTCTCATAACCATAGATTTGGGAGCCATGTGCTGGGCAGTCAGTCTATTGGTTCTATTTAAGTTCTTTTATTTGCAAAACTAGTCAGGACTATTACCCGCTGATCCTAAGACAAAAATTTATCGTGGAACGGCTGTCTCAAAATCGATGTTGATGATAGATTTAGTTTGATATGTCTGCATGCGGACCACGGAAGTTCCCAAATGAAAAGGTTGCATATGCCAAGATTATGGCTTACAAGTTGTAACACCATAGTTATAAGCTAGTAATCTCCTCTAGACATCTACGCAGATCAATAATCTATACTTTAAGCTATTACTGGTAAAATGGCGAGTAACCATTACTGTATAAGCACATAGACCACAATGTGAGTTATCTTCTCTATATGATTATACATGATCCTGGTATCCACATAATCCCCTACTTAAA
>Ga0224501_10002471_pt1 | contig 14529 bp, 11 predicted proteins | sample SF_Oct11_sed_USG_4_FD_169105 | JGI IMG/M metagenome (GOLD analysis project Ga0224501, IMG submission 169105) | Sediment microbial communities from San Francisco Bay, California, United States - SF_Oct11_sed_USGS_8_1 | ecosystem: Environmental > Aquatic > Marine > Sediment | place: USA...
TAACTTAATTAGTAACTCACTGTAAGTCAGTGTAAGTTAGTGTAAGTTAGTGCTTACCAAGTAACTTAGTAACTTACATAATGATAATAATCTATTACTTATTAATCAGTACAAACTACATAACAATTAACATAGTAACGTAAGTTAAGTCAAAGGCTCAAACTCAAAGTCCAAACTCCGTCCAATGAGTCAATCACTCACTCAGTCAGTGACAGTCCTCTGGCTCTATATTATAAGTATAACTATAAGTATATATAATATATTAGTCTAACTAGTAAGTAACTAACGTCTAACTTCTAAGTTACTTCCTGAGTTGCTGGTATGATGATCCTAATTATACAGAGAGTACAAAACAAAATTAAAATAACAAAAAGTTTGATTCATGCTCGCCGTGTTTTTAACGATTGTCTAAGGTGAATCCGACACAACCTCTGATACACGTTAACTTCAACGATCATTGGGGTCGCGAACAGTAACAATTTTAACGCTTTGAATGGTAAATTGATTACGATTGATATGAGACTGACTGTAGCGTAGAAAATTTCTGAGGTTACAAAAAGCAGATTATCTCTCTTTGAAAGTATTTGGGTATGTGTATTAGATATGGCACTACATCAGTCTGGCCTTCACTATTACTACTTTGATTTTCTAGAAACGGGATCCCCTGGACAAGCCTACAAGATGCGCTCACCCCGCTCGTTTCTCACCAGATGATGTTCATTCTAGACACAGAGTTATTTTGAAGAAACGTTATGGTATCCTCCCAACACAGCAAAAACAGCAAGTCGTATAGGGGAAGAGCTTATGATTATTATTGTACATATATACTTAAACATAAAAGACATTATTACTGGAGCAACCATCTGCGTCGCAGACGTGATTTCTCTGGCAGTCAGACCCAGAGACTTTCTAAACTCTTTGAGTTACACAACTCATGATTTTATTGAAGAAGTTCACATACATGTACATGATACGAGTAGACAATATATCATCCAAACACTCAACCCCAGACTAGTGATTCTATATGCGCTTATATTTTTTTGTGTTATAGTTTCCGCTGCTGCGCAGTGATTATTAGGTCTCAACTATTGCTTGAGCCTTAGTAAGCATTCCCATTCTGTACTTTACCCTGAACACGGGAAACACTTATCTGATCACAATCGCGGGGAATCCTATAAAGCTTCTTGCATGAATACAGTCACCGCGGCAGAATTTACTGGACTAACATGCCAGTGATGTCTCTTGAGTCTCAAATAAATATGGTATACTGTGATCAAGTTCATATAAATATATATGGCCAACTCGTATGTTAGAACAGTGTTGTAAAGAAACCTAGGCAAGCGGACCGGATGTATCTGTTGTGCTAGGTTGGGTTGTCGGAAGGTGACCGGGTTCAATCGAGGGATTTTTTAATGCACATTTGGTCCCTCGTGCTAGTTGGTGACATCTATCCTGGCTAAACCAGAGCCATTTCCCTCATTAGCAGTAACCAAGAGACCTTTCTTCAGAGTCCTTCCTAGAAAGTCTTGTCCTTCTCTCAAACTTTATGATTCAATATTCTTTTTTCGCAGACATTGCAGTGCAAACTATTACGCCTGCTCTACCATATGGTGGCAAAAATCATTGTACTATCGGCGCAAAATTGTGCGAACATCTACACCGCCATAATTCGGAGCAATTTCATGGTCTAGCGTTGTGCTGTTACATGCATTGTCATCATATTTTATAGTCTTGCAAATGAAGATGTTGTGAGGTTTGATGCTATCTTATATTCCATGCCTATTACCGAGGTACAGGTGGTACAGGTGGTACAGGTGGTACAGGTGGTACAGGTGGTACAGGTGGTACAGGCGGCACTGCACTCTCAACTGTCACTGTAACCATAGGGTTATCCTCCCTTAGAGTAGGCTTCCGCAATAACTGAATGTGTAACGGCCATGGGGAGCCTGCGGTCATATTTTCGTAGGCTAACAGCCTTGCGGTCACATGGTTAACATATATGTAAAATCAATGAAGTTTGGCTTCAAGGAGTTCGGAAAGAAGCTGGATCACAAAAAATTATGTACACACAAACCCAGTGGAATCTGTTCTTGAATAATTCAGTTGAGCACAATTAATTAACCACAGAGTCAGCATCACTTTTGCTGATCTATGATGTCACTCAGCCTATATATAGCTGGTTTCCTCATGACATTTTTTTAATCTTTGGAGTTATAGAGTGATCCTCCCGTAAAACTGTAATGGATAACTCCACGGGCCCAACATGGAGACTTCTAATAGAGTGGATTTAGTCATAGCTAGGTTAGGTTAGGTCTATTTTATTTTATGTGGATAACATAATTCGTCATTTACAAAGAAAAATGTGTGGCCCAGGTCTCCCCACAAAGCCTTAGCACCATCAAAGATTATAATCTTTGGCACTACATATTTGTCTCCGGCCCAAATACCAGCAAACTAGCTCGCGCGGGAAATGTTTGCTCATTGTAGCTCATGTATGTTTTTCCTTTCTGGCCACCATTTTTGCAGCGCCAGGAACCGCACCTCCCAAATTTGGTGCAAATAGTGAGACGGAGGCAGGAGGATTCACACCGGCCTTTTTCATCTAAAGACTGCGATTTAGTTCGTGCGTTCGTTGTGACTTGTGATAGTGGTACAGATCACTAGGAAGAATTATAAATTTACAATTGACTGGGTAAATGCGATTTAATCAGTTACACACATAGTTGAAGCCAACCCTTATTTATCTCGGTCGAAAACGGATTCAGTTATTAGCTTCATTACGACTGGAGTCCAACATTGATCGATTTTGATTTTGAAATTATTAAATTAATTAATTTAATGTAAATTGTAATTTTTAATTGCTTGAGAGTTGAGACTTACTCTCAGAGTTGAGAGTTGGGTTGATAGTGACTGATAGTGATACTGAATGATAGCTGATGGGCTGATTTGCTGATTGATCAGCTACTCCGACTGACTCACTCAGTCAGTGACTGTGAACGATTTTAATTAATCAATCCAATGTCACGTACGTACGCACGCACGCACACAGTTACTAGTTAGAGTTACAGTTACACACGCACACCGACGCTCACCCACGCCACTCAAATTAATCCAATGACCAATGATATCAATTCAATGAACAATCGACATCATTAATGATTAATCATTCATTCACAGCATACGTGTATCACTATCAACTATCATATTCCTGTCCCTGGTCCCACTCAGTTACTGACGACGAAGTAGTAACTAAGTAACTAGTAAGCCAAGTGAATTGATTTTCGACTTTCCATTTTTGAGTTTGAATCTCAGTTGGTCATTTCGGGTCAACGGTCAACCTCAAGTCAATCTAATTATCATATGATATCTTGAGTCAAATGACTGCTCTACTGAGACTAGTAAATGGGCGACTAACCGGGAGTGGGAGTCACTCCAAGTCCCGGTCCAGTGGTTGATCTTGATCATCAGTTGAGTAAATCCATTTCTAACATCTATGAGTACTATGATACTGATTATGACTCAATCATTCATTGGTTCACCCAATCAGCCGCGGATGTCCGCCTCTCACCCAGTCAATGAATTATGTACTTTGTGTCATGTATGCTATTGGGCTGGCATGGGCTTGACTGAATCAACAACTGAACATGGAACCCACTACTAATATTGGTACTACTAACTGTATAACAGCTGGCACCTACAGCATAACCATAGCTGTCATTTCATGTTTCAGATTACATGGTGGCTGCTATTGCACAAACTTCCATCGAATCGTAGTCAACATGAGCTCTGTGGTGCGGGTACGCAATGTACCTGACTCTGCGAGCGCCCCCAACATCCGATCATTCTTCAATGGCTTGTTCATACCCAATGGCGGAGTGAGAATTATTGGAGGGGACGACGGCGAGTGCTTTGTCATGCTGGATGAAGTTGATGGCCGGCTTGCATTGCAGAAAGATGGGGAAAGACTCAATGGAACTCGTCTACGTATCTCCCCCAGCAGGTGAGTTCAGTGTGTTAGTCATTGAGCTTTGATCTCAGCTCTAAATTCAACGAGCAACTTTCTATGTAGGTGCAAACCATTGAATGCTGAAAATCAGTTACTCAAATTGCAAGCGTAGCAAGAAAGAAATTACTTTAAATTGGCAACATATTGATCTCTATTACCTTGAAAAAAGTGTATGTAACTCAAAATTGAATTTAATATTAGGGAAAATTGTGTTTGCCCCTTCATCTGTACGCAATAAAGGTCCCAACTCTCATTAGAGAGGTGGAAACTGCACTCTAAAATCATGTTTGCACATTTTTGGCCTCGCATTTTACTTGACTGATGTGACAAGTCTAAAATGTGGCTGTTTTGATTTACTTTCAAACAACAGCTCGTAATCAGAAATCAATTCAAGCACAAACAGCTCTGTGTATCTTGTCTGTATCAAGTCGAATTCTATTGCGTTGACGTGTGTGAAGAGCGCTCAAAATATCCATCGTATGGTGCAGAATCTGAAAACAAATGAAAACACATTATGGTTTGTGTTGCAACCCTCCTAAGGACCTGTTGGTGATCGCTTGGTTTGTTCCGCATTTTAGTACTGAAGAAATGGAGTATTTTGTTGCCATCGCCAAAGGGGAGAGTCCGGTAAAACCACTTTCACTGATGCAAGACCGCTCATCATCATCCAATCGATACGGAAGAAAGAGATCCGCCTCACCTCCCATGAAATATTCGGGGCGATATGCCAATGATAGAGATAGACATCGTGACAGAAGGTTAGTACCATGACATTGAGTATTTGCGTACACAACCTGGTCTGTGTGTGTGTAGGTGAAGGTAGTTAACTTCACCCTGTTCAAGCCAACCTTCTTTACATGAATTTCAGACCTGAAAAATATACTTTGGTTATTTGCTTATAGTCGAGGAGAGAGTCAACGCGAAACTAGGAGACATTCCGAGGATCGATTTGCACCAGCTGATACTAGAACGCATGATGATAACCGTAACAGTGGTGGCAGCAGGTACCAGGCAGCAGATGCCAGACCTAATTGTGGTGCACAATCGTCAAATTCTGGAATTGACCAATCAATTCTGGACAAGCTTCGGGCAGACCCTAATCTTCTCAACAAGCTTAAGGAGAGTCTAAATACTGTGACCAGCCCTTCAAAACTCGAAAGTGGTAGCCGTCCTAACAATGCTAGCTTTCCTTTCCAAAATGAGAGGTCGGAAGTTATGACCCACCAGACAGACGCCGGGGCCTGGAATAGAGATAATCGTAATTTTAGACAGACTGATCGAGGTCATTCTGATGATTCGGTGAATCAATGGAGCCGACCGCCACCTGACAATAACTCACAGTGGAAAGATCAAGTCGGGAACCAGCAGCGTGGTCGAGACAACAACCAACCGGACATACATGGCGACTTCTCCAGGAGTAGTGGTGAGGTATCACATGAGAATGCTAGAAGTGGTCAGGCGTGGAGACGAGACGAAGACAGCTTTAAAATACAGAATATTTCATCCAGATCTAATCAACAAAATTCATACTCTGACCGAGGTCGGTTGGACAGGGACCCTCGTGTTCCAATAAACGATGACATTGGTCCAAAAAACTCTCTGCCACGAAGAACTGCCAGTGACCAAGTGCCCGGCAATGCCACAAACCAAAGCCAAGAGAGATTCAATTGGAACAGGTCACATGGTTCTAGTCTAGTAACTAATCAAGAGCAGAGTTTTCCCAAAGGTCAACCCGATAATCCGTTTCCGCATCCAAAGGCCCGGTTCCCAGGCACCACTGCCCCAATGAGGCAAGTCTTTGACCATGCACCTGAGCGGTATCCTGATAGTCACGTGGTACCTAGGTTGGACGGCCCTTCACAGTTCAGACTAAAAGAACATACTTTTGCCGAATATGAAAATCATGACAGTCCTAGGTTTGACAGTCGTCAAGGACATGGAGCTGCACCGCGACCGAGATTTGATGGTCCACGAGGACCGAGATTTAATGACCCTAGGTTTGAGGGCCCACGAGGACCGAGATTCAATGACCCTAGGTTGGAAGGTCCACGAGGACCGAGGTTCAATGACCCTAGGTTTGATGGTCCACGAGGACCGAGGTTCAATGACCCTAGGTTGGAAGGTCCACGAGGACCACGACTCAATGACCCTAGGTTTGATGGTCCACAAAGAGCAAAGCTCAATGACTCTAAGTTTGATGGTTCGCGAGCCCCGAGGTTCAGTGACCCTGGGTTTGATGGACGTATTCGTCCAAACTTTGACAGGTCACCTTTGTCAGTTGGTGGTGAGAGACTCCAGCACGCTGGCCCCAGACCCAGTTTCCATGAATCATGCAGCAACTTTCCACCGGAAAGAGAGGAACCCACGAAATCATTACCAGGACAAAGGCCAAATTGGCCAGGGGGTCCTAGACCCTCCACATCAGCGATGAATGGACGAGGTCAGATGTTCCCAGGACCAAGGCCTAACTTCGGAAGTCCCCAACAAGACGGAAGGGGGAGAGGTTCCCAGCTCGATGGGTCCAGAGCCTCATTCCCTGATGCAAGACTCAAGGAACCACAACGTTTTGACCCAATGAATAGACAGGAGGGGACATATTCTAATGAGCGGCTAAATTTGCCCAGCGATATCGGTGAAAATAGGCAAACTGGTGATCGATACCAGGATCAGTATGATCGGGACAATCGTGGTTTTGGTCGTGAACAGCATTTGCGTGGGCCAACTAACAATGTTGAGAAACGGCTTACTGAACATCGAAACGATCTTCCGTCCGCTTTTAATCCACGAGGTGACTTTGACAGTCGTAATCCACAGCGTCCAGATCGAATGCCAGCCTTTGACCAACTGAGAAGACGGGATGAGCCTATGGACTCTGATATGAGGTCAAGTTTGCGCCATTCCGCCAAGCCTTCCATCTCCGCTGGACTGTTGCCGACACCAACTGCACAACATGATGATCTGGATGCTCGGACACCAATGAGTGGACCATCGCAATTCCGACCATCGAATTCGCAAGAACACGGAGCATTTGTTGATCTCCCCCCACCAAACTACCCTGACACCTTTACGGGTCCCAGGGACACAGGCGCTTTCTCTGCTCGTAATGCTGTCCAGTCATTGGCGAACCTCAATGGAGCGTCATTGCCACCACCAAACACATCTACGACGTCCAATCTCCCTAGAGAATCCAACAGCGGTGCATCACTTCCCCCTCCCCTTATGAGACTTCCGATAGATGGGGATGTACCCAATCCTATCATCCCAGTTACAGATCCCTGTATAAAGTTACACAGCCTTCCACCACAGGCTAATTTCAAGCAGCTCCGGGGTCTATTCATAACCCAAGACGTCTCACCGATCAACATCAAGGTATGCTGTCCTCGACTATATTTGCCCTGATTTATTCTGATGATTTTCCAGCCCTCGCTCAATATTGCCATTGAAGCATGTTGCTTGCATGAATAACTGGTGAGTTGTGTGGGAATGTACACCTCGCTGCTTGTTTTTCAGTTTGACAAGCCAGCCCGTACTGCAGATGACTTGTATGCACCCGGCGTCATGGCTTCAGCTTGCGCGCTTTTTACCAACGTGGAAGAAGCTGTAGTGGCTCTGAATAACCTGGCTGGTATGAAGCTTCTCGGCCAAGTTATTAGCCTCACTCCCTGCACTCGACAAGAATATAATGACTTTCAAGAACGATGGAAACCGCCGGTTGGTAGGGGTCGGTCACCCAGTAGAGGTTGGTCACCGCCGAGTCGGAGGTCCCCTCCACTCCGGGACCACCCATCTCCCACCAGGAGGCGCTCTCCTCCATCCCGGCGTCTTCGCTCTCCTCATCGCGATTCGCGTGACCGTTCAGCAAGCTCAAGACGGAGTCGATCTCCTATCAGAAGACGCCCTTCACCTCCTCGCCGCCCTTCACCTCCTCGCCGCCCTTCACCTCATCGCCGCCCTTCACCTCCTCGCCGCCCTTCACCTCCCCGTCGCTCTTCACCTCCCCGTCGCTCTTCACCTTCTCGTCGCTCTTCACCTTCTCGTCGCTCTTCACCTCCACGCCGTCGCTCACCAAGGAGGCAGCAGAGAAGCGGCGATCAATCAGAAATGAGAGATTATAGGTCAGGCGAGCTGACCGAGACACTGGGAGAAGGAAATCAAAGACATCAGCAGTGAGTGCGGTCCAAGCCATGGCAAAATTTCTTTTTGTATAGACCATAATTTGATGATGTGAATGTGTATGTCAATCATGGTTGGTATGCAGGGGTTGGCTCTGAAAGTATGCAAGTTGACAAGCGCGTTGTGCCACTGTTATCATTACCTGATGTGTCGGGTTTTGATTCTTATTGTAATTGGGCACCAATATATGGAATGTCGTTTAATCCTACAGGGCAGAGAGGAAGTCTGTGTGTGCGGTGCTAACTGGGTTGCCTCCGGAAACTAGTCTGGCTGCTCTGCAGGAATACCTCACTGCTGTGCCATACACTCCAGGTCTGTAAGAATGTATAACTCGTACATCAAAGTCAGAGCTAAAGGTACCGACATGAAAATCAGGCAAGACTGGCACGCCCCTGACCCATAAAAAATTCTAAATTTGATAAGTTTCATAATCACTGTGCCTGTGATCAGCCAAAAGTCATGTATGGGATATGTAAAGAGATACACCGAAATTCACCTAGTGAGAGTTGATCTTCTGATTGGTAAACCTTGCGATTTTGTGCCTGTTTCCAGGAAGTTTGTATGTGGAGCTGAATAAGCAAAATGGATGCACGGGCACTGCCTATGTGGAGCTACATTCGGAGCTGGATTTAGTCAGCCTAATAAACCTTCCAAGTACCATTCTAAACAAGAAACCCTCCGTGAGTTGTACAATCCCTAACTTTTCTGTACAGTGTGTCCGATGGCACATGAAAACTCAAACATGTAATCAGTTAAAGGGGTTATGACATGGGCAAATGTGATTTCATTTGTTTGTAGATTCTGAAGCCTACCATGAACAAATGGGCCCAATACCCAGTTCAAATGGAATAGCCCTATCCAATGCGCATACTTAGAGCCCTCGATGACATACTTTTCAGACCGTCCACGCACCAGAATTGGCCTCGAGATAGGAAATTAAAACAGAGCTGTTGGTGTTTGCATTGATTTCTCGGCTTACTCGCCGATGTTTGACAAATGTGTTTGTAGGTGTATGCTAGACTTGTAGTTACACAAGTCTGAATAGAGAAACCGTGCAACAAAAATATAGAACTAGGGTTTCAGAGCGCAGTTTTTCACCTGTCAACAACCGTTAGTGCCATTATTACGCAATTATAGAGGCCCGAACGCAACGGCCTCTATTTAGGGGTTTTCTCCATCTTACATTCAAATTTAAGTTCTACTCGATGTTATAAGGGGGGTGAAGATCACTAGGTTATTAAGTTTTGGTAATTTTATTTTATTTGGGCCATAGTTATTCGAGTGACCGCTATTCAGTTTGTCAAAAAGACCGCTCGCTATCGCTGCAATACATGCGGAATTGCCTCCCTTTGAGAATGGGAAACACAACTCCGAAAGTGCGTCTACTATCAACCGGGTCATAACCCCTTTAAGTCCCTTCGGCTTTGGCTTTCTCTCACTTTCACTATGCCCTCCACTGATCTTACACTCTCGGACTCTATTACGGGCTCTCCGTCTCATCTCAATGGAAGCACCTTTCTGAGTACTCTAAGAATCTAGATGAATGCCTGGATGCTATCATTTTCGAGTCTGTGTGGAACTTGTTTGTGGTCCTCCGATGAAGTACAACTCGCCGGACCCCGCTGTATACAATCAGTGTTTCAGTTTGTCATTGATGGATGTCTGACCGTTTACCTATTACTCTCTCGTTCTTTCTCCAGCTGGAACCAATAAAAAAGGAGGCAATGGAACAGCGTGTTCGAGAACACAAGCAGAAACTAGCCTCCGATCCGTAGGTTGAGTTACAAATGCCTTCCTTTCTGCATCCCAGCTAGTGGCTACCACTCAATATATCAATTCGGCTCTGAGATACTCGGCAACTAAAATTGTTCTTCAACGAAAACCTCTTCTAAATTCATGTGGCAAGTGCTCCGGTATCAGCCGTAGAACATTGGTTAAATGTTTGTGAAGCTAGGGGCACGCCATCATAATGATATTGCACCATCTTGTACATACAGGACGAAGCCAGGAGAATCGTATCTTCACATAGTGGGCTTGCCATTTGACACAACCCCAGGCACCATAAAAGAGTTTCTCCATCCGGTTGACATAGATGATGATAGTATACAGATTGTACAGAACTCGCGCGGTCAATGTAACAACAACGCATTTGTAAAGGTTTGAGAATACGCGCTATAATCGAAAGGACAGATTGGCAGCATGTACTAGGAGAGGTTGCCATTAGGACACAAATTCACTCTCATTTGTTTGTGCTGACTTACTAGCAAGTAGCGATGTGTCCGGAAAACTCTTGACCAGAGATTTGCTGCACTGTAATCTCACGGTGTTTTTGGCTTTTATAGACGTCAGTATAACTTGTGTCTTGTCGGTCAGTGGTTGTTGCTAACACAGTGCATGACTAAATGGTACGTTTCATGCCATATTTGTCATGGCAGGTAACTTCTGAGAAAGCCCAAGCTGGAGTGTTAGAGAAGGACCATGGTTATGTTGGTAAGCGACATGTTACGATAAAACCAATATCATATGACGCTATGAAGGAGTTTCTGGATAGACACGAACGGATGCTGCAGAATCAACTCTCCCAGCATCAACAACTACGGGTATGCCGATTAAAACAACCGAACTTTCAGACTGAGCTTTTGACATGACCACAATTGGTCGTGTAACACGGGTCCCACCTGAACTGCACTGCCAATCACCCGACTGGATCAGTCGAGCTTTCACTGGGGTGTACTCTATCTGACATTACAATGTTATGACAATATCACATTCTTGCGGTATGCTTTAATCATTGGAATCATCTCCTTTTACATCAATTTTCATTTGTGGAGACAACTGCTGACAAAACAAAGCTCGGCGAGCTGTTGGCCCGGGCTAGCAGAAGCTGTACATCCAGGCTGAAAGCTCAGCCGTTCGAAACTCGCAGTATTGCCCTTCCCGGTGCATCTTTTTCGCTCATCTGCCAGTTCTGCCTGTATCATACTGAATCTTTGTTTTAGGGAGGCGGAACCCCCATGGGGAAAGAAGACCGATTACGAATTGTGAACATGGTTAATCTGAGATATGATGTGAAGGTCTCTCAGATTGAAGATTTCTTCAAGGATTTCTCAATAATAAAAGGATCAGTTGTCATTGCCATGAATAACGGCATGCCCACAGGACGGTACGGTATTAACCAACAATTCCAACTCTGGTAGTGTGTCTCTAATTGTCACCCAGTACCGCTCGCTTGTACTGAGAGGTGTCATATACCTGAACAGATGAGACCATTAGCATTGAGATTAAATGATCATTAATTTAAGGGTCCTGAAGTCACTCAATGAGGTTGTTCCTTGCTCGTTATGCTCCAAAACTGGGCACCACGGAACAAAATAAAAAAGAGAGCCCATCTTATTGTAGTATTTCATGTAAAATCAAAAACCATTCAACCAATCAATTTCACTTAAATAGGATTTTGGAAATAAATCATCGACCTGACTCTATCTGTTTTTGTTTCAGAGGTACTATTCTCTTTGCAACGACGGAGGAAGCTCAGAAAGCAGTGGACATGCTGAATAAGAAAGATCTTTCTGGTCGTCCTATCCTGCTAAACAAGTATCAGTCTTAGTGCCCCCACTGCTGCAGGTATGCTGTCGCCTGCGGTTGGTAACCCTATCCGTGGGTGTCTTGTTTGTAGAAGCAATGTCTAAGGATGATAGCGCGGTGATGCTGTCATTAGTCTGTCTAGGAGAGAGAGTTTCCTAATGCGCGATTGTGACGTGGGCTTCAGGTTGCCTTTATATACTGAAATAGAGTAAATGCAGCATTGTGATAGTTGAGACACAACAGCTGAGTCCGCTTCGTTGTGTGTCAAGTAACAAACCGTGTTAGATGAGGGAATTTATTCTGACAACAGCTTTTCCAATTTTCAACAAGGACGCGCGCAAAGATTGTCCACACACAAAAGCAAATTTATCTAAAAGGGAAAGTATGGTTATGTACTAGGCACGCAAGGGCTAGCTAGCGTGTTTTTCTTACTTAAACTTTGGGTAACTGGATAACTGCAATACCCATCACAACTAGTTCACGGATAGCAATATCTCGAATCGTTAGAGGGGTTGAGCCATGGCAAAAAGTGTCTTCATTTGTTTTCAGATTCTGAAACCTACCATGAACAAATGGGCCCAATACCCAGCTCAAATGGAAGCTTAGATATAGCCCTTACCATTATAGCTCATACTTAGAGCCCTCAGTGATGCTCTTTTCAGACTGTCGACGCTACAAAATTGGCCTCGATAGGAAATCCACATTGCATTGATTTCTCAGCTTAAGCACTGATGTTTGGAAAAATCTCTTGCAGGTGGATACTAGTCTTGTAGTTACACAAGTCTGAATAGGGAAAATGCGCAACAAAAATATAGAAATAGGGTTTCAGAGTGCAGTTTTTTAGTACCATTATTGCGCTATGATAGAGGCCCAAACGCAACAGCCTCTATTTAGGGCAAGAGAAAACCCAGCAAAGCACTTCTTATGACTTCAGTTTTCTCCGACATTACGTTAACTTTCCAGCTCTACTCTATGTTATGAGGGAGTAACTACTAAATTTTAGTAATAAGATCCCATTTTCTTTCTATTTGGCCCATTCGGGCCGTAGTTATTCGAGGGACCGATATTCGCTTTTTGGAAAAAAGACCAATCGCTATCCCTGCATCGAATGTGGAGTCGCCTCTCTTCAAGAATAGGCAACATAACTCCGAAAGTGTGTCTGCCCTCGGCCGTGGCTTAATCCCTCTAATGCCGCTGTGAAAATGCAACTTACCAGGCTATCTTAGTTCATTATGATGGCGAGCAATGGTCATACATTCCAACATGAAGAAAGCTTCAGATGGCATCTTGTATGAGCAGCCATGAGGCTTAACCCGAATAGTGGCAAATAAGAATTATATAAAGAATGAGTTTGGATCTCCATTTTTATCCTGATGTACACCATCAGGATAAAAATTGTACTTGTGGGCGCGCGGTCCTTTTCATCCGTTATGGCAACAAGCAATAAAACAAGTCACACGTATATAACACACGGAATTGCTACTTGTTAGAGACTGGTGACTAAAAATCTGGACAGCGGAATAATACTAACAAGAAAGAGTACTCCGATTTTTCGTGTTGATGAGTTAAATGTAGCCTGTGTGACTACTTCTCCGGGAAGTCATAACATTATTGCTTGTCTTATCAAACTAGGCATAAATGAGAGCTTGTCTAAATGACAGATTATACTTCACCCATGCGCTCACCCATATACTCCGTATTCCCATTAGGGCTGCTTCAAGCATTAGTGCAAGTGGAACGCAAGTCATCGCACTCGGACATGGTTATCATTTCATAGCTACCTAGTCCTTATAAATCAGACACATATGTGCGGTGTGTCGCAGCTGTGCAACATCGGGTAGAAACAACAGTAAAACTGTAAACCTCTGTGGACCATGGTTACCTCCCTGCTATGCGGCATGAGCAGTAATATATGGCACAGAAAGAGATAGAGAGTTATCTCTTTCCACTAGATTTATACCAATCGCTGCAGATCAGCTTTATTCACAGTGGATATAAGAAAACGGCCTATACCCTGTGTCAGATGCTGGAAAGTATAGCAACATATTAAATTTGATTTCATATGCTCCGTCAATCATAGAGAATGCCTTCGCAATGTGCTCTGGGTATATCTTGCGCTTATTCTTTGCGTGAATACTCACCATCAACCAAGTGTCACTTCATCAAATATCATCTTATTTGGTTTTTACCAGTAAATATCATAAACTAAATGTATTGTTGCGGCTTTGCATGACCATGCTCAGTCGACTCATGGTCGTCTAGCCAACTTCAGCGATGCAAGAATAGTACTGGAGTGACGTCTTCTTTATTTTCCATTTGACTGCGCTTTGGTAGGCAAGGCCGATGGAAATTTTTGAATTTGATTGCAGGGGCCTACTTTTTTAGTCACACAGCTGCTAGCCGGGATAACCACCCAGCCATGGGATGACCCAAGATATTTCATCACTGATAATGTCGAATAGCGCTCGTCTCAAAAAGTTTATTTTGTGGGCCATTCTAATATTGTTATGAAGCTCTCATTATATACTGCTGCTATATATCGCTGACCCTCAACTCTCCTGTAACATTTTGTCCTCAAGTTTCTGCTAGTTATTGCCTTGCTTTACAGTACGGTGCAGTTGAGACTGCCTAAGCATTGCTTCTCTAAGTTGCTATATTCCAAACCACTACACATAGACTTTGTATCCTCTCTCTTCCTCCCCCCCCCCCCCCCACCACAACACACCCCCACCCCCCCCCCCCTCCAATACCTCATCTATACTATT
>Ga0224501_10002472_pt1 | contig 14527 bp, 14 predicted proteins | sample SF_Oct11_sed_USG_4_FD_169105 | JGI IMG/M metagenome (GOLD analysis project Ga0224501, IMG submission 169105) | Sediment microbial communities from San Francisco Bay, California, United States - SF_Oct11_sed_USGS_8_1 | ecosystem: Environmental > Aquatic > Marine > Sediment | place: USA...
GCTTCCGCTTTGGATTTTTCAGACTGTATGCGCTTCTCCTGGGCGATCCGCTCCTGGGTATAGGTCTGCTCCATCTGGGTGGCCAGCTGCTCCCGGCGGCGCGCCACCAAAAGCTCCACCCCGGGCCTGCGGGCAGTGTTTAAGGCGTAATAATTCATCAATGCAAGCCCCTCCCTCCGGTTCTTTGTTTTCCTTTTTAGCCCGGTTGAGCTTGCCATGGCCCCTCGATCTGGCCCCTTATTAAATTCCTCTTGCCATTTAGATGCCTTATGGCTATAATCACCAATTCCGTAAAAGTAAACACAGGTGGAGATTTATAGAGATGTTCGCTATAGTCGCGGCCGGCGGCAAGCAATTCAAGGTCGCTGAGGGAGATATTATCGACGTCCAGAGGATGGACGGCGAGGTGGGAGCCCAGGTGGAGCTGGGTCCGGTGTTGATGGCTGGCGCCGGGGAAGAAATCCAGATCGGCGCGCCCGTCCTGGACAGCGCGAAGGTCACCGCCCAGATTCTGGCCCAGGCCAAGGGGCCCAAGGTGATCACCTTCAAGGGGCGCAAGCGCAAGGATTCGCGCACCAAAAAGGGAAGCCGCCAGATGATCACCACGGTGAAAATCGTTTCCATCAAGTAATTAGGCGCTAAAGGAGATTACCCATGGCTCATAAAAAAGGACAAGGCAGCACCTCCAACGGTCGGGATACCATTGGCCGCCGTCTTGGAGTGAAAAGATTCGCCCAGCAGATCGTTCGCGCGGGCAACATACTGGTCCGCCAGCGCGGGTCCAAGTTTCATCCCGGCCTGAATGTGGGAGTGGGGCGCGACTATACCCTGTTCGCTCTGGCCGACGGGGTGGTCAGCTTTGCCCAGCGGGGCAAGGGGATGCGCCGCTATATAGACATCACCCCGGTGGAATAAACCCCCCGGGCACACACAGATCCACCGCCCGCCCCACTTCGTGTGGAGCGGGTTTTTTTATTGGCGAAAGGAAAGGTCGGCCATGACAATGTTCATCGACCAGGCCAGAATACATATCAAGGCCGGAAGCGGAGGCAATGGCCGTGTCGGCTTCAGACGGGAGAAATTCGTCCCGAAAGGGGGGCCCGACGGCGGAGACGGCGGCCGGGGAGGCAGCGTCATATTCGTGGCGGACCACAACCTGGGCACCCTGCTCGACTTTCGCTACGAGACCAACTACAAGGCCCAGGATGGCGAAGGGGGTGGGATCAACCTGCGCCACGGCGCCAACGGGGATGATCTGGTCCTGGGTGTCCCGGTGGGAACCCAGCTTATAGACGAGCAGTCCGGTATCCTTCTGGTGGATCTGGACAAACACGGCAAGAGCTACACCGCCGCCAGCGGAGGGAACGGAGGATGGGGAAACGTCCACTTCAAAAGCTCGGTGAACCAGGCGCCCACCCGCGCCAACAAGGGGCTGCCGGGGGGGGAGCTGGATCTGATCCTGGAGCTGAAGCTGATGGCGGACGTGGGAGTGGTGGGATTTCCCAACGCGGGGAAATCGACTTTCATCGCCAGGGTTTCCAACGCCCGGCCGAAAATCGCCGACTACCCCTTCACCACCCTGACACCGAACCTGGGGGTGGTGGAATGGGCGCAGTACAAGTCATTCTATATAGCTGACATCCCCGGAATCATAGAGGGCGCCGCCGACGGTAAAGGGTTGGGATTGCAGTTCTTGCGCCATGTGGAGCGGACCAGGTTGCTGGTCCACCTGCTGGACCCGCTGACCATGGAAAAGGGGCGAGACCCGGTCCGCGATTACCTGGCCCTGAACCACGAACTGGCCAAATATTCCCCCGACCTGGCGGCCAAACCCCAGATAGTGGCGGTGAACAAGGCGGACGCCCTGGCCGATCCGGAACTGGAACGGATGTTGATCGATGAATTGAAGGAAAAAGCGGGGGTGGAAGAGGCGCGGGTGATAAGCGCCGTGTCTGGCAGCGGAGTATCCCCATTGGTCACCCTGCTGGGCGGGATGGTGGAAAAGATGCGCCAGGAAGAGGGGAAGGATATGGAGATGGAAGCCGATTCGCTGTAAAAAGCTATTCGGTGGGGAAGATAAAATTCGCATTCTGCAATTTAGTCCTTGATTTTACGCGCTCAATTATAGATAATCCATCTCTCGTGCCACGAAGTTTCGTCGGGGAAGGTACGGCTTTTCAGGGTAAAAAAGAAATTTCGCAAAAAAGCATAAACCAAGGGGTAGTACTGCGTTTTTGTTATGAAGCTTTTATTTAGTTCCTGGCTGGGAACCACAATAGACAACCGAGGCAAGGAAGCCGACTCCTGGGAGGATTGTCCCGGGGTGAAGCTGCCGGAATCCTTTGATAACAAAAGGGGTATGACGGCGTTCATCGGCTGGGGCGGTGTGGTGGTTCTCAAAGAGCCTTACGATATCGTCGAGATGGCCTACAGCTACGCCAAGGCTCTCCAGGCTTCCTCCTGCGCCAAGTGCTTCCCTTGCAGGGTGGGCACCAAGGTCATGGAAGACCTGCTCCTGAAGATCCTGGAGGGAAAAGGGAGCGCGGAAGATCTGACCCGCCTGGAGGTTCTCTGCAAGACCGTCACCGACAACTCCAAATGCGGCATCGGCCAGCTTGGGCCAGGCCCCATCGCCGACACCCTCGACTTTTTCAAAGAAGATTATCAGGGCTACATCTCCGGCGGCAAAAAACGGGCGAACCTCCATTATCCATATAAGATGACGGCGCCCTGCACCTCCGCCTGCCCCACCGGCATGGACATTCCCTTATATATAGAACAGATCAAGGAAGAGGATCCGCTCGGCTCGCTGAAGACCATCCGCCAGGCCAGCCCCATGGCCAATTCTTTGGGCCGGGCCTGTTTCCATCCCTGCGAGAACAACTGCCGCCGCGCCAATGTGGAAAAATCGCTGGCCATCTGCAAGCTCAAAAGATTCGCCTGGGACTGGGAAGACCAGCACGATGTGCAGCCGCCCGCCAACCCGAACATGCATGCCCGCCAGGAGAAAGTGGCCGTCATCGGCGGCGGGCCCGCCGGGATATCATGCGCCTACTATCTGGCGCTGCACGGTTACAGGGTCACGGTTTTCGAGAAGCTCAAAGGGGCGGGGGGGGCGGTGTTCACCGGCATCCCGCAATATCGCGTGCCCAACGAGATCCTGGAGCGCGAATGGCGATATGTGGAAAGCCTGGGCGTGGAATTCAAATTCGGCGTCCAGTTCGGGAAGGATGAGACTTTCAAGAGCCTTCGGGGGCAGGGATACAAGGCGTTTTTCCTGGGCACCGGTGGCGATCTTTCCAAATCCATGGGGGTCGAGGGGGAGGATAAGGGTTATGAAGGCTTCTATCCCGGCATAGAGATCCTGCGCAAGATAAAACTGAAGGAAGAGGATATCCCCAAGCGCAAGCACGCGCTGGTGGTGGGGGGGGGCAACACCGCCATGGACTGCGCCCGAACCTTCCGCAGGCTGGGGAGCAAGGTCACCGTGGTGTATCGCCGCACCGCCAAGGAGTTGCCTTGCGACCCGCATGAATACGCCGAGTCGCTGGACGAAGGGGTGGAGTATATGTTCCTGGAGGCGCCCACCAAAATCATCTCCAAGGATGGCAAGGTGGTGGGGCTGGAGAGCCGGAAAATGGAACTGGGAGAGCCGGACGCCTCCGGCCGCAGAAGGCCCGTGCCGGTGGAAGGCTCGGAGCATGTCATCGAGTGCGACTGCATCATGTCCGCCATCGGGCAGGATTGCGATATCTTCTATCTGAAAGAGGATCCGAATATAAAGATCACCAAGTGGGACAACCCGGTGGTGGACGAACAGACCCTGCAAAGCCAGGAGGTGAAGGATGTCTTCGCCGGGGGGGATTGCATGACAGGCCCCGCCACCCTGGTGGACGCCGTGGGTCAGGCCCGGCTGGCGGCCCAGAGCATCCACCAGTTCCTGCGGGGCGAGGAGGTGCGTCTTTCCGATGAGCAGATCATGGAAAAAGTGATCCGGAAGATCGGCGCCTACGATAAGAAAGAAGTGATCCCCAACTATCCGAAAGGATGGGAGCGACAGCCCATGCCAATCTGCGATCCGGATCTGAAACAGAACAGCTTTACGGAAGTGGAGCTGGGATACACCCAGACCCAGGCCATGGAAGAGGCGTCGCGCTGCATGAGGTGCTACATCGTGGGGATGGCCTGTGTGACCAACGGGGCGGGGAGCTGACCATGACTAATCCTGCAGCGACCACAGAAAAGAGCGCCACGGTGAAGCTGGTTCTCGATGGCAAAAACGTGGAAGCCCGCAAAGGGGAAACCATCCTGGAAGTGGCCACTGCCAACGGAGTGCATATCCCCACCCTGTGCTACATGAAGAAACTGAACCCCATCGGCTCCTGTCGGGTCTGCTCCGTGGAAGTGGAGGGGAACTCCGGCCCGGTGATGAGCTGCGTCACCCCCGTGGTGGATGGGATGCAGGTGCGCACCGACACCGATCTGATAAAAAGATATCGCCAGCAGATGATCCGTTTCATCCTGGTGAACCACCCGCTGGACTGCCCGGTGTGCGAGCGGAGCGGAGAATGCTCCCTGCAGAACCGCACCATGGAATTCAATGTGGCGGACCAGCTGTTCTTTACCACCGATCATGAAAGAGAGAAGGTGGTGGACTGGGGCGTTATCCGCTATGACCGTAATCTGTGCGTCATGTGCGAGCGCTGCGTGCGTGTGTGCCATGAGATCCAGGGGGTCTCCGCCTACAGGATAGATGGAACCGGAATCAAGGCCAAGATAAACACCCAGGATGGCTCGCCGCTGGATTGCGATTTCTGCGGCCAGTGTGTCGCGGTCTGCCCCGTGGGGGCGTTAAACTCCGGAGTGGTGCTCCCGGCGCGAAGCTGGGAAGTGCAGCGAACCCGCTCCATCTGCTCCCATTGCGCGGTGGGCTGCGCCCTGTCTGTGGAGACGAAAACGAATATGGTCGCCCGCATATCCTCCGTGGACGGGGTGGGGGTGAACGATGGAAACCTCTGCTCCAGGGGCAGGTTCGGCGTGCAGGCATACCAGAGCAAAGGTCGGCTGGCCGCTCCGGAATCCCGCTTCAATGGTGAATCGAGGACATTGTCATGGGACGCTGCCCTGGACGAGACGGCGAACAGGCTCAAGGCGATAGTGGAGAAACATGGCCCGGACAGCGTGGCGGTGATCGCCGGGGAGCGGCTGACCAACGAGGACGCCTATATCCTGCAGAAGGTTTTCCGCGCCGGACTGGCGGCCAACCGGATAGACACCCTGTCCAACATCCGCAACCGCAAACTCAACAGCGGCCTGTTTGGCGCATATGGCGCGTCGGCGCCTCTGGTTCCATACTCCACCATGGAAAAAGCCGGTTGTTTCCTTTCCTTCGGCTGCGACATGGAAAAGGAAAATCCGGTGATCGCCAATATGGCCCGGGTGGTGATGCGCGACAAGGGGACTGGCCTGTATATCGCCAACTCCCGGAATGTGGGCTTCATGCCGGACCCCAAGGCCCGGATCAGATACGAATACGGCGCCGAGGTGGAGCTGGCGGCGAAGCTGGCGGACCCGGCCTCGGCCAAAGACGCGGTGGCGGATATGGCTCGGGCGCTGGTGGGCCACGGATCGCCCCTGATATTCATCGGCAAGGAAATACACGACCATCCCAACTCGGAGAACATCATGGCGGCGCTGACGGCGCTGGCCTCCAAATTGAATGGATGGACGCTTCTGTATCGCGAATACGCCAACACCCAGGGGACCAACGACATGGGGCTCTCCCCCGCCAACTTCCCCGGTTACGCCCGGGTGGACGACAAGGAGGCGGTGGCCCATTTCGAATCCAAATGGGGCCTGGAGCTCGATCCGCTGTTTGTGCGGGAGGAGGATATATTCGCCGATCTGGAGTCTGGCAAGATCAAGGGACTGCTGGTGGCGGGGGCGGACCCGGCCACGCATTTCCCCAACGGCGGGGCGGCCCTGGCGGCGATGGCCAAAGCGGAGTTTCTGGCGGTGGTGGATTCCTTCCGGACACCCACCACCGAGATAGCCCATCTGATCCTCCCCTCCTGTGTGAGCGTGGAAAAAGATGGGACCTATACGAACAACGAAGGAAGAGCCCAGGCTTTTTCCAGGGCGGTGACTCCCACGACAGACTCCAGGCCGGAATGGCGGATATTCCAGGAACTGGGCCAGCGCTTCGGGCTGGTGCGCACCTATTCCGCCACCGCCAAAATCACAGAAGAGATCGCCGACGCCGTGAAGGCGTATGAAGGATTCACCATGGCCCGGCTTGCCGGAGAGGGTGGCCTGGCGGCATACCCTGGCGCCGCGCCATCCGGTTTCAAGTTCGACAAGGCCCACACCAAAGATATAAGAACGAAGGAATACCCCATGCTCCTGCTGACGGGCAATTCCCTTTTCCATCTCGACTCGCTCTCCCGGGCCAGCGACGCGCTGAACGGGATCGAGCCCCATGCGCTGGTGGAGATCAGCGCCGAGGACGCCAAAGAAGCCGGGATAATCGACGGCGCCGAGGTGGCTGTGGAGTCCGCGCTGGGCTCGGTGATGGCGGTGGCCAGGGTGGATGGGCGCAGCCCCAGGGGGGTGGCCTATATGGTGAAAGGTTTCGAGAACGCTCCGGCCTTGAGGCTGGTGGAGCGCGGACAGGGCGCCGCCGCGGCCCGGATAAGGAAGGCTTGACATGCTTTATATCCAGGAAGATGCTAGACTTTGCCCTGGGCGGCATGACGCGCCGAATTACCGGGGGGTGATAGGAAAATGAACCAGTATATCCCTGTACTGCTGATGTTCGCAGCGGGCGCCGGCGTGGCGGTGGCCATGCTGGGTCTTTCGGAGCTGCTGGGGCCCAAGCTTCGGTTCCGGGAGAAGATGGAGCCTTTCGAATGCGGCGAGAACCAGGTGGTTTCGCCAAAAAGAAGATTTTCCGTCAGGTTCTACCTGATCGCCATGATGTTTATCATTTTCGATATTGAGGCTGTGTTCCTGTTCCCCTGGGCGGTGGTTTTCCAGTCTTTGGGGCTTTTCGGCTTCGTGGAGATGATGATCTTCATCCTGGTGCTGGCGGTGGGGCTTGTTTATGTGTGGAAGAAAGGAGCGCTGGAATGGGAGTGAACGACTTGACGCCGACAGGCCAGCGGGAAGACGAGGTCACGCCGGGCGAGGTGGCGGCGCTTTCCGATTCCGTGATCATCACCCAGCTTAGCAAGCTGGTGAGCTGGGGGCGCCAATACAGTTTCTTCCTGTACCCGTTCGTCACGGCCTGCTGCGGCATGGAGTTCATGAGCGTGGCCGGCCCCCGATATGATATTGACCGTTTCGGCGCGGCCCTGCCCCGGTTCTCCCCCCGGCAGGCGGACCTTTTGATGGTGGTGGGGACGATCAGCCACAAGCAGGCGCCGATACTGGTGAAGGTATACAACCAGATGGCCGAACCCAAATGGGTGTTCGCCTATGGCAGCTGCACGGTTTCCGGCGGGATGTATAACAACTACGCCACGGTGCAGGGGATAGATACGCTGGTGCCGGTGGATGTGTATGTGCCCGGTTGCCCGCCTAGGCCGGAGATGGTGCTCGACGGGCTGATCATGCTGCAGGAGAAGGTGATGCGGGAGCCGGAGATCAACATGACCCGAGGAATGTCCCCGCTGGGCGAGGCGGACGACAGGAAGATCATACCCTGAAGGGGCGGTGGAATATGAGCGAAGAGAAAAATAGCGGACAAGGCGGCGTCTCCGACGTCATGGCCAGGGCCAAGGCGGTGCTGGGGCCGATGGGAGTGCTGATCCACACCCACTGCCAGCACGGGGACGACACCCTGGTGGTCCAGGCGGAGGATATCCTCAAGGTGATGGAGTTTTTGCGGGAGGACAAGAGCCTGCGGTTCGATATGATGATGGATCTGACGGCGGTGGATTACCTGGGGGCGGAAGAAATGCATCCCTACCTCAAGCCGATGAAAGCGCGTTTCGAGGTGGTGTACCATCTTTATTCTATTGAAAAAAACCACCGCATCCGGGTCAAGGTTCCTTTGACGGAGGAGAGCCCGTTTGTGGACTCCATAACGGGAATCTGGGTGGGGGCGGACTGGTTTGAGCGGGAAGCGTGGGACCTGTACGGCGTGGTGTTCCGCGGCCATCCGAACCTGAAAAGAATATTGCTGTATGAGGAGTTTGAAGGTCATCCTCTGCGCAAGGATTATGGAAAGATGAAACGCCAGCCCCTGATCGGGCCGGTGAACTAGGCGAAGGGCATGAGGGAAGAGGACAAGGAAAGAGGCTACGACTTTCATAAGGCGAGCCACACCGAGACCATGACCATCAACATGGGGCCGAGCCATCCGGCCACTCATGGCACGGTGAAGTTTTTCCTGACCCTGGACGGGGAGACCATCGAGGATATCGATGTGGAGATCGGCTATCTGCACCGCGCTTTTGAAAAGGAGTGCGAGGCGCAGAAGTGGAACGGTGTCTTCCCATACACCGACCGGCTCGACTATACGGCCAGCGTGCTCAACAACGTGGGCTACGCCATGGCGGCGGAGAAGCTGATCGGGATCGAGGTCCCGGAGCGATGCAAGTACCTGCGGACCATGATCAGCGAAATGGCCCGGATGAGCGGACATTACACCAACGTGGGGGCGGGGGCCCTGGAGCTGGGGGCGCTGACGGCCTTCATATATTTCATCGAGGCCCGGGAGCTTCTGTGGGATCTGATCGAGTCGATCTGCGGCGCGCGGCTGACCCACAACTATGTGCGCATCGGCGGGCTGACCAACGACCTGCCGGACGGTTTCCGGGAGAATGTGAAACGGGTGTTCGCCAAGAACAGGAAGCTGTGGGACGATTTTGACATCATGCTCACCAAGAACCGAATCTTCCTGGACCGGATGCGCGACACCGGGGGAATATCGCAAAAAGACGCCATAGCGTGGGGCTTCACCGGCCCATGCCTGCGGGCCGCCGGGGTGCCCTATGACGTGCGCCGGGCCCAGCCTTATCTTATGTACGACAGGATGAACTTCGATATCCCCGTGGGCTCCACCGGCGACAACTTCGACCGGTACCTGGTGCGGATGGAGGAGATAAAGCAGTCGATGAGCATCGTGGAGCAGTGCCTGGAGCAGATGCCGGAAGGGCCGATCAACGTGGACGACGCCCGGTGGCGCATGCCGTCCAAGGACGATTCCTCCACAAAGATGGAGCCGTTGATTTTCCATTTCAAGCAGATAATCGAGGGGCAGTCCATCCCCGCGGGGGAGGCGTATCAGGCTGTGGAAGGCGCCAATGGGGAATTGGGCTTCTATCTGGTGTCCAACGGCGGCGGAAAGCCCTGGAAATGCCGCGTGCGGCCCCCAAGTTTCGCCCTCACCTCGGCCCTGCCTCTTCTGGTGAAGGGATCGATGTTGGCGGACCTGATCCCGACTTTCGATATGATTAACCTTATCGGGGGGGAGTGCGACCGTTGATGGATAGCATTGTGTCCCTGATTACACAGCCGCTGGTGCTGGAGCTGCTGATCACCCTGGTCAAGATCGGCTTCATCCTCGGCCTGACCATCGGCTTTTTCGCGCCGATGCTGGCGTGGGTGGAGCGCAAACAGTCCGCCATCATGCAGGACCGGGTCGGGGCAAACCGCGCCGGGGTGTTCGGCATCACGGTGATCGGGCTTCTGCACTCACTGGCGGACGCCATAAAGCTGATATTCAAAGAGGACTTCATACCCCGGGGCGCGGAGCGGGGGCTGCACACGCTGGCGCCCGTCATAGCGATCATCCCGTCGCTGGTGGTGTTCGCTGTGATTCCTTTCGGTGGGCAGTACACCCTGTGGGGCCACGAGGTGAACCTGGTGATTGCCGACCTGGACGTGGGTCTTTTGTATGTGTTCGCCATCGGCAGCCTGGCCACCTACGGGGTGGTTATCGCCGGATGGTCTTCCAACAACAACTGGTCGCTGTTGGGCGGGCTTCGGGCGTCGGCCCAGATGTTTTCCTACGAGGTGACCATGGGGCTGACGGTGATCGGGCTGGTCATGTTCTACCAGTCGCTGAGCCTGGTGGATATCGTGGCCAAGCAGGAGAACTTCTGGCACTGGGGAATCATCTGGCATTTCCCGGCGTTCGTGCTGTTTCTCGGTTGCGCCGTGGCGGAAAACAAACGGGTCCCCTTCGACGCGCCGGAGGCGGAAGCGGAGCTGGTGGCCGGGTACTTCACCGAATATTCCGGCATGAAGTTCGTGATGTTCTGGACGGCGGAATTTCTGGAGATGGTGAGCATCTCCGGTATGTGCGTGGCCCTGTTCCTGGGTGGGCATCACATTCCATTCGTGACGCAGAAATTCCTGCTCACCGCCTTTGGGGACCTGCTGGGGCAGGACATCGGCGCGGTGGTGGTGATGCTGATCGGGGTTGGAGTGTTCATCACCAAGCTTGTGATCCTGCTGGTTTTGCAGATGACTATCCGCTGGACCATGCCGCGATTTCGATATGACCAGATCATGAAACTGGGGTGGAAGATGATCCTTCCCCTGTCGCTGTGCTGGATATTCCTGGTGGGCGTGGGGATACTCACCGGCGTGATGCCGAGGCCGTGAGGAGAGAAGATGGCCATTAATATAAAAAAAGTCGACCGGAACGTGAGCATGACGTTCCTGGAGCGGATGTATATTCCATACATGCTCCACGGGATGTGGGTGGCCATCAGACACGCCGCCATCAACATGCTCGGGTTTTTCGAAGAGATACTGGCGGGGAAAAGCAAGCGCCAGGTGATGACGCTGTTCTATCCGGAGGAATACCCGGATATCCCGCCGGCCTATCGGGGCAAGCCGACGCTGGTGCGCCGGGATGACGGGCTGGAGGCTTGTGTGGCCTGCGGGCTGTGCGAGGCGGCCTGCCCTCCCTTATGCATATCGATCATAGGCGGGGAGCGGGAGAACGGGGAGCGCTATCCGGTGACTTATACGCTGGACGGAACCCGGTGCATCTACTGCGGATTCTGCGAGGAAGTCTGCCCGAAAGAGGCCATAGTGATGAGCGACAGGTTCCAGGGGTTGTGCGAGTATGACCGGGAGAAGATGATCTACGACAAGGAGTCGCTCCTGGTCCCCCGGGAAAAGCTGCAAAAGAGGCTGGATACCATACGAAACAAGTATTTTTCAGAGAAAAGGTACAGGTAAGGCTATGGAGATGGCGATATTCTTGGTGATGGGCGCGCTGTCCGTGGGCTTTAGCCTGGTCATGATCCTGGCCCGCAAGCCCGTGACCTCGGCCATGAGCCTGGTGGCGGTGATGTTCTGTCTGGCGGTGCTTTTCGCCCTGCAGAGCGCCCACCTGATCGCCATATTGCAGATTCTGGTATACGCCGGGGCGATCATGGTGCTGTTCCTGTTCGTGATAATGCTGCTGAACCTGCGGGAGAAGGAAGGGGAGGAATCCCACACCAAGGGATACGGGCAGATTTTTGGCGGGGCGATAGCCTTCACCATCCTGATTGTGGCGGTGGGGTCGACCAGCATGTCCGGCAGCCCCGCGGGGCTGTCCAGCGACCGGTTCGGCACCACGGCGGAAGTGGGAAAGATTCTTTTTACCAAATATATTCTTCCCTTCGAGATAACGTCGGTGCTGCTTCTGGCGGCGCTGGTGGGGGCTGTGGCCCTGGTCAAGTTGAGGATGAGGTAGACGCGCCATGATGATGAATAACTACCTGATGCTCTCCGCGGCGCTTTTTGTCATCGGCGCGGTGGGAGTGATGATCCGAAGAAATGTGATCGTGGTGATGATGTGCATAGAGCTTATGCTCAACGCCGCCAACCTGAGCTTCATCACCTTCGCCAATTACCGGCACGATATGACCGGGCACGCCTTCGTGTTCATGGTCATCGCGGTGGCGGCGGCGGAGGCGGCGGTGGGGCTGGCGGTGGTGCTGGCCATGTTCCGAAACCGGGAGACGGTGGACGTGGACGAAATGAACTCCATGAAAGGATAGGGGGCGAAATAAGCCATGGGACTGGATAACATCTGGTGGGTTCCGATATTGCCGCTCATAGGCGCGTTGATGAACGGGCTTTTTGGGTATCGGATGGGGAAGGTGTGGACCACCTTCTGGGCGCTGGGAACCACCGGCCTTTCCTTCGCCATCGCCTTGCTGGCTTTCGGAAATCTGGTGGCCATGCCGGCGTCGGAGCGGGTCTTCGAAAAAGTTCTCTTCACCTGGGTCCAGGCCGGGAGTTTCACCGCGGAGGCGGGCATCCAGATCGATCCCCTCTCCGGGCTTTTCATGCTGATCGTCACGGGGGTCGGGTTCCTAATCCACGTATACTCCGTGGGATACATGGGGGAGGAGGACGCGTACCCCAGGTACTTTAGCTACCTGAACCTTTTCATGTTCTCCATGCTGCTTCTGGTGATGGGGAACAACTTCCTGCTGATGTTCATCGGCTGGGAGGGGGTGGGGCTGTGCTCATACCTTCTCATCGGCTATTACTATAAAAAGGATTCCGCCGCCGACGCGGGGAAGAAGGCTTTCATCATGAACCGGATCGGGGACTTCGGGTTCCTGCTGGGGATCATGTGGATCTTCTGGACCCTCGGCTCTATAGACTACACCACGGTGTTCGCCGCCGCGCCTCACTCCGAGGAGCTTATGCGCCACACCCGATGGGGCGGGCTGACAGTGGTGACCCTCATCACGCTGTTCCTCTTTGTGGGGGCCACAGGCAAATCCGCCCAGATTCCGCTGTATACATGGCTGCCGGACGCCATGGAAGGCCCGACGCCGGTCTCCGCGCTCATCCATGCGGCCACCATGGTCACTGCGGGTGTGTATATGGTGGCGCGCTGCAACGTGCTGTTCAACATGGCGCCTGTCACGATGGTTGTGGTGGCGGCGGTGGGGGCCCTGACGGCCATATTCGCGGCCACCATGGGTCTGTTCCAGAACGACATCAAACGGGTGCTGGCCTATTCCACGGTCTCGCAGCTGGGCTACATGTTCCTGGCCTGCGGGGTGGGCGCCTACGTGGCGGCCGTGTTCCATGTGATGACCCATGCGTTCTTCAAGGCCTGCCTCTTCCTTGGTTCCGGATCTGTGATCCACGGCATGAGCGGGGAACAGGACATGCGCCAGATGGGGGGGCTGAAGGAGAAGATGCCCCACACCCACTTGACCTTCCTTATATCAACGCTGGCGATAGCAGGTATCCCGATATTCGCGGGGTTCTTTTCCAAGGACGAGATCCTGCTGAGCGCCTTTATGGGCCACACCCCGGGGCATATCTTCTATTGGCTGCTGGCCACCATCGCGGCCTTTGTGACAGCCTTCTATATGTTCCGGCTTTATTACATGACCTTCACCGGCGAGCTTCGCGCCGAGGATCATCATGTGCGCGACCATGTGCACGAGTCGCCGTTCGTGATGACGATTCCTCTTATGATCCTGGCTTTTCTGGCCACTGTCGGTGGATTCCTGGGATTGCCCACCGCTCTGGTGCATTTGCCCCACGTTCTTTCCGATTTCCTGGCGCCGGTGCTCAATCCTGTCGCCGCGGGCGCCCATGGCGAGGTGGCGGAGGGCGGACATCATGTGAGCTGGCAGATGGAGCTGGGATTCATGGCATTTTCCGTGGCTGTGGCCACTTTGGGAATATTCACCGCCCGCTACTTCTATAAGGTAAAGCCGGAGGCGGCGGAGGAACTGGCCAGGAAGGAAGGCCTTGTTCATACCATATACGTTACCGTCCAGAACAAGTATTACGTGGACGAGATATACGACTACTTGTTCACCAACCCGATCGTGGTGTTTTCCAGGAAAGCGCTGTGGAAGTTCTTCGACGTGAAGATCGTGGACGGGACGGTGAATGGAGTCGCCAACTGGACCATGGGGATCAGTGGGGTTTTCCGCCAGACAGAGACCGGACGAGTGCGAAACTACGCCACGGTCATGGCGGCTGGCTGTTTGGTCCTGATATGGGCCTGGATAATGTACTTGTGAGCGGGGAATAGGGATGGACGCGCCGATACTATCGATCATCATTTTTCTCCCGATGGCCGGGGTTTTGCTCCTGTTGCTTATCGACAGGCAAAACGAAGGGCTGATAAAGGGAGTGACGCTGGCGGTGACCATTGTGGACCTGCTCGTCTCGCTGCCTCTATATTTCATGTTCCAGAACAGCCACGAGATGCAGTTCGTGGAGAAGAAGGCCTGGATTCCCACCTTCAACGCGTATTACAGCCTGGGGATAGATGGCATATCGCTGTTCATGATCCTGCTGACAACGTTGACCATGGTTATCTGCGCCGCCAGCATCTGGAAAGCCATCGACAAATACGTCAAGGAGTTCTGCATATCCCTGCTCTTTCTGGGCACCGGCATGCTGGGGACTTTTTGCGCCCTGGACTTTTTGCTCTTCTATGTCTTCTGGGAGCTGATGCTCATCCCGATGTACTTTATCATCGGCGTTTGGGGCGGGGCCCGCAGGATATACGCGGCGGTGAAGTTTTTCCTGT
>Ga0224501_10002474_pt1 | contig 14526 bp, 9 predicted proteins | sample SF_Oct11_sed_USG_4_FD_169105 | JGI IMG/M metagenome (GOLD analysis project Ga0224501, IMG submission 169105) | Sediment microbial communities from San Francisco Bay, California, United States - SF_Oct11_sed_USGS_8_1 | ecosystem: Environmental > Aquatic > Marine > Sediment | place: USA...
ATAGTGATGCACCAGAAACCGATGAATCACTGGCATGCCGACAATGACACTGACGGTAACTCACGAATCATGACTGGTGCGGGTTAGTTACGACTTACAAGTTACGACTACGTCGTTAGACTTAGACTTTAGAGTTTAGTTTAGAATTAGACAAGTTACTAGTTAGTAACTTGAGAGTTGAATTGATTACTGATTAGTTACAACCTACTTAGTTAGTAACTAACTACTCAAATACTAAGTTCGTCATCTGCTAAGTTAGTAACTTAGTTAGCCAGTCAGTGTTACCAGATTCAATACTACCACTACCAGACTCTAGTCTAGACCAAAGACATGATCATTGATGATTGATGACGATCACCATCATGGCCCAAGTTTATCAAGAGCACGTTTCTAACTAACTTACTATCTTTGTAACTAAGCCTCTGGAACTGGTTGTGAATGTGATGCGTGCAGTGCTGAGTTGGTGATTAATTAGTCTAGTGACTGTGAGTGTGAATGTGGTTCACTGAACTCAGAAGTGTTGTCACTCTTTGTGAGCGAGTGCCGAGTCATTCAATCAGTTAATGAGTTATATTTAAATTATACTCACTGTGACTGCGAGTTACTGACTGTAACTGTTACAGTGTTAGTGTAGTACTAGTAAGTAACTGTAAGACTAAGTGTAATTGACCAACAGTAACTCACTTCACTAACTAACTTCTAAGTTAGTAACTCACTGATTTCACCATAACTAACAGTAACACTAACAGTGCATAACTGCCTAACTAAGTCCCAGTAAATCAGTAAATGAATACGTAATACTAACACACTACACAATGCAGTGCCAACTAAGACAACTGTCAAATGCATTGCATGTGATTGTGATCTATTCTATTATCTCTACTTGCCACTCACCACGAATGATACAAACCAGAATGAGGTAGACTTACCTAGTGCATTATACTTTGTGATCAGAATGTTTTAGTACATTGTGAGCTCGAGGATACTGATCCAGCCATTAATGTACCAGGCGGAACATGATATGTCGCACCGTATTCTGTAGTATCATTGCCTAATTGAGAATGTCTTACGGCCACACCAAGTTTGAAGTGGACCTGGGAGAGCTTTGTAGCCCAAGGTAGGTCTTGGAATCTCGTCAATACGACTTTTTTCATTTTCATAAATTTGTAACTTCTTGATCATATTTGTATGCATGTATGTCTTCCTGCTGCTAATGCATTCAGGCACTGGAGGATCTTTTTGCTGGATCTCTGTATGTCCCATTATACTCGCGTTGTTGTTGCTCACGTATTTTTACTGCAAGCCATAGAATACGGAAATGGAAGGATATATGTACTATATTACCCATATCGTTGACGGTGAGGTGAATTGTATGTTGTAGCAGGAAGCCTCGTAAATCATGGTTTGATAAGGAGGCTATAAGCGCGGCTCGTGCGGAGCTGCAGCAGGCTCGTGAGGAGAGTGGTGACTATGAATATGAAGTGCTCCGTATCGAACACTTCTCTCGCCCGCCCAAAATAGACTTCGGTGATACCTTACAAGGTGAGGCGAGTAAAGCCGGCATAGTAGTAGATCTATGCTGTCTGTCGCTGTACGAGAAAGACGGCTTCATGTGCCATTTCATGGCTGCCCTCTGTACAGGTCGCCGGGTAGCTAGTGTTGTCCAGGTTAGTGTCAAACTCATAGGGGACTCAAACCCCAATCGCTTGCGTAGGAGGCAGGTGCATCATCCATTGGGCAATAAACTGTAGATTGGGTGTTGCAACTCAATTTGTTGGCCTCAATTCCTCTGATTCTTGCTGCCGAGAGAGGTAGATTTAGGAAGGAGTAGACCTCACACCACACCAAGCATCACCCACCTATGGAGGCTACATCATTTCACACTGTCAAATCCAGACTAGACTTTGCTGAATTGCTGGTCTTCAAGCGAATTTCCTTTTCATAATGTGATTTTTGGCTACGGTGACACATGATAGCTTTCTACGGAGGTACGATGACCAGGCAGTTTGGCAGGTATTGATGAATACTATACTATAAACAGAATTTCAAGGGTGGGTTTTTTTAACTTGATGTTTCTTTATTTAACTTGAGGTCAGTTGGCTACAAACAGGCATCCTTGACCCAAAGTGTTGGTTGTACATTTTAGGGAAATGTAAGAGGCGCTACCTTCGTGTGGTAAATGAGAGGGAGTCACCAGCCAGGGTGACCATACAGAAATGTCCGGATCACTTCACTATCTCACAAACTGAACCGTTCATCGTATATGGAAACAGCTTCGTAAGTCAAAGCCACTCAAATCATCAGAACTCACAGTTAGTGGGAGTCACCCTCAAAATGATCTCAAGATGCATCAATACATATGGACCTGCGGGTCAACTATGCATACAACTAGAGCAATCATCTAAAAACCTTGTTGACTCGCCCCTCTGCATTTAGAATTGTTTTAAAACGTTCTCAGGCGGAGATCTTAGCAATATGTTAGATATGGCGCAGTGTATTAGTATTTGTGTAAGCGTATGATTGAGTTGTCTGTTATCCGTGACTAATTTTCGCTTTAGGTGCTGTTATCAATTTTGTGGGAGCCGAAGGAGGAGGGTGGTCAGCATGGCGTTATCAAGTTTCACATAGAGTGGGAGAAAACGTTCACTCTCTACATGTCTGTTTTCGGAAAATGCCAGGCTGACCCGAAACTCGCTAAAGTCGTTAAGGTAAGGTCAATGTATGTCTTGGCCGGGGCATAATGACTGCGATTGTTAACAATTGGCGAAGAAGAATTGCCGAATAGACAAATTTAAAGCTACGTTTCTTAAAAAGTTCGGTTTTGGAGACTGGAGAGCTGATGAAGCTTGTCTTGTTCTCTCTGGCTGGATGTTTACCCCTCCCCCCTGTTGACTCTGGTACTCCCATGTCATTCAGGGATATCTGGCACTGTTCGCGCTTGAATCAAGTAAATCCAAGGCGAGTACGACAGCTCTAATAATATGATTAGAAGTGATTCAAACGCCGTGGGTTAGTAATAAGTTAGAGCATAAGGCTTCCTTACAGTGTATTGTGGGTTCGATTCCCAGAAAAGCCACCGGGGTTGGCAGGACGGGCACCCGACCTTGATTTGATTTTAAACTCCAACCATGCCACCCTGTTAACCGTTGAGCAAACGCCATGAATAATAATGTTGAGTAATCGATTGACAAAGAGAAAGAACAACACAATACTGCGCGTAGCAGACTGTGTAGTTTTGAGTATAAGCTGTAGTCTATTTTCTTTGACTCTAAAGCAGACCAATTAATGAACAAGGTCTTGGATCATTTCAATTTTATGTTCGCCTCATCGATATGATAAATCATTTCCAGAAAAAGAAGAAGCCAGCGGCCGGCAAAGAAAACCGTCCTCTGGTCCAGAGACCACGTCAGGAGAAGCAGGCGGAGTTTAAGCGTCCATACATACCAGGCACTGTCGGTAGGTTCAATCACTAATTATCTTTGGATCAGTTAGGTAGTGCAAACATGCACCTTCTTCAGTTCGGCGGATGAAATTATGTCTTGGTAAAGGGGGGGGGGCATATAAATTAGGAGAATACAACTCCACAAACTGATCACTGCAATTGGCTGGAGTGTTTGGCTCGAGATTGTTAGATCCTCAGTTAATGGCAGACTGCATTGTAAGTTTGAGCTTCCTAGTTTCAGGTTAATGCGGTTGCTGAATGGGTTTACCGATTACCTGTTTTGAACAGAGAAATATCTGATTTCCTAAAGATTACTTCCTCGGGGTAGCCTGTACTGTCCAGTTAGAGGGGAGGATAACTTTGGTGTGTACTTTGTACTCAGGCAACGGGGAGGCCACCATAAAATGTTCTATCCTTATGGCATGATGGGGGGTGAAATGATTCGGTTTAATTGCTCGCAGTGAAAGAGAAGCCAAAGGTGAAGACTGATTGGAATCCAGGTGTACCTTTCCAGGTACCATTGTCGGCTATCAAGCAAGCAACTATGGCCCACCGCAGGTATGCTTTTAATGTCCGACCTCTGTTCATGTATATATCGATTGGTTCTTAATGCATCCATCATGTCTACACATGATCTAATATAATGGCAAAGTTATTATGATAGGAATTTGCTTCACCGTACTCGGAATTCTGAATGGGGAAAATGGTGAATTCGAATACTACTTAAAATGTGCCCGAATCAGTTATTCTTTGGTTGGTGAATCAGTGAGTGAACATTCCTGAACATTTATTTTACAAGCAGAACTGGTTTGGTTGATACTACTGCAAAGCCCATGGATGTTAACTAAAATAATAGTGACTTTGTATGCTTTTTTTATAGATTGTTGTCCGATAGCTCGGTTCGAGTTACAGAGAAACCACAAGGTCAAGGAGAGGTCGTTCGCTCGACACCAGTTCGAGTGAGGCGTAATCTTGAGTCTGTCATGCCTGAGGACAGGTCAGTAAAGCCCAATATTCACACCTGTAGTTGAATTCTATTGCTGGGTTTATATTTGGATGCTCGTTGATGCAACCCTTTGGCGATAATTCACGCATTGATGACGAATAAAAATCATGTGGCAGCACACGGCGTCGAACCGAGATCGACACGAGATATTCGTTCAACGTTCGTCTTGATTCATACGTTGACTTGTGCAAGGAAACTTACAGCGAGTCACGCTAATAACATTTGGGAGAATGCCACGCCTTCCCGATTCAGCACCATGAGTGCAGAGCTCCGATATAATTCCCACCATAGGCAGCATGTGAATAGCGACACAATGAGTTATGTCTTTATAGAGAAGTATCGGAACAGACAGATAGTCAGTTACGTGAAGGACCAGGTCTCCCCAATCCTGGTAAGACAGCTTTGGTCTCCTTCCTACGAGACAGTTTCTATTCTTTTCACACTTGTTTGTTCTACCCTATTGCTTTGTGGTGTGATGCTTTTTACGTGAAACCTGGAGTGTTTTGATTAGCCAGCCCTATCTCATATTTCTCAAAAAAACCGGTGAGCGATGTTATTCTGAACAAAAGGGACAGCTCTCAGAATTGAGACTGTTGTCGTTCCATAGCCCAGTGTTATCACTTGCACTTTTTTTGCCAACATTTCCTTCTGTGAGCTCATTTGCTGCAATCAAAATTTTCTAGACACAGAACTTTACTATGATGTACAGCAGTGGCTTTGCTGTTCTATACACGCGTTAGCAATAACATAGTTTTTCAATAGTAGTTTACCGTTCTGTAGATCTGTTTGGCGTGTCTCATAGCTCAAGTGTGAGTGACTCCACTCTCTGTCTCGCTCACTTGGAACCCACCATAACTCATGGTAAGGTGGCTTAGATGAGAATAATATTTGATTGATAAAAGAACTATTTGCTCACAGATTTTATTATTATCGCGGGCTCGTACACCTACCCGCTATTCACAATGGTGATCACAGAGTACTTTGACTTGTACCCAAATCTGTGACCGCCACGAACAAAAAAGCGTCTGCCCTTTTTGTTTGATCCCCCTACAGTTATAATGACATTGGTGCATTAGATACTTGTTATTTCACCAGTTATGGTTTAGCTTGGAGCCTCGGCTTATGGTAGAGCGACAACCGGTCTTGAATATGGTTATATGGAGTTATCCTCCCTTTATTTTGCGGTGGTTGTCATAGTGAGAATCTCGCCTTTGACTATTACAGGTAGTGATGATACTATTCTCTCGGAGACTTCTCCACTGTGCATGCAGCATCTCGATGCCACCACTATCAGTAAGTAAATGATCCCTACTGGTTATATTGCGCTATGCTCGATATGATTATTTCCAAGATTTAAGCTCGTAGCATCTTTCTACCACTCGTCATCCACTGGTAACAGGATAGTTCATTGGTAGAGCGCTGTGCTCGCAACCATGAAACCATAGGTTAGACTCCCGGTAATAATGTGCTCCTGTTGTATGAGCTCCTTACATAAATCCCAACTCCTACAAGCCCCGCGCTTAGGAGGTTCGACTAGGAAATAATATAAAAGTGGTGTAATGTGATGTTGCAAAGGGTGAAGCTTGCGATTTCATTAGTGAATAGTCGACTGCTGATGAGTCTCTGAGGATTTATCAAAATTACTTAGGTGTCTCGTCTGGCTGTAAGCTATGAAGTTATTGTGTTGTAGGTGAGCGACCTTGTGATGAGACTCTGACAATGACATTACTCGACCAGACGCGGGTACCAGGTATTATTACAACCTTCAACATTTTCCTGTTTTAAGTTGCAAAGAGTTGACCATCTCCATAGAGCTATATTGGTCTGACAGAATGCATATGATGGGGTTTCACAAAACTGTCCCATTTCTTTCGCTAGGTATAAAAAGTAGCCTCTTTGGCGTGACAAAAGGCAGGTCAACCCATTGTTTTTTCCTGCAGCACGGTATCTGTCTATATCATACAGAGTTACTTCCCCTGTCTTTGTAACACAAGTTATCTCCTTGGCTGTATTATACGGAGCTGCTTCCCCCTGTCTTTGTTATACAAGTTATCTCCTTGTCTGTATTATACGGAGCTACTTCCCCTGTCTTTGTAATACGAGAAATCTCCTTGTCTGTATTATACGGAGTTACTTCCCCCTGTCTTTGTAATACGAGTTATCTCCTTGTCTGTATCATACGGAGTGACTTCCCCCTGTCTTTGTAATACGAGTTATCTCCTTGTCTGTATTATATGGCCTCCCGTGTATAGTAAATAAAGCTTTCCTTCTCATTCGTACTACTCATATATGGAGGTCTCTCTTTCAGCTGCAGACGAGGAGACAGTTTTCGTCGCACCAAACACGTCTCCCGTTTTTCTAACTCCGACACTAAAACGGAGCCATCGCAAATCACGACGTCGCAGCAACACATACAGCAAGGAATCACCGATCACACCCCGCGAACTCGTTCCCAGCGCCGATCTGCATCTGGACACACCCGCCCGACAGCACCAGACACCGCTACGCGCTGCGCTCGCAGCTAGTATGAGGCAGCGGTATCAAGCAGTGCCAAGTACGACGCGGTGTGACCTAGAAGACACTCCATTGCGTATGGCTCATCCAGAACTAAGTACACCCGAGCTCGGTATGTGAGTCTGTCAGCTGTCACATTGGGATTGGTTCATTGAATGTGTCTGCTGGCTGTCTGTTGGGAGGTGGGCGTTTATTGCTACTTTTGAAATCGCTACCTGGTCTATGGTTGACAGTCGTATTTTCATTGTAAGAGGGGAAGAAGTTGGAAGAGGTGCCGGGTAACATCAAAGGTCCCTCTCCATGGCAGATAACATCTGGTGTATATCTATGTGTGAGCTGACTCATTAATGCCGAATGATTTCCAAATTCAAAACTCTTTCTGGTCAACCAAATAGAGTATCTTGGTTGGGAAAATTCACAATTGTCATAAAATTCATGAGAAAAATACTGTCGGAAATCAAATCGCTGCAAGTTACTTGGCTTATAATTATGGTGGACCCGTTATATTTTTAGCTGCGCGATTGAATGATGATGAGATTGGACCCTTGACACCAGTCACAGAAATTATGCCTCAAGGAGTCCCTGTTACCAGGTATGTGACCAACAATTTCCCACCAATCTTCTAGTTGCTCCACCATCTATGGCCATAATAAATTATAGGGGACCCAATCATCGTTTTTATGATATTTAGGGAATAAGATGGAATAATTTTACACAAATGGCATCACTTAGCTTATGGCTCGTTTCCAAAATGGTCCGTAGTTTGGTGACCCACAACCATGGAATCGAGCTCAGATCACCCGGTTTAAAACCGAATGCCCTAACCACAAAGCCACTGATCCTCTTTATTTTTCTGCCAGGAGATCTACATATGGTATAGAGGAGGGATCGAATCTCACCAACACACCAGAGATTTACGCTCCTTTCCCAGGGTCTCCTGACTCCTCAAATGTGCAGGGAGTTTCTCTTCTCTCCCCAACACCCAGCAGCCCTCAGGAGCAGCTGGTGGACTCACCTCTCCTCGGAGAGCAGGTGAAACAGGTGATCCACTCACCAACCCCTGGAGCGCCGGAAGAGCGGTCTTTCCACTCAGCAACGACCCGCGGACAGGAGGTTGGGTCTTTATACTCACCGGGGGCTTCAGCAGTAAGGGAGGAAAACCACTGTCTTCGTTCACCGCTTGCCACCTGCCAGGATGATAAACCTCCAAGCTCCCTGAAAGAACCTGAACAGAAGGAGGTTACTCTGCCTGAACTGGCCGCTACTCGGATCATCAGAAGACAACCTCAAGGTATTTTGTCAATACCTCTACATCACCCATATAGCATGCATGTGATGCGAATCCCTCTAAACATTGGTGTTAAATGAATCACGTAATACCATCTGATACTGGTAATTGGGTGAAGGACACCAATGGATCATTTTCCATCACCACCACTTTTGGATCTTACCCGCCCATCTCAGGAAGTGTGGTGCTCCGGTTCTCATCCTGATAAAATGGCACCACAAAACAGTTTGCGCTAAATCCTTAGAATGGCCTCTCAGCAACATCCAACTGTTCTCGCCCCGCTGTCATGTGACCTTTCTTATTTACCACAGGTACACAGGCCGCCTCAGCACCAGTAGCATTCACCATACCTCCAGGAGCCAAGAGAAAATCCCTGGATGAGGCAACCACACCACCAAAATTCACAAAACGCAATGACACTTCCCGAAGAGGTAAACATGGTGGGTACACGCTGATGTCGTAGGTAGAAAGTGAACAGGTGGAGATAATTACAATGCTCTGAAGTTATAAATTTTCATGAATTATGGTTAAGCGACCGAACCTGGAGGCACACCTCTCACGGAGTCTCAGTGAGTCAGCAAAGGAGGACAACTCCGTGTCGACAATTCTAACTTTGATTGCAGGGTTGTTCTCCCTTGCCATTGAATGTAAGTTCAGCAAAGCGTGTCAAGAGGTACACCTCCAGATTTTTCCATTTAAGGTAGCTATAGGACAAGAAACCAGATTTTAAACCATTTCAAAATCAGTAATAAAATCACTCCCAAATCTCAAGTCCCTGTATGAAACCGTTTCACCATGTTGTAGCCAATCGACTTGCAGTGAGAACTCTAGTTCTGAAGCCTAATTCAAAGACCCGTCAGCCGCTGCTGCATTCTTCCCAGAACAGGTTCTACGATCACAGGTCAGTGTTGGTAGAAACAAGTGCTTCTTATCATAGTATGTACGCAGAAAGTCGCCTACTGACCCAACACGTAAAGGTTGAGTAAATAGAGTCAGTAGACCGATTTCTGCGCCACTCCTAACAGCCGTTTCACGGAGACGTTAATTCTGAAATTTTTGGTCTGACTGGTTTGATTCAAGCGGATCACCTAGCTGTAGGTCAGAGATGCACCTACATCACTTATTTTCAACCTGCACAGGAGATTAGTTTCACGACTGCGCCCGCTTGCAAACGCTAGTCAGTCCGTCGGCCTTTGAGAGGTAACTGTTCATGGAAAATCACCCAAAGGGTTATAATATTGGGATAGCTCAGTGGCCAGAGTTCTTTGCTCATGCTCAAGATTAAAAGATACCAAGTTCAAGCCCCTGCCACGCCCGGCGATGAGTATGGGCTCCTCAGATTATTCTGAGGTCCTAGCTCTCCCGAACAAGTCTCTAACCTAGGGAGTCATTGCATATTGTATCAAGGTCCACTAAATAGGATGAACAAGTGCCTGCCGAGAACAATAAAAATGTTAATCAATCGATAACAAAAGTTTGTGAAAAATATTAGGTTCTGGTTGTCATTGCATATAGTTTATTGGGCTACTGTTTACTGTCCGCTGGTCTTGTTATAAAGATGGATGGAGAAACAGGAGATAGGCTTCACGCGCTGGCTGAATTTTGTGCTCACCCCTCAGCTAGAAAATGAAATGGAGGATACGCTGCCACAAGGTGAGAATACTGCTGCCGGCTATCGAATGACTCCTTATCAATGTGCGTTCCCGAAATCTGGCTTTAATGATATGGGAGAACTCATTGTGCAGTGTGCATTGATATGAATATATGGCTCGACGATCGCCAATCTCAAGGTCGAACAAACCAATTTATTTCTGACATACAGTGAAACTCGGTTAACTCGACCTCGGATAACTCAAAGACTTGCTTAACTCAAACCAAGTTTCGTGGTCCCTGCCTGGGTAATGATAATTTGCTGGGTTTATCTCGAACTTTTAGTCATAACCCGAACTGATAATTTGCGGTTAGTGCCATCAAATTACCTTTTCTGTGGCTGGATGTGTTTACATTCTTGTGCAGCAAGCTTAATTTCATTGTTTTCTTTTCACATGAGAAGTAAATCTCACAAATTTAAGAAAATTTAGCCAGGAAATGGAACACACCAGATCGAAATAGACTAGCTACGGTGGCCACACGGCTACAGGAAAGGGAGAATATAACTCTTAACTCAAACTTTTCCTAACTCAAACTGTTTGGTGGTGCCCTGCAGTTCAAGTTATCCAAGTTTCACTGTAAATAGATATGAACTATACAGGAATCACTACAACTTACATTCTGAGTTGTTTTTCCGTTCAGTTAAAGGGGTTATGTCATGGTCAAAAGTGTCTTTACTTGTTTTCAGATTCTGAAGCCTACCATAAACAAATGGGCCCAATACCCAGCTCAAATGGAAACTTAGATATAGCCCTATCAAATGCGCATACTTAGAGCCCTCGGTGACGCATTTTTCAAACCGTCGACGCAACAGAATTAGCCTCGAGATAGGAAATTAACACAGAGCTGTTGGTGTTTGCATTGATTTTTTGACTTACGCGCTGATATTTGGAAAATCCTCTGGCAGATGTATACTAGAGCTGTAGTTACACAAGTCTGAATAGAGAAAATGTTCAACAAAAATATAGAAATAGGGTTTCGGAGTGCAGTTTGTCACCCCTGTCAGCGAGCGTTAGCCATTATTGTGCAATTATAGAGGCCCAAACGCAGTGGCCTCTATTTAGGGCTAGGGAAAACCGGCAAAGCACTTCTTATAACTTCAACTCTCTCCAATATTGCGTTCAATTTTGAGTTCTACCCGATGTTATGAAGGAGTAAAGAACATTAGGTTACTAAGTTTTAGCAATTAGATCCCATTTTCTTTCTATTTGGGCCATTCGGGTCGTAGTTATTCGAGTGACAGATATTCGCTTTGTGGAAAAAGACCACTCGCTATCACTGTGATGAATGCAGAGTTGTCTCCCTTGAAGAATGGAGAGCACAACTCCGAAAGTGTGTCTACATTCGACCATGACTTAAACCCTTTAAAGTGCAAAACTTCCGAATTATCGTGCATCCAATTTACTGAGTTCTACCTTCTCCATAAAATTTGCGTGATTCCAATCAATTTGTTTCAATTTAATGATGTCACAACTCAATGAGACTGCCTGCGGGGTAAACCTTGTAACCGCTGGTTGATTACCTCCCCATATATTCATACCAATGGTGCTGTGTCTTTTGTAGAGAACTCCCTGGTGCTGTCTCAGATCGGAGGTGTGGTGAAACCAGCGGTCAGTAAGGAAACCCAGTCCCTGAGACTGTATGTTGAAATGAAACGAATGAACCAACTGCGACAGAAGTCTTGTCAATTGTTCCATGTGAGTTAACATGGGCTAAATAGCCTATTGTTCTGGGAGATCTCTTTCTATGTAAATCTGTTATACATTGTGACTGTTGCATGATATTTGTGACTGTTGCGTGGTATTTTTGATGTTTTGTGATTACTCCCATTTAGAGCGAGGACGTAGCATCTGTCCTGCTGAGGGTAGAGAAGGCTATAGAAGATGGGAAGCTGGGAGTGAGGGCAGATCGCGCCATACACGCTGATATAGGTGAGTGACAGCATAGAGTTATCCTCGCCTAACAGTTACTAGCTATCAGCTTGTGAGGTAATGCATCAATGTAAAATGTACATGATATCCTACTGTCCTCGTTGTCTTGGAGATTTTGAGTGCTTTATGCATATAACACAGTTTATTCCTTCTTAATGAGTCACTTATGGATCAGAAAGTAGAAATGGAATCGGGAACGCCAGTAGTCAGTAACTAGCAGTTCGTTGACTCCGCAATTCAGTTGCAGTTTTAAAGCTGGTACTCAGCTGCCACAAATGCAGCAATGCTCGACGGCTAACTGCCACCTATCATCCACCCTTGAGATAGCTGGTTATTTAATCTAATGGCCTGTTGGTTCAACAAGTGTGATAATGCTTTAGTTTTAACTGTTTTAATATAAAGGGGGTCCAAGTCAAGTTGTATCTGGTTGTATCAGGTTGTATCAAGTTGTATCTGGTTGTATCAAGTTGTATCTGGCTGTATCAGGTTGTATCAAGTTGTATCTGGCTGTATAAAGTTGTATCTGGTTGTATCTGTTACATTTCTTTGCAGGCTGTCAAACATGAAAAACAATGCTGCATGTTCTGTACATTTAATTTTAAATGCAGGCCTGAGAAGTCAGCTCCTTTCTGTGCTTATGTCCTACACACCGCTCTGGTTGAGAATCGGACTCGAGACGGTGTTCGGAGAGGTCATTGAGACGAGGTCATTGATCGACACAAACACTCTCAAGGTAAACCTATGTATGACCCTAATCTTGATGACAAGGTATACCGGTACCATTTCGTTTGGCCAGGTTTAATTGATTCAATTCCCCCTGGTATTCAGTGCTCAGGGTTGTACTTATTCCTTGGGCCTATGGAGAGTTTTGCTTGAGATGTTGGCCTATTCCCTAAAAAGGTTGCCCAATCATTGTTTCAATGCTCCTTTCTCCTCAAGAGTGCCATGGTTCTGGTTTGTCTTTCCATAAGTTGCCATGTTGAACACATTGAGGGGAGGGTAACTCAATGTTCTGAGCACTCCCATTATCGTACGTCTCGTCTGTCCATTTCAGTCGTTCATTATGTCGCGAGTATTGAGCGACCCGTGGTTAGCTGCACAGTACTCACATCCAAATATAGCCAATCTACACAAAGATGGCTACCAGCAGGCTATAGGAAAGCATATTCTGGGCAAACTGATGTTGCTGGTGAGTATTATATGCGATGTACACCCGGACATTATAGATTTAATTTTAGGGGAGAATAACTCTCACTTTTCAATCCTCTGATGGATTTGCACTTCATCTTAACAAGACTCGGGGATGTAATCATCCTTTTGCCAGCTCGTATCATTTTTTCTTTGCCCTCTAGCTGGATGACCTGGCCTTTTTGGGATGCAGTAGGGGTGGGGAGAGTAGTGCTTCTACAGCCTCCCTGGCCCCACTAATCCACCTTTTGCCAAAGAGTCGAGTCATCTGGTTCTGATCTGCATATAACTGTTGAAAGTTATCTGTGCCTAACTCCTTGGCGCAACCCCCTACCTAGATAATGCGTATTTGAATATTGTCAACAGGGAGGCATTTCTCCAGTCGCTATGTTCATTTCTTTGTTAACTCAGCGCACTGGTTTCCTTTAGATTTACACACTGGATCGAGCCAAGACAGCACGACTCATAGACTACGACCCTTGTCTATTCTACCCTCAAGCAGAGTATAAAGCTAGCAAAGACCTGCTGCTCTTCATATCCAGGGAACTACTCACCGGAGTCGGTAATAATCTCATCCAGTAAATCCCCATGAGAGACAGCACTCCGACTCCCTGTCAAGCTGGATTTTCTTACTGATAGCGTGTAGTGCGGCGCTTATAGGCGAAGCTAATGTCACCTGAGTTATTTTACTGCTGATTACAACGGGTGTAAACATGGTTGTGGAACACCTACGATGACAAATTCGTATCTGATCAAGGGTTGGTAATTCAACTGGGTACTTATGCTATTACCACTTTAAAATGAAATCAGTGCGCAATAATACTCTCAGTGACTAAATATGATGCAAGCGATGCCGCGCTATGCACTGTTGATATTGATATCTTGGGGATTCATGTTGCGTGTTTAGTGTCTTTGTGCTCTGTTTAACTTCAGATGTGGTCAAATCCCCCGAGTTATTTTCTAGGCCAAAATAAGGTTCCCGGATCATATACATATATATGAAGGCTACGCACTCCCTAACCAGTGAGATTTTGCTTGCAGGCGATATTACACGCCAGCTGAACCACCTCGGATATAAAGTGTCCTACCACCAGAAAACACTCGATGAGTACGCCTTTTGCGTGAGCAACCTAGCCACTGATCTGAAGGATGGAGCTTGTCTCGTGTGAGTGGTTTCTGATGTCATGAATTTTCTTTTCCAACCAATAGAATACAGTCTATCAGTCGTCATATGGAGACCCTAAAGTCTAACTTCATGCCCTCTTGTCTGCACACATTGCTTTTATCCAATCATATAATGTTTAAGCCTTTTCAGCAATTGCTTTTGAAAGACCTTTGAATTGATTGTCTTCGGGTTTCCTGTGATGGAGTTTGTGAATCAGTCATTGGTGTTCTTGAAATTGAGTTTCCTCCTCAATAGAAAATCGCTGTAATCTGCAACAAAAACTGCTAGTTCATTGCTTGTCAAAAATCTACAATAATTTGCTTCTTCACTTCTTTCTGCGGC
>Ga0224501_10002475_pt1 | contig 14525 bp, 4 predicted proteins | sample SF_Oct11_sed_USG_4_FD_169105 | JGI IMG/M metagenome (GOLD analysis project Ga0224501, IMG submission 169105) | Sediment microbial communities from San Francisco Bay, California, United States - SF_Oct11_sed_USGS_8_1 | ecosystem: Environmental > Aquatic > Marine > Sediment | place: USA...
GGGGAGGGGGAGAGAGAGAGAGAGAGAGAGAGAGAGAGAGAGAGAGAGAGAGAGAGAGAGAGAGATTTCACAAAGCTTCAAGTCAGTATCATGGTGGAAAACGTTCTGGTGTGGTATCAGGCTTATACAACCTAATGAACCGATTAAAACGCTTCGCAATGAATGACTAACAATAGAGATGCAGACGGTTGACTTAAAGCTTCATATTTTATTCAACCTCCCTCTCGTCTATGTTTTTATACAAATTTTTACACATTTTACATTTAAAAATTGGAGGTTTCAAAGATGTCGGTGAATGCTACCTTATAGTGAAGAGATTCCTTTCTCGCCTCCCGTAGGCACACGTTGATAATTTCCTCTACACTGACATCACACTCACCGGAGGTCAGCGTTTTTTTACAGGTCATCACAATTTGTGAGAGAGCAGTCAGCAGACACTCCTGTAATCAGAGACATGTACAGATGAGCAGGTTATCAAGAGGAAACCCATCAAACTTATAACTCGTGTCACAAATGATTCCCCATCAGGAATGGTATTCTGCCCATTGACGGCTCAACACGGAATAAGACTGGAGATTGTAAGATGCTTGTCCAGCACATGATCATGGAAAGCTAAATGAGTTCCTTCCAGGCCCGTGTTTATCCCAAAGAGAAGGCCACAGGTTCTAATGAGAGTATGCTACCACTTCACCCGTACCTTGCCATTCCATGTGCGGCCTGTTAGACCAGCAAGTAGAGAGAAAACCAGCTGACTGAGAAGTTTGGCATCCATGTTTTCACCGGCAGCGGTTGTCAACGTGCCCATTGCTGCTGCTGCCTGAGCCTACAACATCATTCACATGCAAGAACACTTGTGTTCAATATTGGGATTTACTAAACTAGGGTACCCCACATTAGGGGGGGGGAAATAAGATATGTGATAAAAGCAAGGTACCTGTACTTTTAATTGTAATACACACACTCTTCCAAAAGTGGAACTTTCCAAATAAAATCATATACCGATATATTGAGGTTGTGCTTAGGGGCCGATACCTTCATGTGCCATGAAGTAGACTGAAGAGCAGCATCAGTGATGGCTATAAGCTCTTTGATATAGAGTCGCACAGCGGTTTCCGTGCCGATGGTTATCTCCGACCAGACGTCTTTCCAGTTATTCTCCTCACCCTTATCTGGTAAAGGAGAAGGATCAGCAAAATCGGAGACAAAAACTAAGGTTAATATGAGATAAGACTGAGACGAACCGAGTGAGGCGAACCGAGTGAGACGAACCGAGCGAGGCGAACCGAGCGAGACGAACCGAGTGAGACGAACCGAGCGAGACGAACCGAGCGAGACGAACCGAGTGAGACGAACCGAGTGAGACGAACTGAGCGAGGCGAACCGAGTGAGGCGAACTGAGTGAGACGAACCGAGCGAGGCGAACCGAGTGAGACGAACCGAGTGAGACGAACCGAGCGAGGCGAACCGAGTGAGGCGAGCCGAGTGAGATGAACCGAGCGAGGCAAACTGAGTGAGACGAACCGAGTGAGACGAACCGAGTGAGACCCTGCCCCTGACAGCTGCTCTGTCATAAGACAGGAAGTTACTCTTTTTGTTGCTATGAGAGCATGTAGGGATTCCCCAACTGTTCAATGAGAAATAAGGTTATTTGCATCTGTTAGTTTTTCCAGTGGCATATGTCACTGGTTTTACTAGGAACAAATGGCCTAGGCGGAAAGGCTGGTCTTATCAAGTACCAATCTATATCCAATAGTGCTCATCGCCCTGGTCGTAACAGAAATGATTTATAGTGACATGAAGAAGAAAACTGTTAGTGTTGCTGGCACCAAGCACTTCTAGCATCCGCACTTTTTCAGGTATTGGCCGAGTGCCTTAGTGAGTTAGTCTGAAGGATCAACCCAGGACACATCGAACTAGTTTCTTCATTAGTAGGCCTATAATGGAGTTTCGCTGGCATTGCTGAATTACTACGGCCAGGCCAAAAGAATTAGATACAACTTGCACTGTGTCCCAGATAGTGTTGAGTTTTTGGTTATCAAATAGCCGGACATGCTTACATTATACCTTTGAATTTTACACTTCACGGGACAAAGTACTAACATTCCTACCCCTAAATACCCCAGAAATCGGACAATAAACTGAACTTTAGCATAAGAAGCGGAAGCTGGAAGCCCTTCATTGAAGGACTGAAGTCCATCTATCTGTTGAATTGAGAAGATTTTGACTCACATTTTTCGTACCTCGGTATAAGAGACGATTTTCCATTATTTGATTCATTGAGTGATTACCTGTGGCATGCTTGTTGATTTTGTGCATAGCTAGAAAGACGAGAGGCAGTGCTCTGGCCTTGTGCTCATCCAGCCTGTCAGGGCACACCTTGCACATGGCACTGAGTACGAGAGCACACGAGTCATGGAGTGTCTCATCTGTAAAAGAATAGTATGATGTGATGATTGCTCTAACAGTGAGTCATGCCTGAATAGACTCTGTGTAAAGAAATAAACCCAACCTAAATACATGGGGGCAAGAGCAGTGACCCATTTAATTCAATGTCCATAACCCGCTATAATGTTCACTATTTCCTTGGGTGGCGGAGGATAGCTAGGTGACATATATCCTAATGCCAGTGATGGGTTAATGGACCAACTCAATTCAAAATGCAGGGGGTTTTAGTAAACACATCAGCCAGTTACTGATACTGAAGTGTAGCTCTAGACTGTAGACATGTAGCCCCATGTTTAGCATAGATAATACATACATTGACATTATAGGTGGATACAGTTGGGTAAACTACAGTAATTTATAGAGATCCAGGAGGGAAAAAGGGAAATCCGTACTGGGAAAACCAAGCGAAAACCTTCAGTGATGGCATTAGAGAGTGTGATGCAATAGCTGAGATAGACACAGGGTCGGTAGAGTGGTAGGGCCGTAGCAAGGGGCACGTTACAATTATGACCACAGGCATAATATCACATGAGCAAGTGATAATAGCAGTTGGCTTGAAGTATAATACTGTTGTCATTCAATCCTACTCGTTAGTGAATAAACTGCACCTTTCTGTTTGCATTCAGAGCAAAGTTAATCCTTATAAAGCTAGATTGGGGGTCTTTTGTCTACTGCATCCGCCCCTTCAACCCGGACATAAATCCAACTTTCTGTCAGCTGAGTAAGTATTCCACAAGTAGTCACAGCTAGTGTTTAATCAACTGTCACTCTACAGGGGTTACCGTAATATGCAGGTTAGTATTGAATAGACAGAAAAGAAGACAGTGGGTGAAGACTGTTTTTGAGTATGGCTGATGATGTCTATTGCTAGTTGTGGTTAGCAGCTGCGGTACACTGTACACAAACAGTGGTCATAATCATAGACTACTGGCCAGTATCCTAGGTCCCTTTTCTGGTTGTTGTATTACTAGTTCGGCCTGTTTGGGTATCTGGTTAGCTCCTAAGTTGAGCACTAGCAACCAAGACAACCTGGATTCTAATTCTAATCGCGGTGAGCTCCTCACACACAACAAAAACAAGCTTCGCTTTGAGGTAGAGCATTGATACTGACCCACTCTTTATGAGGTGAAACATTAATGCTGACCCTTCACTGTAAGGTGAAGCATTGATGCTGACCCCTCACTATGAGGTGGAACATTGATGCTGACCCCTCACCATGAGGTAGAGCATTGATACTGACCCCTCACGATGAGGTGGAGCATTGATACTGACCCCTCACGATGAGGTAGAGCATTAATACTGACCCACTCATGGTGCTACATTCTACGTCATAACTGGTGCAAACGGCAAATGTCTAACCCGGCTGCTTCACCAAATCAGCCAAGATGTCATACGAGATAAAACTCACTAGTTCACATACAGTATTAACAAATTTCAACTGTCAACCTCATGGCAGGTAAACCATTTAAGGCGTATAACTTTTCAGAAATGCTGAGAAAGAATATAAATTTCCCAGAGGAATTTGAGGAGGTAACGGCTGCATTTAGTAAGGATTACAGCCGTGATGATCTGCAGAAGCAAGCGCCACACCTTCTCAAGCTAGCCAAACTCTATAACTTGAAGGCTTTATATGGCGACTATGATAGAGAGCTCAATAACAACTGGGCTAACTATGTCAGGGTAAGTCTATTTGTACAGCAACACACTTTCCCCATGTATAAATGGAGTTTATGGCATACTTACAGTCTCGTCAGCTTAGGTGAGTCTTAACTCTATTCAAATGATTTAAGAGGTTATGTCATGGCCAAAAGTGTCCACCTGTTTTTAGATTCTGCAGCCTACCATGAACAAATGAGCCCAATACTCAGCTCAAATGGAAGGTTAGATATAGCCCTATCCAATGCGTATACTTAGAGCCCTTGGCGACACACTTTTCAGACCGTCGACGCAACAGAATTGGCCTTGAGATAGGGAATTAACACATAGCTGTTGGTGTTTGCTTTGACTTATCGGCTTACGCGCTAGTGTTTGGAAAATCCTCTTGCAGGTGTACACTAGAGCTGAAATTACACAAGTGTGAATAGAGAAAAGGTTCAACAAAAATATAGAAATAGGGTTTCAGAGTGCAGTTTGTCACCTCGGTCAGCAAGCGTTAGTGTCATTAATGCGCAATTGTAGAGGCCCAAATGCAACAGCCTCTATTTAGGGCAAGGGAAAACCCAGCAAAGCATTTCTTATAACTTCAACTTTCTCCAATATAACGTTCAATTTTGAGTTCTACCCGATGTTATGAGGGAGTGAAAATCATTAGGTTACTAAGTTTTAGTACTTAGATCTCATTTTATTTCTATTTGGGCCATTCGGGTCGTAGTTATTCGAGTGACAGATATTCGTTTTCGGGGAAAAGACCACTCGCTATCGCCGCAATGAATGCGGAGTTGCCTCCCTTTAAGAATGGGGAACACAACTCTTGCGTCTACATTTGACCGTGACATAACCCCTTTAAGGAAAAGAATAACAACACACTGACAATGGATGTATGGATTCACCTGTATGCATATGCATAAGATGCCCGCACTTCTAGGTAGATTAGTCAAATTGGCACAGAACCGGCTGCAGTAGGGCTGTAGTTAGGATACACTCTTCCAGTATTTAACGGTGTTGGAGGGAAGAACTGATCTAAATTGAGGTTCCAGATTACTATAGTGGATACACACTAGTCTCCCTGTTTATAGCGTTATTAAGGTGGCTCTTCACTCCACCAGTCTTCCCGTCGGCCTCAGGTTGGACGCTCGGGATGATTCCAATCGGCCTTGGACGTCAACCAAACAACATATCTTCTACGGATTACCCAGCACATTTGCTGGTTTCCAGTCTTGCACCAAGATCGTTAGAAAAGTACATTTAAGTATTTAACTTCGCAACAATATCTATTCAAATAACAGCACAATGTTGCACTGGGAAGAGAGGTAATCTGCAGTGAAAGAATTGGCTACCTTTTCCTGAAACACTGGTTTGGCACATTGACTCCAAAATTATCTGGGATTGTGCTTCCGACGGATCCCTTTGGAGCAGTGGAGGTGGAGTGATGACCCTTACTAGACTCTAACCAATGAATCTGGTGGAATATACACATTTTTCAGTACTAAGGGTGGTCATTTGTCATCTGACTATCTGTGATACCTGAGCCCGCAGTCAATTTTCAGTATGATGGTGACGTTCAGTAAGGTTTAATGCGAGGAAATCGTATCTGGGCAATGATGATACCAGCACCAGCCAACGTGTACCATTGTTAAAAAGTGTGGTCTATTCGAAGTTGCCTTCCTCATAACAGAATGCCATTGTTCTGTTTGTAGGCACATAGCCTGTACAACTCCATGGCTATTCGGGACGCAGCTCTGGAACTGGAGTCATCTCTTTCTGCAAGAGGCTTGGAGCATGCGTACCTTACACATGAGGCAAAAGTGGACACCACACGCCTGCAACAGTTCTTCCTTACAGGAGAACGTGAACAGTTCATCGAGAAATGTCTTCAACTGCACCAAAACCTATTAAAAGCTCTACGCCGGCAAGTCGAACAACTCGGCCAAGAGTCTAACATATGGGATCTTGGTAGGTTCGCTAACAACAACAAACACCACGCATCTTTTTGCAAAAAGATGGAAGAGATCTGTGACCAATGTTCTACAGGCATGATAGAGCTTGCTATGACGATTATAGCGAAGGCGCATGACATCGTGGGAGATGTTGGGGCAGACTTCGAGGTAATTGGCTTTGGGTCACTAGCCCGGCAGGAAATGACTCCATTCTCTGACCTCGAGTACATGATTATCGCTGAGGAGAATTGCAGCGAAGAGTCTAAGTCCCGCCTTCACCATCTTGCTGTCACCAGCTATTTCCTGATATCCAATTTGAGACAAACGAATCTCAAGTATATGAACATTGCAGAGCTGAAGAAAATCAAGTTCATAGACATGGCTCCGAATGGGTTTAAGATTGATGGATTGGGTACCAACGCTGGAAACATTCCGACGGGAAATGGGGGTAAAAACGGCAAACAGCTGATACTCACCCCTTCCGAACTGTATGATTTATGGAAGCATGAGTTGACACGGTTGACCAGTGGGGATGTTATAGGTGACTTTTCTGATCTCCTCACCTCTTCAGCAATTATCTATCAACCAAACTCACACAGCCACTTGCTTCAGGACTTCAACAGTCTACTTCCAGAGGATCGCACGACACTGCTTCCCCAATTTTTCAATCGCAAGCTAAACATGCTACAGCAAGATCTGAAGAAGTTCTCATTTCAGCCAGATGAAAACATTGACCAGGGACCAACAGAGCACAATGCCAAAGAACATTTTCATCGATTCCCATCATTGCTCATGTTTGATCTGAAGATACTGCTACAGCTAAAGAGACCAACAGCAGCAGACACTCTTCAATTTCTCCAGGAAGATTTGGGAACACCGATAGAAACCATCAATGGTTTAAGACTCCAACTAGCATTGGCAAACTTCATAAGGATATCAGCTTATCTGAAAGCCAACTCACAGTACGATGCCATGAGTCTCTTACCAATGCTCGATGGAACATCATCCACACGCTATACCTGCCCTGAGTCAGTGTTCATCACCTACTGTTCAGTTCTCATTCCACTGCGGACTTACTTATGCCCTAAGCTGATCGGAAAGTCTGTAAGTCTCAACTCTTTGAGAACTATTCTGGCAGAGATGCACCTGACATTTGGGACACCTTACCATCTAGCCCGATCATATCAGTACAAAGGCAATTTTCCTCTGGTAATTGAAACCTATGGTAACGCTCTTCGGCAATGCCACATGGATATAACCAAGCCCACGGACTTGTACGCCTATTTGGTGGAGAACTATGATAGTGATGTTGCTTTCCAGGGTATTGGGATGGTTGGGGATGCGTATGATGAGTCCGACCAGCCGATTCATGCATTGGGATATTTCAAATACTGGCGTAGACTCATTGTGAGTGCCTATGGTATAGGTATGCGATCAGCAGACGAGGTGATGGCGGTGGGTAGAATCGGAATTGCACTGCACAAACTGAAGAGACATGATGAGGCAGCAGACACACAGGAATGGGTTCTCCAGGAAATTGGCCACCTCATGGTAGTATACCATCAACTGAAGCAGAAAGGTGTGGACCTGAAAGTGGAAATGGCTCATGCGTTGATGAATCTAGGAAACATTCGGCGATATCAGAACCGTCATGAAGAGGCAAATGAGCTTTACCACGATGCAATTGAGTTATACAATCAGACAGAAAACACCCACCAGCATATTACTAGATGTCTGATAAGCAAGATTGACAACCTCATTGCCTTGCGTTCGCTACAACAGGCAACAACGGATGCGAAGCAGTGTCAAACTCTCTGTGACCAGATCTACGGCGAACACGCTGTTTATGACAGTGCAGCAAAAATCGCTGAGCTGCGGGGCCTCATCAGTCTTCTCCAGTGCAAGTCTGAGGATGGTCTGAAAGAGCTGTTGCGAGGAGTGAACATACGCGAGAAACTGTATGCGAGAGGCGAAACTTCTGAATTAGCCAAGGGTTTCGCTAACTTGGGGACATTGCTTGTACACTGGTTTGACACTGCTGAAGGTGAAACCCAGTTGCTGAAAGCTGTAGAGATTTACAACAGACTTAACATAAATGGGGTGTACAATGAAGAGCTAGCTGCCTGTCACACAACTCTGGGGAGTTATTACGTCAACAAGAACGAATACGAAAATGCGTTGACTGTTTTAACCCGGGCAAAGGGAGAATTCAGCAATCGAAATGGTGTCAATTTCGCTGCCTGCTTACGCCAACTGGGTATAGTGAAGTTAGCCCTTGACCAGCGTGAAATAGCCATGGAGTTTCTGCATGAAGCTATTCGAATTGCTGAACAACTCAACGACCAAAATGCAGACATTATTCTAGGGTTGACCCTCTGCACTATTGGACAGTCCACAGAACCAACAGACGCCTCATCCATCACATACCTCCGACGGGGAATAAAACTGCTCACCGAGTTTCCAAATCTGCCTCGAATCTACCTAACACCTACAGCATATGCCTGCAAATCCCTGGCTTTCAGATTGCAGGATCCAGGGCAGCAGGAGGTGAGCTCCGAGGCAAAACTACAAGAAGCTACCAAGCTGATGGAGAAGGTGAGCCTTGGTCGGACTTACACCTGACAGGGGTCTACGGCTATGGCATGGCAATTAGAGATTCTAGGCGTCTCATAAAAGTACTCAAGCCTAGTGGTTAAAATATACGCAGTGAATTCTAATCACAAAAAAGCCAATCATGGTTGCCGGAAGGGTATTCGACCGTAGTTAGCTTCTGCGCTCTGGCAATGTCTCCCTGCTAATGCTAATCAGGAGGTAATCCCTGTGATCCCGCACATGAGAAGAATAATGCAAAGTATAAAATGAAACAATGATAGTACCACCAAAGTCCATTTTGTCATGAACAATGGACTTTTCTTCTTGCAGGCTGTAGAGATAATAGAACTGCTGCCAGGAAATAATGGGAACTGGGAAGTAGGCAGATTCCGTGGCACTCTTGGTGCATATTATCTCCTACAAGGAAGCAAACAGCGGGGCACTTCTCTTCTTGATGAAGGCATGAAAATGATGCAGCTGCACGACCCAGAACGATTTGTGAGAAGCTCCGAAAAATTTCTATCCGAACAAGTTGAGAATTGACAGTTTATGACATGAGGCTTATTATTTAGCTTTGTAAGCAAATGAACGCTTCTTACAGAAGATAGATTATCATAACTATTCCTCTTGCCGTGCCTCACTATCAGTTGGTCAACATTGTGTTGACAAGGATATTTCCAATATTGGGGTAAAGATAGTTCAAGTTAAGGTTAAGGTTAGAATATAATTTCAAATTTGTCTATAAAAGCTTATCCAGTAGTGATTTTTGGTGAGGAAAGTTTTTGTATGGACCTGATGGCACACGCAACTTCTTCGGCAAGGTCAAAATTAAGTCCGTGTGCAATACACCAAGAATGACAGGCAGTTCTAACCCATTTTTCAGCTTGATTTTGCGATGTTAAGATAGGTTTCTAGTTTGTACACCTGGGTTTCGGGTTTTCAGTGCCTAATAAATAGTAGGCGTGGACTAGGTAACATACCCCTAACACGTGGAGTAAGAGAAAGCTCTATATTTATTTTAATTTTGGGTGGCCCGCCCGTTAGCCAAATAGTGAAATCATGCGAACGAGTTAGTCTGTCCGAGTCAACGTATTTTTCTTGCCATCGCACAATGAGCTCCGAGTCGTCTTGTCCTAACGCATCCGGAAAAGTTGTCCGATCGAGCGGGACACGTAAATTCAAGCAGTACAGCAAGTTACAGATGGATTAGCACCAGCGCAACGTGCAATGAACGTTAGCTTGTCTGAAAACGCTTATTGTTGGACGTACAACTTACTGTTGATCAACAATACAGCGTTTTACATTTCTACATTCCTTGCTGGCGCAGTGACATAAACATGTCGCATTTCTTTATGTCGCTGGCTGGAGTGGGAATTTAATATGTCCAAGGCCAGTTTACAATCGAGGCTGCTTTCAGAGAAACTTCAAATCTTTTCCTCGGCCTTTGCGAAGGATTACGATCCAGTAAATTTGACGGGACAGGCCTCCTATCTCTATGAGCTGGCAAATCTGTACGCAGAGTGCACACAACATAGGTATCGAGTCGACCGAGAGGGAAACTGGATAAATTATCTTCGAGTAAGTAGATTCAAACAACAAGGGTCCATTGCTTCATCACATTAGTTGATGAGGTAATACACTCTGCAACAAGGGTCCATTGCTTCATCACATTAGTTGATGCGGTAATACACTCTGTAACAGAGAACTCTGCTGGAAAGGCTAGAATCATTTTCATGCTGATCTCCGATTTCCTGGCGATCGATCATGTATGTTGCTTAGTGAGGCAAAAGTACTTCAGCGACTGATCTATCCAATGAAATTGAAACAGACCACCTCAAGCATTTCTGTAGTTGAACTTACCATGCACGCGCTCTCCCTCCAGACAGGTAACATTTTGTCAGTAAAACGATTGCAATACACTGCTGCCTATTGGTGAGAGGAGTCAGTAGGAAATTAACTAGGTAGGATTAAGTAGCATCGTGTCTCCAAAGGACTATCTGGGTGTGATTTGGTTTTGAGATAAAACAGTCTCCAAAGTACTGCCACAAATCTGCTGAGTGATCTGGTTGAAAACTGGTTGAATTTCCTTAGATTTGTCTTTACAGGCCCATGCATTATATAACGCTGCGTCCATAAGAGATGAGGCTATCAGAGATATGTGTACAGAATCACTCCGAAACCTTGAGAAAAGCTATCTGAAGTATGAAGCGTGCTTAGATACAACGAGGACTGAATTCAGAGACTTTTTCTATCGTGGTGGAAGAGAGGATTTAATTCACAGATGTCTTCAAGTACATCAAGAAGTGTGCAATAATCTGAGGCAGGCTCTCGCTATACTCGAAAACGAGTCTAATGGGTGGGGAAGACACAAAAACGCTCAGATGAAACGTCGCAACTTCACTCGCAATATGGAAAATGTTATGAAAATTTGTTCCAAGGCCATGGGACACATAACAAGAAACATTGTGCAAATGAGCCACTCGGTGATAGGAGAGGTAGGGGCTAAATTTGAGGTAGCGGGGCTATGCTCTCTAGCTCATCGTGACATGACACCTTTTTCGGAGGTGAAGCTCATTATTATTGTGGAAGAGGATTGCCATGAAGATGCCAAAAGAAGGCTCCAACAGCTAGCCATTCTCACCTACTTTATAATAGGCAATTTGGGACAGACAAATCTAAATGATATGGACATCCCAGAGTTGACACAATTCAACTTCAAGGATAGGTCCCTGGGAGGATACAGGGCTGGTAGTTTGGCACCAAATGTTAAGGACTGTGTGCTTATAGTTTCACCCAAAGAGCTGTACAGGCTGTGGGAGACTGAGTTAATGACTGCAGATAATTCCAGAATGTCAGATGATCACTCTGATTTGCTGACGAGTGGCTGTGTTTTTTATCGGTATGATAATGATGAAGGCATCCACCTCATGAAACAGTTCGGGGCAATGCTTCCTCAGAACAAAGAGAAACTGTTCCCGGGATATTTCCAAACACGGCTATTGAGATTGCAAGATATTTTGACCAAGTATAAAGATTTCCCAACCCCCAACCAGGAAAGGGGTTGTCCCAGGACAGCTTGGTGGCAGTTAACAAGTGAATTGGTATTTAACTTGAAAAGAGCCTTGCAGATTCGTGGACCATATGCAGCCGAAATCGTGAAACAGCTGAAAATCTCTCCCGACTCCAAACACGCCCTTCGTCTTCTTCTTGCCATTGGAAACTTTATACCATTAGATGCCCATCTGAAGTACAAGATACACCGCTCAAATGATGCAATACTTAGCCCGCCATCCCATGGGCATCTAGACAGTGACTTGCCGCCCTGCCTGGACATATACACAGTCCCGGAATCTCTATATCAGACATGCTGCTATCTGCTTTCACAACTCAAAACTTACCTATTTTCTCAAATGCTTCATAAAACTCTCACAAAGTCAGAATTGGCTTCCATATTTGGCTCGGGATTGGTTTTGCACTGGGCTGACGGCTATTACCGAGCCAGATCATATTATTTTCAGCAAAAGTATCATTCTGCTGTTGCAATCATAAAAAGAGAATTAGATGCCCAAACCCCAAAGCTACATGTCAGTCGACCCGAGGAATTTCTTCAATACATGAGACAGTACTTCAATGATGACAAAGCTAGTTTTGAGGGCATGGCAATCTTAGCTGAATCCTTGGATAGAGCTGAGCTGTATTGGCTATCGGTACGATACTATATCACCATGCTGAGTGAAATAGGGAGAAGGAAGCCAGATGGTAATTCACTCTCACTAGCAGAGGTTCAAGTCATGGGTTGCCTCAGCAATGTACTTCTAAAGATGCGCAGACTCCAAGAGCCTTATGGTCTGCAGAAATTTGCACTGGTAAACATAACGTTATTGGAAACCGGGTTACATCTGGATCTACGGAAAGAAAAGGCCCGTGCATTGCTAACCCTTGGAAATATTTACCATTGCGCAGTCATGTACAATGAGGCACTAAAACACTATGCTGATGCCATAATGATCTGCGAGGAACTACAGACAGAAAATTCCATAGAAACCAAACAAAAATGCCTTGTTGGCAAAACAGCCACCCTGCTGGCACTTAATCGGCTTACCGAAGCACAGGAAACATGCATAACATGTATGGACCTATGCTGTGAGACCCAAAACCCATGCAGTGATACTGAAATAGCTAGAACTCTTGATTTGATGGCTCAGCTCTCAATAAAACGAGCTGAATATCCTCGCGCCCGACAAATAATGCAGATGGCACTGTCTATACGCGAAGGTCTACACGGAATGAATCGGGAGCTTGGAATCGGCTACCAAAACCTAGCAGCAGTTCTCTATCACCTTACAGGGGACAGCGGGGCGGAGGCCCATCTAGTTAAAGCTATCAGTAAGTTTTATAAAATAAAGGGCGAGGTGCTGGATGTGTATGTGGCTGAGTGTCATACTGCGCTGGGTGCTTTACATCTACAACGGGGCCACTGTCAGAATGCTGTGGTGAGCCTACTTGAGGCAAAAATGATCTACGGAAAGAAGTGTATGGAAACCCTGAAGGCGGCGGTTTGCTTGCTTTATCTAGGAGCCGCCTACTATGGCACGGATCAACTGAGTGAGGCTACTGACAGTCTCCAAGATGGCCTCAGGATGTTGAGAGCGTTTCCCTCTGAGTTGAGTGGTCACTTGGTAGCTATGGGCTACGTACTGACGGCGGAGATTGAAGCCAAACTGGGTCAGACCGACAACGCATTGATAAATGTACGGGTGGGAATTGACCAACTTCACAGCTATCGAGACCTACCAAAAGCTTATCTTGACATACTTCTGTACGCGTACAGGCTTCATATAAGCATATTACCTGTGGTGACTGAAAACAAAATTGATAAACTGTATTTGAAGGAAGCGATAGAGTTAGGAGAGAAGGTAAGCTGAGATTTCATAGGAGAATTAGTAAAAATATATACAGTAAAACTTGGATAACCGAGTTAACCGAGTTTCAATGTATACATAATATTTTTACGCCATGACATTCCCACAACACTAGACAAAAGACCTCTTGGGACAAGGGAATTTTGCCTCTGCTGATAAAAGTGGGCTTACAATTATTCATTGGTTAGAGTACGATACACCCAACGAGAGTGGTCCGTCGGCCCCACGCCCCCTCGTAAGTCAAATAACTTGAACGGGAAATACCAGCTTGTCACTGAATAGAAACCGTTAGTTCTATGAATTGGTCTGCACAAACGAACGCCCTAGTGAGTTCATGTAGTTTCTTTTAGCTCTGGCGCTATTTGAGAGCACGATACACCCAACGGGAGTGGTCTGTCGGCCCCACGCGCTTGTGGTCCATTGGCCTCACGCACTTGTGAGGCACCAAATTCGCAGCAGGACAATGAGTGTTCGCGCATAAAATAGCAATAATTTTTGCAATGCTTACAGGTCACCGAGCTGTTACAGTCGCCCGCTGGTGAAAGTACCAGCGTAGAATTGGCGAAAAGTCTACTACAACTAGCTACATCCTACAAATTGGATGGACAACTGAGCAAAGCGCAAAGTTACTACCAGCGAGGAAAGGACATGCTAGACCAACATGGCGCCCCTGAGTGGCTAATGAGGGAACTTCCGCAACAGCTACCCGATATAACTTCCAACCGATATAACTTTCACCCGATATAACTTCCACCCGATATAACTTCCACCCGATATAACATCCGCCCGATATAACTTCCGCCCGATATAACTTCCGCCCGATATAACTTTTTCGACCTCAATTTTGTAATTGATGTCAGATGGTCCCACAGTGTACTTCGTCTTAAATAAAAATCTACGTAAATATAAATCTACATAAGTAAAAGAGCCGTGCAGTAAATGTACGACAGATTTGTTATTACGCCTGTAT
>Ga0224501_10002476_pt1 | contig 14523 bp, 12 predicted proteins | sample SF_Oct11_sed_USG_4_FD_169105 | JGI IMG/M metagenome (GOLD analysis project Ga0224501, IMG submission 169105) | Sediment microbial communities from San Francisco Bay, California, United States - SF_Oct11_sed_USGS_8_1 | ecosystem: Environmental > Aquatic > Marine > Sediment | place: USA...
AGTTACTCAGCCCCCTTTCCTCTACTACAGTGGTGAAAGGTATTTAGCCACCCTGTCAGCCAGCCAGCTAGGATGGTTATACCCAATTAAATCCCTCCTCAATGGCGGTTTGCTTGTTGCTGGTAGCTCAGATTCTCCGGTAGCCCCTAACAACCCGCTAATTGGCATATATGCCGCCGTCACCAGGCAGGCCGAATCAGGGCAGCGGCTTTCACCTCGGGAACGAATCTCAGTTGAGCAGGCACTGGCTATGTATACCATAAATGCTGCTTATGCCTCTTTTGAAGAGGATATAAAAGGCTCCATTACTCAAGGTAAGTTGGCTGATATGGCAATATTAAGCCATGACCTCATTAAATCGCCCTCGGAGCAGATTAAAGATATTCGGGTGGAGATGACCATCATTGATGGTAAGGTGGCGTGGGAAGTTTGACTTGCTAGCTGAGATAAAAGTAAACTTCTTTAACTGAGGCAGGCTATGTCAGCGAGTATTGTTCCCACCCGGACAGGTATTGCCAATCTACCGCTTCATTACGGCAGGGTGCCGCCGTGGCTGTTTGACCGCATGGTCAAGCTGGCTCGAGAGATTACCATTGCCATTGTGGCTGACTTTGGCGCTGAGGAGATGCTAAGGCGGCTTTCCCACCCCTACTGGTTTCAAGCCTTTGGCTGCATTCTGGGCTATGACTGGCACTCAAGTGGCGTTACCACTACCCTGTGTGGCGCTCTCAAGGAGGGGATAAGGGGGCTGGAACGAGACCTTGGATTATTCGTAGCTGGCGGCAAGGGCAAGACCTCACGGCGAACTCCGTCTGAGATAGAGGGCTGGGGAGACTTAATTTCACTAAACCCATCACCACTAGTATATGCCAGCCGGATGTCAGCCAAGGTGGATAGCTCAGCTGTCCAGGATGGCTATCAGCTCTATCACCACAGCTTTCTGTTTACCACCAGCGGTTCGTGGGCGGTTGTTCAGCAGGGTATGAGCGAGGCAACACGTTACGCCCGCCGCTATCACTGGCTGGGTGAAGCAGTTGGTAGCTTTGTCAACGAGCCTCACTCGGCTGTTCTTTCTGAGGCAAAAGGTCAGGCGCTGAACCTGGTTGCCAGCGAGAGTGACCCCGCCCGAACCACCATCGCTGACATTGCCGCTAATCAAAAGCCAGAAGCTCTGTTGGCTGACCTGAAAAAGCTGAAAACCCTGGACTTGCCTCCGCACCATTATTTGAGTACCCACGACCTTCACCTTGATAGCATAAGTCGGATTCTGTTAAGCACCTACGAGCGCCAGCCGCAGGACTTTGAGCAGCTACTGGGACTGCAAGGTGTAGGTGCCAAGACCATCCGTGCCCTGAGCCTTATTTCCGAGCTGGTCTATGGGGTTGCCCCCAGCTACCGCGACCCCGCCCGCTACAGCTTCGCCCACGGTGGCAAGGATGGCATCCCCTACCCCGTAGATAGAAAGACCTACGACCAGTCAATTGAGCTCTTGAGCAAAGCCATAAACAAGACTAAACTGGGCTTAAGTGAAAAGAAAGAAGCATTAAAAAGGTTTAATAGGGTGGGGAGAAGGTAGTTCATAGTTTGAATTCTCTTAGGGGAGCAGTCTTGCTTCCCAAACTTGGACAGATACAAATACCCCCGGACTTGCCGGTATTGCTATCAAATCTGGGTTAGGTTAGAATTGTGGCATGAAGCAGATTTATATTACAGCATTAGTTATTGCTATCTTTGCCTTTTTTGGTTGTGCTCAACCGCCAGCAGAAGCGCCGCCAGAAATGACTCCACCAGCGGAGACCACTCCGCCTGCGCCTACACCATCATCACCCACGCCAACGCCTACACCGATGCCCAGGGGAACTGTAGACCCGGACATACACGTGGATATTTATCAGCCTGATATGGTTTGGGATGGCACCACGCTATTGGCAGACAATCATAATCTTGACCGGCCTAGAATAATAGAAGTGAATATGCTGGGGGAGATTATCTGGGAATACCAAGTTCCACAAAATTTGAGACAATATACTAATCCGGGGTTTGATACCGAATGGCTGCCGAACGATAACATATTATTTGTATTGCCTGGAAATGGCGTATATGAGATTGAGCGCGACGGAAATACCGTCTGGTCATATCTGGATAACAAGGTCTCCCATGACGCAGACCGTCTGCCCAATGGTAATACCTTGGTAGTATACGGTCATGAGGACAAGATAAGTGACGCTCAGGTGAAAGAAATAAATCCAGAAGGAGAGATTGTCTGGGCTTGGTACGCCAAAGACCACTTTAATAAGTCGCCTTATAAAGATATTTATAACCAGGGCTGGACTCATACTAATGCTGCCTCCAGACTGCCCAATGGCAATACGCTAATCAGTCTAAGGAATTTCAACTTCGTGGTTGAAGTTGACCCACAGGGAACAGTCGTCAAGATTATTGGGGAAGGCATTTTTAATTACCAACACGACCCGGAAATGCTTCCCAGCGGCAATATACTTTCCGCAACACATACATCTGACCACGCAGTAGAAATCGACTCAAAGACAGGCGAAGTTGTTTGGCGACTGGCAGCACAGGAGCAAGGGATGTGGCGTGTCAGAGACGCTGACAGATTGCCAAATGGCAATACTTTGGTTACCGACGCAACCAAGATAGCTGAAGTTACCCCTGAGAGAGAAATCGTTTGGCTACTCAAAGTGGAAGGCGTAACTTACGAAAAAGAAGATTGGCCGAGACGGGGTTTTTACAAGGCACAAAGGATTGGCATACAGAGATAATCCCAGCCACGCCTCTAAAATTATAGCCAGCCCTCTGGTTACCTATTTGATATAGGTAACGGTAAGCTCAGCCTTGGTAAACTCTATATAATCCTCTTGGCTATCAAGATTATTATTAGTGACTAGGCGCAGCCTCACTTGGAAGCGCGGTTTTGCCAGAGGTACTGAGAATCGGCTTAGGCGTGGGTATATATCAACCACTGTGGGTGGCGTGGAAGAGAATTTTTCTATTTGGATGCCGTCCAAATAAAAGTCCGCCGGTTGCAAAGCCCGAGTCCCGTACTCAACATGCTCAACATATAGGGAGGGGGGAGCAAACCATGGGTTGTTGACAGTCTCTTTTAAGGTGAAGCTAACCTTTGCCTTTTTTATTTCAGCGCCAGTTAGTTCAGTGATATCAAAACTGAAGTAGGGTCTCACACCAACATTATTGGCATTATCTCCTATCCTAAACGAGGTGATTATATCTCCGTCATGATAGATAGAGCCGCTTTCATCTGGTAACGGACTAAGAACGATGGTTACTTCGGGAATTTCCACTACAATCCTACAGCTGCTCTCAGCCGTTCCGCCCTTACCATCACCAACGCTAACACTAATTACAAATTGGCCGACAACTGATGGTGCTTTCCAGGTAGAAATGTTTCCTGTCCCGGTGATAGTGCCGCCTGTAGCCTCCCAGATGTAAATCAACGTGTCACCATCAGGGTCACTAGCTAAACAGGTTATAGTTGAGATTTCCTCTCGCTCCAGTGTTGCTGGCTCAGCGGTAACGCTGCTGATAACGGGGCGTTGATTAGTTTGCACGGTAAGCGTACAGCTCTTTGCCGCCGTTCCGCCCCTACCATCGCTGATAGTAACATTAACTACAAATTTTCCAGCAAAGTCAGGTGCTTCCCAGACGGCGATATTCTTTATTGCCCCAGTAATAGTGCCGCCAGTAGCCGACCAGGCATAGGTCAACGTGTCACCATCAGGGTCACTAGCTTCACACGTTATCCTAGTCACCGCCTCTGGCAAAAATAATGTTGCCTTGGGAGTAAGACTGATAACCGCTGGTGGTCGATTGCTAGCTGGTGCTGGCTTCGGTGGGGGTGGTTTAGTTTGCACGGTAAGCGTACAGCTCTCTGCCGCCGTTCCGCCTCTACCATCACCGACGGTAACATTAACTATAAATTCTCCAGTAAAGTCCGGTGCTTCCCAGACGGCGACATTCTTCGTTGCCCCAGTAATAGTGCCGCCAGTAGCCGACCAGGCATAGGTCAGTGTGTCACCATCGGTGTCACTAGCTTCGCAAGTTATCTTAGTCACCGCCTCTGGAATAAGTACTGTTGCCTCGGGAGTAAGACTGATAACCGCTGGTGGTTGATTGCCGGCTGGTGCTGGCTCTGGTGGAGGTGGCGCAAGTGGTGCTGGTGGCACGAGTGGCGCAGGTGGTGCCTCAGCACCGCCACATGCCAATAGGGACGTTGCTAGCAGCAACACAGCTAATGCTATAAAGCAGACCTTAGCTGCAGTCTTCATTTTTATTCTCCCATTAATGACTTATTTGTTAATGAGAATATAATAAACTCTCGTATCTGTCAACGGGTCTTTTTAACATTATGTCGTAGCCCGGTTTTGGGTAAATGTCAGGTAACCCCCTACCCCACCTAAAATTATAGCTAGACCGGCTGTTGCCAGCGTCAGGATACGGTGATACCATAGTGGGGATTTCCCCCGCTCGGGGAGCGGAGTAGTTTGGTGAAAGATGAAAAAGTAATCAAGAGTCCAGACACCGAAAAGAAAGATAGAATCCCCCAGGGTCAAAAACTTACCGAAAAATGGCCAGCGCTTCACTACGGTGCCGTGCCTGATATTGATATTTCCAAGTGGGCTTTCACCATTTCAGGTCTGGTGGAAAAGGAACAAAAGATTGGCCACCGGGAGTTCATATCACTGCCACGGGTCAAAGTATTTTCCGACATTCACTGTGTCACTGGCTGGTCAAAACTTGACAATCTCTGGGAGGGAGTAAGTACCGGTGAAATACGGCAGCTTGCTCACATACTTCCTGAGGCTAAATTCGTCATGGTTCATTCTGCAGGGGACTTTACCACCAATCTTTCGTTAAGTGATTTCTTCCAGCCAGATGTCTTATTTGCTATCAAGCACAACAATGAATTATTGACTCCAGAGCATGGCTATCCGGTAAGGCTTGTCGTTCCCAGGCTCTATTTTTGGAAAAGTGCCAAATGGGTGGTGGGTGTTGAGTTTATGGAGGAAGATAGGCAAGGATTTTGGGAATCCCATGGATACCATAATCACGGTGATCCATGGAAAGAAGAGCGATACAGCCGCTGATTAGAGTTATTCCTTTAGTAGATAAACGGAGTACCTACTCCACGCCAATCCTGCCTCTTCCTTTACACCTTGGGCAGATTACCATGCCTAGTTTGTCGGTGTGGGTTGCTGGTGCCTTTGGATTGGCCCGGAAGGGGAGTTGCTTGGCTATTCTCCCTACCCCCTTACAAACTGGACATTTAGCCACTATCGCCATTGCTGACACTCACCTCTGCATTATTCTCTCTTGGTATAATTGTAACATTGTTTAGGCGGTTTGTCCTCCTGTTTTTTTCAAGCACACCCCAGCCACCGCACCCAAAATTATAGCCAGTCCAGCCACTGCCAGCGTGCAAAATAGAGTGGCATCGTACCAGAAGCCGCGGGGGAAGAGCATAATCAGATAGTCCTTGGCTGGGTCAAGCCGCCATAGCTCGTTAGCGAAGCTGATAATGTGAAACTGCCAAAAGAGCTGGTCAAAACCCAGTATTGTCCCCAGCCCCAGAGCCAGCATCAGGGCTAAGGTAATACCACCTCCACCAATTACTCCCCGCGCCAGCCGCCGCCAATATCTTCTCTTGTGCCAGAAGAGGCTGACCCCAGCATAGCCTAAAGCATAAAGTAGCGTCCCCGATAAGACCCAATAATCCAGCCAAATCAACCCCTTGACATCACTGAGGTGAATTACCTCCCGCTGGTTAAATAGGACAAACGGCTCGCCATCTTTGTTTACGGTTAGGCTGATGTGCTCCTCGTCGGAGTTAAAATAGCTGATTAGCCCACTGGCTGCTTTCTCCAATTCCACTTCAGACAAGCCCGTGGTCTGGCTGACATTATATTTTTCAAAGCCATATTTATACAGCCACAGACTATTCACCGCCCAGCCGATGCTGACCGTCAGCAACAGGGCGGGCAGACAAAGTATAAATAACCACTTAGCCCCAATACCAAGAATCCTCAATTTTATCCCCTCAAGATTTTACACTGTCACGGCTAAAAAGCATACCCCAAAGAACTGACCCTGTGCTATAATTAGTCCAAAGCCATGTTCAATCATCTCCATGTCCATACTGAGTATAGCCTGCTTGATGGCATGTGTCGCATCCCGCGACTGGTTGAACGAGCCAGAGAGCTAGGGATGGACAGCATGGCTATTACTGACCATGGGGTTATGTATGGTGCTATTGAGTTCTACCTGGCAGCCAGGGAGGCAGGCATAAAGCCCATTATCGGCTGCGAGGTTTATGTAGCCCGGAACAGTCGCTTCAGCCGCGATGTCAGCGATAAGAATAACTACCACCTCATTCTACTGGCCAAAAATCAGACCGGGTACCGCAATTTAATTCAGCTCACCACCAAGGCACACCTTGAAGGCTTCTATTACAAGCCAAGGGTGGATAAAGAGCTTCTGGAGCAGTATCATAACGGTCTCATCGCTCTCAGTGGCTGTCTCAGTGGCGAGATTCCCCGCCTCACCCTAGAGGGACGCCTCCACGAGGCGAAGCAGGCTGCCCTATGGTACAAGCAAACCTTTGGCGATTTCTACCTAGAAATACAGCGGCACCCCATTCCTGAGCTGGAGCAAATAAATCAGGAACTCATATCTATGAGCAGTGAGCTTGATATACCGCTGGTGGCTACTAATGATGTCCACTATGTCAACAAGGAGGATGCCTCAGCCCATGACCTGCTGCTGTGTATCGGAACCAATTCCTCCGTCTATGATGACAAGAGGGTGAAGATGGCTGGCGACTTCTTCTACCTCAAGAGCCCCGAGGAAATGGCGGAGCTGTTCAAGGATATTCCTCAGGCACTGGAGAACGCCGAGCGCATTGCTGATATGTGCAAACTCAAGCTTGAGTTTGGTCGCCTCCACCTCCCTGAGGTAGATTTGCCTCCAGGTAAGACTGCTGACGAGTTTCTGGCTGACCTCTGTCATCAGAACTTGCGTCAATACTATCCCCAGCTCACCCCGGAAGTTGAACAGCGGCTTAACTATGAGCTGGAGGTGATAAAACAGACCCAGTTCGCCAACTACTTCCTTGTCGTTTGGGATATCATCTCCTTTGCCAAGAAGCACAACATTCTATTTGGGGTTAGAGGCAGTGCTGCTGCCAGCATTGTGCTTCGCTGTCTTGGTATCACTGAGGTTGACCCTATGGAGAATAGTCTGGTGTTCGAGCGCTTCCTTAACCTGGAGCGCAAGGAGATGCCAGATATAGATTTAGACTTTGAGGACGAGCGCCGTGACGAGGTCATTGCCTATGTATCGAAGAAATATGGGAAAGACCATGTAGCTCAGATAATCACCTTTGGCACATTGGGTGCCAGGGCAGTCCTTAGGGATGTAGGACGAGCTCTGGGTATGGCCTATAGTGATGTTGACCGCGTAGCCAGGCTGGTTCCTTTTAGACCAGGCATGACCCTGGAGAGAGCCCTGGACGAAAATAGTGAACTGCGCAATATCTACTATGAGGATGATATCGTCCGCAATTTGGTTGATTCAGCCAGGAGGCTAGAGGGCATTGCTCGCCATGCTAGCACCCACGCTGCTGGCGTAGTTATATCTAAAGAACCGCTCATCAACTATGTTCCGCTACAGCAGGCGAGCAGAGACAACGGGGAAGCAACAGTTATGACCCAGTTCAGCATGGAGAACATTGCCCAGATTGGGTTGCTGAAAATGGACTTCCTCGGTCTGGCCAATCTCACCATCTTGGGCAAGGCAAAAGAGATTATTCGCCAAAGCCGGGACATTGATATTGACCTGCACCAAATTCCGATGGATGATGTCAAGACCCTTGACCTTTTATCCTCAGGGGAGACGGCTGGTGTATTTCAGTTAGAGGGAGCTGGCATGCGCCGCCACATTAAGGAGCTTAAACCAAGCTCCTTCAGCGATATTGCCGCCATGATAGCCCTGTATCGCCCGGGTCCTATGGAGCATATCCCCACCTTCATCAAAGCCAAGCACGGCATTGAGCCTATCCGCTACCCCCACCCTGCCCTGGCCAGCATCCTTGAGGAGACCTACGGGGTGATTGTATATCAGGAGCAGGTGCTGTTCATTGTCCAGGCCTTCGCTGGCTACAGCCTGGGGCAGGCTGACATCTTCCGCAAGGCGATGGGCAAGAAGATTGCCGGGGTTATGAAAAAAGAGAGCCGTAATTTTGTCGCCGGAGCTAAGAGGATGGGATATTCTGCCGAGGTAGCCGGTGATGTCTTTGCTCTCATTGAGCCCTTCGCTGGCTATGCCTTCAATAAGGCTCACAGTTTCAGCTATGCCCTTATTGCCTATCAGACTGCCTATCTTAAGGCAAACTATCCGGCAGAATATATTACTGCCTTCCTGATTACCAATGCTGACCAGCAGGAGAAGGTGGCTGCTGCGGTTGCTGAGTGCCGCCGCTTGGGCATTGCCCTGTTACCGCCTGATATAAACCGGAGCCAGGCTAGCTTTTCCATAGAGGGGCATGATGAAGGTAATGCCCCAGCCATCCGCTTTGGGCTAACCGTTATTAAGAATGTTGGCCTGGGGGCAATAGCGCCACTCATTGCCGAGCGCGATAGGGGTGGCGAATTTGAATCTATTGAAGACCTTTGCCGCCGTGCCGACCTGCGCGGTGTGAACCGGCGGACAATGGAGAGCTTGATTAAGGCTGGAGCCCTGGACTGCTTAGGTGACCGTGGCACTTTACTCCACAACACCAATCGTATCCTGTCTCTAGCCCAGCGGGAGCAGCGTCTGAGGGAGACAGGGCAAGCTGCTATGTTTGACCTGTGGGGTGAGATGATGTCGGCTCCAATGCCTAGCCTTGACCTGCAAACCGCCGATATCTCTGTCAAGGAAAAGCTAACCTGGGAGCGGGAGCTGATGGGGGTATATCTTTCAGAGCACCCCTTCAGCGCCTTTGCCTCTAGAGTGGATTCAGAGACTACTACCCTATGTGGGCATATTGATGCTGAGCTGGCTGGGCAAACCGCTGTGGTGGCTGGAATGGTCGCCTCAGTTCGTCAATCGTTCACCAGAGACCAGTATCCCTTTGCCAGTGTTATGCTGGAGGACCTCGATGGCAGCATAGAGGTAATGGTTTGGCCTAAAGTGTATGCCGGTACCAGAGACCTATGGCAGGAAGGTAACATACTGCTAGTTGAGGGCAAGGTGAGATTGAGGGATGACCGGGTGCAGCTAAACTGTGACAATGTACGTCGCTATCAACCAGAGATAAGCCAGGGAGGGGAAGCGGTTATCCTTCAACCTGGCGAGGAACCGATAGTAGCTGAGGAGACCACAGCCTATACTGCGCCAGCCCCAAGTCACCGACTGGTAATAAGCATCAGCCAGACCAGTGATGAGGATAGTGATATAGCCTATCTGCACAAGATGATTGATACCCTCAGAGACTTTCCCGGGCAGGATGAGGTAAGCCTGTGTGTAACTGATGAGGAAAAGGTTATCAACCTCAAGCTGTCCAATATATACACTAACTACTGCCCCGAACTGCATCAGCGTCTAGTAGAGCTGGTGGGGGAAGAGGGGTTAAAGGTGGAGTCCAATGGCTAAGCCAAAGAGTTGGCTACTTTTGACCACTGCCCCTGACCAGCTAACCGCTGAGATATGGAAGAATATACTGCTTCAAGAGGGCGTTCCGGCCATGATTAACCCTCAGGACTCTATATCATTTATGGGTGTTTCTGGCTTCCCCTGCCGAATAATGGTTGCCTATGGCTATCGTAAGCGAGCCCAGGAAATCTTGACCAGCCTACAACCGGAGGGAGGAATAGCCGATGACAAACAAGACAATTTCACCGGGGCATAGAAAAAGGCTGCGAGAAAGGTTCTTGAAATGGGGGCTGGCTGGCTTCTCTGACTACGAAATTATGGAATTACTGCTAACCTTGGGCTCACCCCGCAAGGACTGTAAACAGCTGGCAAAAGAGGTCATCAAGAAATTCAAAACACTGAGAGGAGCCATGGCAGCCTCTCCGGAAGAACTACAGCAGATAGAAGGTATCGGGCCTCATAATGTCTTTGGTATTAAGCTGGTGCAGGAAGTGGGCAAGGAGTTTCTCAAACTGAAAATCATAGATAAGCCCGTCTACAAATCATCTCAAGAGATTCTTGATTATCTCTACTATTCAATGCGAGACCTCAAGAAAGAGGTATTCAAGGTTATTTACTTAACTAGCCAGAACCGGATTATTCAAGTTGACGACCTTTTTAAAGGGACAATAGACTATGGCTCTATCTCCCCCCGTGAGGTGGTAGAAAGCGCTATCAAGCATAATGCTGCCGCCCTGATTTTTGTCCATAATCACCCTTCAGGCAACCCCTGGCCCAGTGGGAATGATGAACAGCTAACCAGAGATTTGGTCTTCGCCGGCAGTATTACTCGGATTAAAGTCCTAGACCATATTATCGTAGGCGAAAATAGACACTATAGCTTCTCTGACCAAGGGCTGATTAGAAAACACGAACTGGACTTCTTAAGGTTGAAGATACAGACGGCAGCTTTGACTGAATGAAGCCGGGGCAGAACTAAATTATTTGATACCACGATTTATTACCAACCATAAGCAACCTGTTGTTCCCAATTGGCGCTAGTCTTATCCACACATGAGGTCTTGACTTTGGGTGTGGACTATGGTATACTTAAAGACCCTTTAATGGACTTTAATAGACTATGAGGGGCAATAAGTATCAGCTCATCACCAGCACACCTGAGCGAGGTCAGTGCCTAAGTATAGGCTGGTGGGGGAGAGGAGGTAACAAATGGTTTGCCAAAAACCAAGTGTCCTGATTGTTGATGACGAACAGGTGGTATGTAATCTTCTTTATAGCGAACTGAGTGAGCGGGGCTATCTATGCACTACAGCTTTCAATGGTCATAGTGCTCTTACCAAGCTGGCAACACAGGGCTTTGATGTAGTTTTATTGGATATCAACTTACCCGGGGTGTCTGGCATGGAGGTGTTAAGCAAGCTTCGCTCAGAGCATCCCAATACCGCAGCTATCATGATAACGGTAATAAATGATGTTGATACCGCTGTTGAGGCTATAAAGCTGGGGGCTGCAGACTATATTGTTAAACCATTTGATCTCGATAAGGTAAACGCCAGTATACGCACAGTCTCAGAGACCCACAGAGGCTTACCGGAAAGAAGGGATTCCGAAGCGCCACTTTATCTTGGAAGCGAAGAAGAGGCTAAGCAGGCTATGGAGGAGTCCTTTAGTCGAATGAATGCCATAGCCCGTGGCGTAGAGGCAAAGTATGAATTGCTTACTGGTTATTCAAATACCTTGACGCAAAGAACCGTTAAAATTGCGCGGCAGCTTGGCATACCCGAGAAAGAAATTCAGAAGTGGGCAGATGCCAGAGCCAGGCTTGAGTCTGAGAGGAACGGGGAAATCACGTCCTTACTAGGTAAACTCGAGCGAAGTCCACTTGCCCAGAGCTTGATGGGTATGACGGTGTCACATCGGTATCAACCGAACCCTGGTGAGTCCCAGAATTGAGGAGGGAAGGCAGTATGGCAGAACTTATGACTGTTCAGGAATTAGCTAATTATTTGCGGGTCACCAAGAAGACCATATATCGGCTGCTAAGGCGAGATAGCATCCCGGCAACCAAGGTAGGCCGTAGTTGGAGATTCGATAAGGCCTCAATTGATGACTGGCTAAGTCGCCAGTCGGTCGGAGTCAAGGCAAGTATCCTCGTCATCGATGACGAAGAGACGATTCAGTTACTGTTTAAGGAGACACTGGAGGACTTAGGACACAGAGTAATAACTGCTGAGACTAGTTCTGAAGGCTTAGAACTGGTGAAACAAAGGCATTTCGACCTGGTTTTTCTTGACCTCAAAATGCCTGGCATGGGTGGCGTCGAGCTTTTTCAGCGGATAAAAACCATCAAGCCAGCCTTACCAGTGACTATCATAACCGGCTATCCCGATAGTGATATGATGGCGCAGGCTTTAGTTCAAGGTCCTTTTGGGGTTATGAATAAGCCGTTCGACGAATCAGACATTATTGCTGCTGTCAATAGCTTTGCTAAAATTTCTACGGCAAGGAAACTGGAGTAGATAGGCAGTAGTCTTAGGATGATCGGAGACGGTGTTTCAAGCGTGACTAGGTAACCCAGTGCAAGCCGGGACGTTGTGTGAGAGCGCGTCGTAAAGATACTGCGTACTTGGGAGAAAAGAGACTGAGGAGTAAGGGAAGGCTGCAAATGGCTGATATCCGCCATGACAAAGCTCTGTGGAGAAATCCCCATACGTGGTATATCGCCGCCATTATTGTCGGCTGTTCAATATTTTACTACTTAGGCACCATCATAGCTCTTACGGGGTGGGCGGTGCCGCAGTGGGGCGTTTTCTATACAGTTTACGATTTGCACAGGCTTTTGTTTGTTATACCGGTGCTATATGCAGCGTATATATTCAGAGTAAGGGGTGTAATAGTAACCGTTCTGATTTCAATGCTAATCTTTGTTCCTCGGGCTATCTTCATTTCCCCTTACCCTCAGCCCCTAGCCAGGTCTCTGGTCTTTATTGGTGTTTTTGGTGTAGTGGGTGCACTATTAGCTCTACTATTAGATAACATGGCCAAAGTAGAGTTGTTAAAACGCAGCGAAGAACGTTTGCGGACGCTCGTTGAAAGCGGTTTGGACTTCCTCATGATTGTGAATAGCGATGGAACCATACGCTTCGCAAGCTTGTCCATTGAACGGAGGCTCGGCTATAAACCGGAAGAGTTAATTGATAAGAACGCCTTTGAGCTCATTCACCAGCAGGATTTGCCAGATTTTGGTGACGTCTTCACTGAATTAGTCCACAATCCCGGTGTCTCTCAACGCATAGAGTTGCGTCTTCAGCACAAAGACGGCTCATGGCATGCCATTGAAGGCGTCGGCAGGAACCTTCTCAATGACCCGCTGGTGGCGGGTGTTGTTATCAATTGCCACGATGTGACCGAGCGCAAGCAGGCAGAGGAGAGAGAAAAGCAACTGCAAAAAGAGCTTAATCTGGCCAGCCGGCTGGCCTCTGTTGGTCGGCTGGCTGCCGGTATTGCCCATGAGATAAATAACCCTCTGACGGCGATACTGGGATTTTCTCAGCGCCTGTTGAGAAAAAGCACTGACGCCAAAGTCAATCGGGATTTAGAAATCATTCGTAGTGAAGCTCAGCGGGCGGCGAATGTGGTAGAGAATCTCCTTACCTTCGCCCGTCGGCGCGAGCCAAAGAAGGAATATTCAGACATAAATGATATTGTGCAAAAAGCTCTGCAATTAAGGGCTTATGAACTGAAGACAAACAATATTGAAGTGGTAACCGACCTCGCCCCAAGCTCCCCTAAGGCAATGGTCGATTTTCATCAGATACAGCAGGTCTTTTTAAACCTCATTCTAAATGCCGAGCAGGCTATGAGTGAGGCAAGCCGTGGGGGGAAGCTGACCATCAAAACTCAAGACATTAAAGACTATATCAGGATTTCGTTTACCGATGATGGGCTTGGGATTCCAGCCGAACACTTGGACAAGGTCTTCGACCCCTTTTTTACCACCAGAGGGGAAGGAAGTGGCACCGGCCTGGGGCTTAGTGTCTGTCATGGCATTGTAGCCGAGCATGGCGGCAGGATATACGCAAGAAGTAAACCGGGAAAAGGGACTACATTCTTTGTCGAATTGCCGATAACAACTGAAGAGATGGACAAGAGCAAAGTTGTGGAGGAATAGCCTGCCGCAGAAGTAAATAAGAATTTGTCCTAACCTTTAGGTATTATTTTCGTTATATAGTGTGAAATTGGCGATGAGGAGGATTCAATGAAAAGGTTCTTGATACTGGTTACGGTGGCAGCGGTAGCTACCTCTCTGTTGGCTGGTTGTGCTTGTGGGATAAAAACGTATAAGGACTCAGGGCAGACGATAAGCATTGGCGTTGACCAGGAGTTTGTTATTGCTCTGGGTTCTAATCCTACCACTGGCTATGGCTGGCAGGAAAGCCACGATGAAACCATACTAGAGCTGGTGGAACAGAGATATGAGCCGGGCGAGGAGGCAGAACAGGGTGTGGTTGGTGCTGGTGGCGTTGAGTATTTCCGCTTCAAGGCACTGAAAGCAGGTAAAACTCAGATAACCCTGGTCTATAAGCGACCGTTTGAAGAAGAGTTTCTGGAGCAGAAAGTATTCACAGTTGACATAAAATAGCGCTTTATCTGGTACTGGCTGAGGCCTCTAGCCAGAGAAGACGCTGTTTCATTTCCACTCCCCCGCTGAAGCCACCCAGCTTGCCATTGTTAGCCACTACCCGGTGACAGGGAATAATAATCGGCAAAGGGTTTCTGGCCAGAGCCTGCCCTACCGCCCGCGTTGCCCCAGCTTTGCCTACATGCTCAGCTACCCAGGCATAGCTCTTGGCCTCA
>Ga0224501_10002477_pt1 | contig 14521 bp, 15 predicted proteins | sample SF_Oct11_sed_USG_4_FD_169105 | JGI IMG/M metagenome (GOLD analysis project Ga0224501, IMG submission 169105) | Sediment microbial communities from San Francisco Bay, California, United States - SF_Oct11_sed_USGS_8_1 | ecosystem: Environmental > Aquatic > Marine > Sediment | place: USA...
GGGCCCTCAACAGGGCCGGAAGATCCTCAAAGGAAACATCGTGCAGTTGCAGCTCGAACCGGGTGGTGATGTGAATATGCCCGGCGGCGTACCGGCGGGAGAGTTCCGCGACGGCCCGGAACTGGGCGGGCGTTACCGCCCCCGCCGCACAACGGATGCGCACCATGTAGGTGTTCTCCCGGCGCTGCTCGTACACGCCAAACCCCACTCGCAGGGCCTTCCAGCGGCCCTTGTCCAGCCGCCCTTCGCTGAATGCGCGGTGCCCTTCGATGAACTGTTCCAACTCCTTCCCATATTCGGATGGTATCTGATAGTAGCCTTTCATGATCTTGCTCCGGTTGCCGGCCTGCGCCGGATTGTCGTTTCAGATGGTTTTGTAAAAATTGCTGTTTGCCGTTAGTTATTTATAGAGAAAGTGGATGCCGCATTCGGTCTTGTCGGTTCCGGCCCAACGTCCGCTGCGGTGGTCACCGCCCGCCAGCGGGCAGGTGGTGCATGGGGCACAGCCGATGGACGAATAGCCCTCCCGGGTCAGGGGGTGCCGGGGCAGGTCGTGCTCCTGACTGTAGGCGCGAGCCCTTTCGCGGTCCCAGTCGAACAGCGGGTTCAGTTTGTACAACCCGTTATTGAGCCGTTCCAGCACCTGGATGCCGGCCCGGGTAGAAGACTGGTTTCTCCGGATGCCGTTTATCCAGCACTTCACTCCGTGCAGCGCCTTTTGCAGGACCTCTGTCTTGTTAAGCCGGCAGCACTCGCTGTGATCTGTCTCCCAAAGGCGCCCGTGTGAAGCCTCGAACTCCTCCCGGCTCCAGCCCGGAGTCACGCTGTTGATCTCCAGAGAGAACCTTCTGGAAAGTTCCTCCTTGAAGCTGACGGTTTCAGGGAAATGAAACCCGGTGTCTATGAAAAACACCCGGGTCTGTGGTGAGGCGAGGGATATATGGTGCAGCAGCAAAGCACTGTCGGCTCCCATGGAAGAAGTGGCGATGGCCCCCTCCCCGAACACATCGGCGGCCCAGCGGATTCTCTCCCCCGGAGCCAGACCTGCCAGTTGCTGTTGAATATCCCCCAGGTTTTGCCGGTACAAGGGGTCTTTTTCGTTTCCTGCCGGTGGTGAAGTATTGCCCCCCAGGTTGCTGTTCAAGGTTTTCATGTTTCGTTTTATCCGCTGCTGGTTAATGATTTTGCCTCCGCGGCCCCATCTTCAGGGCCGCCCCCCTGGCTGCGAATCCGGCCTCGGCATCTTGCACCGGGCGCTTTGTGACAGTTCTTGGCATGGTCGCGGAATAATCTCTAAATGTCAAGCAATATCAGCATGTTACAATCACAGCGGCTTATTACAACAGTGTATTGTGACAGTGCACCACCTTTGTGACAGCATTGATTTCAAGGGGATTTCAGGCAAGGGGGGCTGCCGGTACGGAGGATATGCAGGGCTACCGCAAGGTTAATTTGCAGCTTGCTGGCAGCTTGGGAACATGGATCTGCAGCCAGCAGTGCAGCCAGCAGTGCAGCCAGCAGTGGGAGCCATATCCCTACATGGGGAGACGTGAGCCGACTACCATGCACCATCCTGCAGGAAGGCACGATCGGCCCCGGAAAGGGAAAACATTTCGGGTTAGGAAAACTGCAGCCCGCCATCCAGAATTTCCCGGATGGCAGGCAGAAGGGTTGGGGCAGTGCCCCATATGGTGCTGGCGGTGAGGCCTACCAGGTATATTTCAGAGGGTCTATCTTCCCCATGCGCATCAGTTCCAGGCTGGCGGACAGGGCATCCGGGGAAAGCTCCCTGAAGGTCGCCACGCCAAATGCCGAGGCGGTTTTGCCGGTCGCCATCTTGATTCGGATGATATCGTTTTCACCGACCGCCTTGTTGGCGCTGAGCACAAAATCGGGGTTCTGCTTATCCGACACACCAGGATATTTGTGCATCTTCATCCCGGGGTATTTGCTCCCGTTGTCCTCCCACCAGTGATCCTTGACAAAGGCGCATTTGGCCTTGCCGGCCTTGAGGGCATTCAGCGAGGCCGAGTGGGAGTTCGTCGCCAGTGAGGCCTGGCCCCCGGTAGCAGCCTGGGCACCCGACTCACCGCTGCTGGCCCCCTTGGCGTAGGCAACCTTGAGTCCGCAGTTTTTCACGATTTCCACCGGGTCCGAGCCAGCCGCCTCCGGGGCGATCAACACGCTGGCGTACTGATGTTTTCCGGTGATCCCCTGGCCAATGGGCACTGACAGATCGCGGGCCTTCAGGATGGCCTGCACAAAACTCCCCACATATACCAGCACCGGCTCATCCCTGGTGAAAGCGTCCAGAATCTGGGGGTAGGATTTGGCGATGCGGGGTTTTATGGATAGTTTTGATTCCTTGCTCAAAGCCTCGGATATGTCCCTGGCCTTGCGGGCCTGCAGGGCCCAGGAGGGGGCGAAATACAAGGTTATATCCTTGGCTGAGGCCAACCCCGGCCCGGCAAGGAAAACACAAATCAAAATGAAAATTAATTTTTTTGTGGGCATCTTCTTTATCCGTATTTTTTCAGGTTTCGTAGTTTTTACAACCGCTCAAGTGCAGGAACTGTTCAAAAGGAAAGAGATATGATCCACCCTTTATTTTTCCGTCTTCAGCTTGGCTCTTTGGAACTTTCCGGGCCTTCGGCCACTCAATCGCTTTTTACGACAGGCGGTGAGCAAAACCGCCTCCGGAACAAAGGCGGTTAAGGAGAAAATTTTAGCATTCCCGCCTTTTTTGTCAACTCCTTCAGTTGAAGTCCCATTCTTTGAAAACAAAGTGCTGCTCATGTTCCTTCCCGTTGGGAATGGGCCTGGCCTCAGTCTTTTTGGGCCCGGTGGGCCTCCATCATTTTGACAAACCTGTCAAAAAGATACTGGGAGTCATGTGGCCCGGGGGCCGCCTCCGGGTGGTACTGCACGCTGAAGGCGGGGTGCTCCAGGGACTCCATGCCCTCCACGGTGTTGTCATTGAGGCTGCGGTGGGTCACCCGCACCCCCGCAGGCAGGCTTTCCTCCCGCAGGGCAAAGCCGTGATTTTGCGAGGTTATCTCAATCTTGCCGGTCGCCAGGTCCTTTACCGGATGGTTCGCGCCGTGGTGGCCGAACTTGAGCTTGTAGCTTTTGCCGCCCAGGGCCAGCCCCAGTATCTGGTGCCCCAGGCATATGCCGAACAGAGGCACCTTGCCCAGCAGTTCCCGGACGCTCTCAATGGCCTGGCTCACCGGCTCCGGATCGCCCGGCCCATTGGAAAGAAATACCCCGTCCGGGTTTCTGTCCAGCACTTCCCGGGCCGAAGTGTCAAAAGGGACAACCTCCACCTGGGCGCCCTTGTCCACCAGTGATCTCAGTATGTTGTGTTTTATGCCAAAGTCGTAGGCCACCACCTTGAACAGCCCCCTGGCGGAGGTTTCGCCCCCGCTCCGGCTGCCGTTTTTTCCTCCCTTGTCCCACAGATACGCCTTGTCAATGGAAACATCCTGGGCCAGGTTGCGTCCCTCCATGCGGGGAAGCTGGGCCGCCTTGCTCCGCAGCGCCTCCAGATCGGCCCCTTCGGCAGGGGCAATCAGACCCGGCAGGCTGCCCTCATCCCGCAGGGCGATAACCAGCGCCCTGGTATCGAGTCCCTCCAGCACTGTGATATCATTGCGGACGAGATAGTCCTCCAGGCTTTCAGTAGAGCGCCAGTTGCTGGTGACCCGGCTGAGTTCCTTTACTATGAATCCGCCCACGAACAGTTTGCGCGACTCCGGGTCCTCGTTATTGGAGCCGTAGTTTCCGATATGGGGATAGGTCATGGTAACGATCTGCCCGGCATAGGAGGGATCGGTGAGGATCTCCTGATACCCCGTCAGCGACGTGTTGAAAATGACCTCTCCCGCCGCCTCCTGACGGGCGCCCCGCAGTCTCCCCTTGAATATCCGCCCATTGCTGAGTACCAGTAAACCTTCCATGAGTCCGTGCCGCCGCAGATATTTATGCCGGGGCAAAAGGCCGCCGGCGGGAAAGTGGTGTTGTTTACAGTTCCTATGTATTGATTATCCATGCCGGACCGGTTTTGTAAATGGGGTTTTCCGGCGGGCGCACCATCTTTTGGCCTGTATTTTTATGCAGAAAGTCATATCGCAAACTGGTTCACTGGTGGATTATTGGGTAAAAGTGTAGCAGTGTTATAGATTGAATTAATCTTTTCAGGAACGTTAAGACGACATCAGGCAAATATTCAGGCAGGCATGACCAATACAACTATCGAAGACGCATCGTGGCGCAATGCCCGGAGCGATGCCTTCAGGCGGCGCGTCAGTTATTATATTTCATTAACTCTCAGCGTAAGCACCCTGCTGCTGCTGGGAGCAGGAGCCCTGGTCACCAGCACCGGATCATCGCTTTCGGTGCCGGACTGGCCGCTGGCATACGGCCAGTGGTTTCCGCCCATGGTGGGTGGGATCTTCTACGAGCACGGCCACCGCATGGTGGCCACCACGGTGGGATTCGTCACCACGGTGCTGGCGTTATGGCTGTGGCGAAACGAGCCCCGCTCAAAGGTGCGCCTTCTGGGATGGCTGTTGCTGTTCCTGGTGATCTTTCAGGGGGTGCTGGGCGGAATTACCGTGCTGTATCTGCTGCCCAAGTCAATTTCCATAAGCCACGCCATGATGGCGCAGATTTTCTTCCTGCTGAGCGTGGTGGTGACGCAGATGACCGCGCCCGGCTATGAGCAGCTGCGCCGCAAGGGTCATCAGGCGGCCCGGCAGCAGCCGGACAGCCGACTGCCCCTTTATTCGGCATTGACCCTGGGCCTGTTGCTCACCACGCTGCTGCTGGGAGCCGCGACCCGCCACTTCAACGCGGGCATGGCCATTCCGGATTTCCCCCTCAACTACGGGCAGATCATCCCTCCGCTGGTGGGTTTTCCGGTGATACTGCATTTTTCCCACCGGGTGCTGGCCTGGCTGTCCCTTCTGGCTGTGATCACCGTATTCACCACCGCCATGCGCCGCCACAGGGAAGACAAGGAACTGCTGATACCGGCGCTGCTGATGCTGGTACTGGTGGTGGTTCAGATACTGCTGGGGGGAGGAGTGATCTGGACAATCAAATCGGTGTTCTTCACAACTGTTCACCTCATGAATGGCGCGTTGCTCATAGTGACAACGGGTCTTTTGGCCTTGAGGGGACGGTACTTCGCCGGCGCCTCGGCCCTTGCCTATCAAGAGTCTTGAAATCGTGCGCCCAGCTGAAACGGAAGCAGCCACCCCGGGCATCCTTATCGATGTTTTAGAGCTTTGCAAAGCACGCATTACAGTCCTGGTGCTTGTTTCCACGGCGATGGGATATCTGCTGGCGGAAAAATCCCTGGCCATCCCCCGCCCCCTGGATCTGCCCAACCTGCTGGGAGCCCTGGTGGGGGCCACCTTGGTAAGCCTGGGTATAAATGTAATCAACCAGTGGATGGAAAGGGACATCGATGCCCTGATGATCCGCACCGCAAACCGCCCGCTGCCCGCGGGAAGGCTGAATCCGTCACGCGTGTTCATCATCGCGCTGGCCCTGACCCTGCTGGGACTGGTCATACTCTTCTACGGCACCAACACCATCACAGGCTTCATCGGGGTGGCCGTGGTGGTGCTGTATCTGCTGGTATACACTCCCCTGAAGCGACGCACCCAGTGGAACACATTCGTGGGGGCCATTCCCGGCGCGCTGCCCCCGGTGCTGGGCTGGAGCGCGGCCCTGGGAAGAATAGACTTCCAGGCCATGGTGCTGTTCATGATCATGTTTTTCTGGCAGTATCCCCACTTTTTTCCCGTGGCCTGGCTGTATCGCAAGGATTATTTGCGGGGTGGGCTGGTGATGATTTCGGTGACCGATCAGTCCGGAGGACGGCTGCGCCGGAGCCTCCTGTTCTGGACGGTGATTCTGATCCTGACCACCATCATGCCCTATGCCAAGGGCTTCGCCGGGCCGGTTTATCTCTGGGGAGCCATGATCCTGGGGGGGGCATTCCTCTGGGTGGCTGTGAGGATGTCGCGGAATCTCAACGAAACCACCGCCCGCTGGATGCTCAAGGCTTCGGTGATTTACCTGCCCCTGCTGTTCCTGCTGCTGTTTTTTGATTTCAGGGTCTTATAGAACCTGCCCGGGCGTATCACCCCAGGGCCGGAAGACAATAAAGCTGAGAAACCATCAAGCCGGAGAAACAAAAATCATGGATCTGCCCCTTCATCCCACCATCAACTCTCTTCTAAACGCGCTGGCGGCAGTGCTCCTGGTGAGCGGATGGCGCGCCATCCGTGCCGGAACGGACGAGCAGCACCGCGAAAAACACCGTAAGCTGATGGCGGGGGCCTTCGGGACATCGGTGCTGTTCCTGATTTCCTACCTGATATACCACTCCAGTTCGGTGGCCACCCCGTTCACCCACTCCGGCCCCGTGGCGGTGGTGTACTATGTGATCCTGATAAGCCACATCATCCTGGCCGGACCGGTCGCCCCCCTGGCGCTTTGGGTACTGGTGCGCGGGGCGCGGGGCAACTACGAGGGGCACAAGCGCCTTGCCCGCTGGGTATTTCCGCTGTGGGTCTATGTTTCCGTGACGGGCGTGCTGGTGTATCTGATGCTGTATGTGATCTTCCCTCCAGCCGGAGGCTGAGACGGACCGCCGCGGGCTCTTACAAAGGGTGCCGGGCAAACTGAAGCGGGTGTTCTCCCCGGGCTCCTTCCTCCAGCCAGTCCAGCAGTTCCGGAATCCGGCTGGCGGTAACCTCGCGAAACCAGATGCCCTGGGGATAGCAGACTGCGATGGGGCCGCGGGTGCACATGCGCAGGCATTTCACCCGGGTGCGGTAGATGCCCGCCCGGGCCAGGTCCGGGTATCTGCGCTTGATCTCGCTCTTCAGGGCCTTCCAGGCCGCCTCGCCCTCACCGGCCGATATGCAGTCAGGGCCCGAGCACAGAAAGACATGGGTCCGGAAGACCCCCACGCCCAGATCCCGGGCGATATGCTCCAGCGGCTTGCCCTCGCGTTCCGGCTTTGAACTCATGCCTTGGCCCCCGTCAGATCATCCGGCTCAGCCAGCTTTGCACCAGGCGCATTTCGCGCTCCTCGAAGGAGTCCCGCGCCAGCTTTCCTTCCGAGAACCCCTGCCGCAGATAGTGCAGCTTGGCCAGCCATTCGGTTTCGTCCCTGCAATTGCTCCAGCCCTTCTGCTTTCTCCCGATGCAGTCCGTGTAATCAGAGTCCTGAATCCACAAGGGGTTGCGGGTTGAGAAAGGACGGAGGTTGACCGCCATGGCCGTCACTCTCCCTCAAAGGTTATCAGGCTGTCCACCCGGTGCGAAGTGAGCTTCTTGCGGCCGTGCAGGTCCACCAGTTCCACCACAAAGGCGCAGGCGGCGACCTTGCACCCCATCCGTTCCACCAGCTTTACCGCGGCTTCCATTGTTCCCCCGGTGGCCAGCAGATCGTCCACCATCAGTACTCTCATGCCGGGTTTCAGGGCATCGGAATGGATTTCCAGGTGGTCCTCTCCGTATTCCAGCGTGTATTCCACCCCGACGGTTTCCCCGGGGAGCTTGCCCTCCTTGCGTACCGGCACGAATCCGGTGCCCAGTTCAATGGCGATGGGCGCGGCCAGGATGAATCCGCGCGACTCGACCCCGGCCACCATGTCGATGGAATCATTACGGTAGGGGGCGGCCAGGGCCTCCACTGTTTTGCGCAGGCCTGTCGGATCCAGAAACAGTGTGGTGAGATCGCGAAATTCTATGCCGGGTTTGGGAAAGTCCGGTATTGTGCGAATAAGTGCTTTCAACTCATCCATATTGTCCTTCCTGGTCTGGTGCATTGGGGCCTTGGCGGTTTAGTTTGGTTTTTTCCGCATTCCGGGCTCCCCCCCGGTCCGGCTGGTGGATTCATGATTCAGCAAACCAGGAATATCGTCCGCTGTCCAGCCCTGCAGGGGCAAATGGGCCTGCCGTGGAACTTTAACCGAGAACTTTCCCCCGCGGCGTTTAATTTGCATAAATAACCTGCAGCATGTTTTGCAGCACATTTTGCAGCATGTTTTTCCGGGGAAACATGGGCTTTTCCCCCCTGCTGCGCTAAGATGGGAAAGCGCAAAAAACAGCGGGCCGCGGCCGCCGGAGAAATACTTACCAGCGAAACAGGCCGGCCCCGCCGGGAACATATACGCTTGAGGTACACCAATGGGTGAGGACCTGGACAAGGATCTGCAGGATCTGCTGGGCGGATTAGGCGATGAGGAGGGAGGAGGCGATCTGGAACTGGGTGGCGACCTGGAACTGGGTGGCGACCTGGACCTGAGCGGAATGGATGAATCCGCCATGGGGTCCGGGGAAGAACCGGCTGGAATGGATGCCGGGGACGCCGCCGGTGGCGGAGGCGATGACCTGGACATAGACGCGGCGCTGGCAAGCATGATGGACGAGCCTTCGGGCCAATCCGCTTCCGGTGCGGAAGGCTCCGCCGCCGCAAAAAAGCCGGCTGGAATTTCTGCGGAAGAACGGCTCAGCATGGCCGTTTCCAGCGTGGAAAACACCCGCAACCTGGATTACCTGCTGGAAATAAAGCTGAACGTCACCTTTGAGGTGGGCCGCGCCAAAATGCAGGTATCCGACCTGCTTACCCTGGGCCAGGGCTCGGTTATTGAACTGCACCGGCTGGTCGGCGACGAGCTGGATTTGCTGATAAACGGCAAGCTGGTGGCCAAGGGGGAGGTGGTGGTCGTCAATGAGAAATTCGGCTGCAAGGTCACCGAGATAATTCCTCCCGAATCCCGGATCAAGCACATGGGCGTCTGACCGCCTGGTCAGGGCCGGCTCTCCCCATTGCCGGAATTGATGCCGCCGGCTAATTCTGCTATCATTCTGGCTGCATATCGCCGGACAGGCCCTGGACTCTCTTTGAGGCCGGGGAACAACCACTGCCGGAACGCAACAAAACAAGAACCAGCACGCCGGACAGACCCGCAAGGAGCCCGCAGCGAAACCTCCGGCGCCCCCGCCAACCGAAAGGCGATCCCATGCCCTCCCTTTCTGATGATCATCTGCTGGAAATACTCCCGGTTGATATTTCCCCCTTTCGCCAGGGAACCGGCGGAACCGAGTACTCAACCACCCTGGACAGCGGAAAGCCGGGCCCCCATGTGATGATAACCGCGCTTACCCATGGCAACGAGCTCTGCGGGGCCCATGCCTTGCGCTGGCTGTTCGAGCGGGATTTCCGGCCCCGGCAGGGAAGGCTCACGCTGAGCTTCGCCAATTGGGAGGCCTACCTGAGCTTTGACAGGAATGACCCTTTCGCCTCTCGTTTTCTGGACGAGGACCTGAACCGGGTCTGGACCGAGGAGCGTCTGAACGGCGGGAAGGACCATCCGCTGCCCAGCCGGGAGCTCAAGCGGGCCAGGGAACTTCTGCCGCTGATCAGCTCGGCTGATTTTCTGCTGGATATCCATTCCATGCACCTGTTCTCCCCCCCCATGCTGCTGGCCGGTATGCAGCCCCGGGCCCTGGAGCTTTCCCTTGGTCTGGGCCTGCCGGAATATGTGGTGATGGATCCCGGTCACGCAGCCGGCCGCAGAATGCGCGATCATGGCGGCTTTGATGACCCTCAGGGGTCCCGGACGGCCATCCTGGCCGAGTGCGGCCAGCACTGGAGCCGGGACAGCGTGGAGACCGCCATTAAAATCATGACCCGGTTCCTGGAGGAAACCGGCATGGCCGCCCCCGGCTCATTCGATGATCTGGCTCAGGGAGAGGCCCGGGAGCCGGCCCCGCCCCAGAAGGTGCTGCAGGTCAGCCGGGTGATCACCATCAACAATGACGATTTCCACTTCACCAGGGAGCTCAACTCCATGGATATCATCCGGGAGCAGGGGACTCTGGTGGCCCTGGATGGCCGGGAGGAAATCCGCACCCCCCACCCCGACTGCTACATGATCATGCCGGGCTGGAACCTCAGAAAGGGTCAGACTGCCGTCCGGTTCGGCCGCCTGGTTACACCCGGCTGAAGACCGACCGGACAGCCGGCACCCTCTCGCCGAAGTCCGCCGGGAAACCCGCCTGTTAGCCCCGCTTTTTTTTTTGTTGTATCATGTATCGCGCCGGGGAAATAATTCCGGCGGCACCAATCCCAGGAGAAGCCCCGAGATGTCAGCGGAACGAATACTGGTGGTGGAGGATGAAAAGGACATCCGGGAACTGGTGCGCTTCAATCTGGCCAGCCAGGGCTATCAGGTGGAGTGCGCCGAGAGCGGTGAAGCGGCCCTGAAGGCACTGGCTGATCCGCCCCGGCTGGTGGTGCTGGACCTGATGCTTCCCGGAGTGGATGGCCTGGAGATCTGCCGGATCATGAGACAGCGCGAGGAAACCCGTGACTTGCCGGTGCTGATGCTTACCGCGAGGAACAGCGAAAGCGATATTGTTACCGGACTGGAATCGGGAGCGGACGACTACCTGGCCAAGCCGTTCAGTCCGGGGGTGCTGCTGGCCCGGGTCAGGGCGCTGTTGAGAAGGACCGAGAACCGCCGGGAAACCGCCGGCCGGGCCAGCCTTGGCCGACACGGCCTTGCCATTGATCCGGACCGGCGCAAGGTTACCCTGAACGGCAGCCCCCTGAGCCTGACCTCGGGGGAGTTCGACCTGCTGGTACTGCTGTCCAGCCGTCCAGGCTGGGTGTTTACCCGCACGCAGATCGTGGACAGCGTGCGCGGAATTGACCACGCCGTCACCGACAGATCGGTAGATGTGCAGATCGCCGGACTCCGAAAGAAGCTGGGGGACTCCGGGGGAATAGTGGAAACCGTCCGCGGAGTGGGCTATCGTCTCAAGGAATGACCCCTATGAAAAGGATATCGAACATACTGCACCCCCTGACCCTGCCCTGGCTGCTGTTCCTCCTGGCGGGGGTGGGGATTCTGTTTCAGGTGGTGGAAGGGTCTCTGCTTCGCGACATGAACCGGAAAATGCGGCTGACCCTGAACGCCCAGGCGGAGAAGGCCCTGGGCATACTGCAAACGGTGGGGGAGCAGCAAGGGCGGCTGCCCGAGGGGGAGACCTGCCGCTCCGCGCTAAAGGCGGCCCTGGAAATCTCACAGGGCCCGGCAACCGGGGAAGACCCGGGCAGCAAGCCGGAACAGATATGGACCCACCTCAGCGTTTACACACTCCAGGGGCCACAGGCCTGCAGCTGGCCGCCGGTTTCCGCCGGCACGGCCCCGCAGCATCTCCCGGAAATCGCCCGGGCCCTGGAGGGGACCGTTTCCGAGGCGACCCACGAAACCCCTGAAAGCGGCGACAGGCTGATGGTGACTGCCATGCCCCTGCGGCTGGAAGGGCGGATCGTCGCCGCGATCAAGGCCACCATGCCCATGCCCGAGGGGCCATACTGGCCGCCCGGATTGAGTGAGGCCCTTGCCGCGGCCGCAGTGGCCCTGGTATCGGCCACACTGATAAGTGGTTACTGGGCGCGAAGAAGGGAACTGCGCCTGTGGGGCGAACTGGAACGGCTGCTGGAATCCATCTCCCAGGAGCAGGCGCCCACCGCAGGCGATCCGGCACAACGGCTTGAACAGACCATCCGGGGATACCGGAAAAGGGAGTCCGGGCTGGCCAGACGGCTGGATGAACATCAGGCCGTGCTATCCAGCATGACAGAGGGGGTGCTGGCTGTCAGCGCCTCCATGCGCGTGTTGAACATCAACCAGGCCGCAGCCCGGATGTTTGAAGTGCCCGCTGACGGCGCCCGGGGAAGGGACCTGATCGAGGTGATCAGAAATCCGGCCATGCGCAGATTCATCACGGAAACCCTGGCCAACGACGAGCCGCTGGAGCGAGAGCTTGAACTGGGCGGCATATTCATCCAGGCACACGGCACACGCCTGCGGGATGAAAAAAACCGGGCCCTGGGAGCGCTGCTGGTCCTCAATGATGTTACCGGACTGCGACGGCTGGAAAATGTGCGCCGTGAGTTCGTGGCCAATGTATCCCACGAGTTGAAAACGCCGATCACATCCATCAGGGGGTTCGCGGAAACCCTGCTGGGAGGGGCCGTTAACGATCAGGAAAAGGCCCGCTCATTCCTGGAAATCATTCTGAACCAGAGCGTCCGGCTGGAGGAAATAATCGAGGATCTGCTCAGCCTGTCCCGCATAGAAACAGAGGCCGAGCGGGGCCTGGTAAGCACGGCCCCCGCCAACCTGGCCCAGGTGCTTCAGGCCGCCGTGGAGCTCTGCTCCGCCAAGGCCCGTGAGCGCTCGGTGTCCATTCTGGTGGATTGCCCGGACCCCATGGAAATCATCTTGAACCGGCCGCTGATGGAACAGGCGCTGTTGAACCTGATCGACAACGCCATCAAGTACGGCCCGGAAAAAGGCGAGGTGAGGATAAGCGTGAGCGGCGACGGAAACGAGGTGGCGGTCACCGTGGCCGACCAGGGGCCGGGGATTCCCTCTGAACATCACGAGAGGCTCTTCGAGCGGTTTTACCGGGTGGAAAAATCGCGGGACCGCAGCCGGGGGGGCACCGGACTGGGGCTTTCCATCGTGAAGCACATCGCGGCGGCCCACGGAGGAAGAATCAGCGTGGACAGCAAACCCGGCAAGGGCTCAAGGTTCACCCTGCGTCTGCCCGTCCGGTGAGCAGCCCCCACAGGGCGGTCACACCCGGGCGAAATACTCTCCCTCCATGCGGACAAACACAGACGGGCGGGCGGCCAGCCCGCCCTCCGGCAGAACATCGTAATACCCTCCCAGGGCCAGAGTTCTGTCTCCATGGCAGAACAGCCGCCCCTTGAGGCAGTACTGCTGCCCCAGAAAAAACGGCTTGCGGAACAGCAGGGACGCCCGGGAAACCTGGTGACGCTTGACCGGCAGGTTCGCTCCCCAGAGCATGCGGGCGAAATGTTCCTCCATGCCTGCCAGATACTCGTTGACGTTCACATGCTGGTTGATATCCGTGTTGCACATGCTCCATACGGAACGGAATGACCGCCAGGGGCCTATCTCCCGCTCCTGATGCATGGGCTCGAGCCGGCTCAGTAACTCAATGGACGGCCAGGGTTCCTCGAAAGGCGTCTCGGCCAGGGCCTTCAGGCCTTCGGGAACCTCGGTGACCTGCCTGTTCCCCTGTTCGGCCAAGGGGCGGGTCAACACCTGCAAGACCCGCATCCGTCCGGCCTGAACCATTTCCCCGGAGGGCTCACCGGTGGTCATCCGCAAAGGGTCTGTGTCGCCCTCCCGCCCTTTTAGCTCCACATGGATATCCAGCAGCAGCCGTTCCCGGGAAGGGGCATCCGCGGGGGACTCCTTTTCCCTGTGCCGCCTGAGGGCCAGCCGGAACGGGGTCTCCACCGGCTCGGCAAAGGAAACCTCCACCGGCCGGGATTCCAGTTCCAGCAGGTATATTATGGGCAATATGCCCTCCCGCCGGATTTCACTGAGCCGGAACTCCTCCTCCAGCCGCTGGAACACAGGGGCCAGCCCCATTTCAATATAGGCACGGAACTTCAACCTGGAGCGCATGTCCACTTCGTTGAACCCCAGACGTCTGGCTCCGCTTCCCTCCAGATGCTCCGGTTTGTCTTTTCCTGCCATCTTGTTTTTCACCTGTTTGGTTAAATGCTGATCCCATGACCGCGCCACCCGGCGTCAGGGGCGCCCGGCAGGCTCAGAACGCATTGAACAACCGCCGTTCCAGCTGTTCGGCCAGGGCCGCCAGGGCCGCCTCAATAGCCTTGAGCCGGTGGGCCGGGGTCTCGGTGGTGCCGGTATCCATGGCTTCCGTGCCCGAAGCGGAGAGCTCCTCGTTGGAGAATATCTCCCTTGAATCGTATATATCCCTCAGGGAGAACACGGCCTGGGCCCGGTAGGATAGAAGGCGCATCTGCCCCTCGCCGGATATGTACTGGGTGTCCCGGGCCGCCTTCAGTTCCTTCAGGGTCACGCGAAGCATCACCCTGGCCCTGGACTCCCCCACCAGCACAACCCCCGGATGATTGAGCAGCCGGCGGCGGACATGTTGGCCCAAAATGACGTCGGCGTCGGCCTGGGAGGTCATGTTTACCACCGGGGCCAGCGCCATCCTGTTCGCCCCGCCGGGCAGTTGAGGGGCCTGGGACGAATATCCACACCCCCCCGCCGACAGCACCAGCAGCGGCGCCAGCAGCAGCGACACCAGCAGGATCCGATTTCCAAACATGCGCCTCATGGGTTTTTCCTGCTCAAAAGCATTGCTTCAATCCCTGCCGCCCCCTGTAATTCCAGGCTTCCATCTCCCTGTCCATCTCCCTGTCCATGGTACAGCCTTCCACGGATTGATGGTATCATTGCCCGGACAGGAGCGCCCGGCGAATGTTTAATTAATGTCAGAGACAGGGCTGAAAATCCAACCCCCGGAATTATGGCACACCCGGCCGCCAATGATTATGACTTCGCTGATATCCATCATCATACCCACCCTGAACGAGTCCGCCCGCATTGTCCGGACACTGGAAACA
>Ga0224501_10002481_pt1 | contig 14513 bp, 10 predicted proteins | sample SF_Oct11_sed_USG_4_FD_169105 | JGI IMG/M metagenome (GOLD analysis project Ga0224501, IMG submission 169105) | Sediment microbial communities from San Francisco Bay, California, United States - SF_Oct11_sed_USGS_8_1 | ecosystem: Environmental > Aquatic > Marine > Sediment | place: USA...
CACAAATGTAAACCCAGACAACAGAATTACGGTCAGGTTAAAAAGATTGGATGCGTTTTCAAAAAATTTTGCAATCATATAAAATAGAAAAAGCAAACCGCATAAAAAAAGGGCAAGAAACGGCGTGATTAAAACTGCTTCATTTATTCGGAATCGAGTGTTGTACGTCCAGATGCCGATTGATGAAAACAGAAAAATTTCAACGGTCGTTACGATTCCAATTATTAAGAAAATCTGTTTTAATGAAAGTTCATGCCCTGCCAGCCTGTAAGGCGGCTTTTTTAACTTTAAGATTAATGTGTCCAGAAAAAACTGTTTCAGTTTCATTGTATTCCTCCCCAGCGGATCCGCCGTTTATGCTTTACAGAATGGGGCTGAATTTTGAAGGAAAAATGAAGTGAATGTGAAGTTTTGAAAAAATTAAAAAAAATTATAAAAATGAAGTACCGTCCGGATTTACACCAAATGGCTGGCAGCGGAATTTCTATACTCCTCTGCAAAGCCTGTCATGTGGAAAATTCCTCCAGGATCCATCTAGTTCTCAGGATCTAAACTGAATGATGTATGAATCAGAAACGGATATTTCTCAGCCATCATTTCGTGATGAATATGAAATCTCAAATTTGTTCTGAGCAAGGAAACAAAAGAGTGCATCGTACGCCGTCTTTCGTATTTTCAATCTGGATGCTTCCTCCGTGAAGATCTGCAACTTTTTTAACAAAAGGAAGGCCGAGTCCGCTGCTTCGTTTTTTGCTTCCGGGTCTGGGAAGGGAGAAAAACTTGTCGTAGACTTTTTCCAAAGCATAATCGGGAATCTTCGGACCTGTATTTGAAACGACAAATTGAATTTTGCCATTGTTTATTAGAAGAGTCGTTTGAATGCTTCCCTCTTCCGGAGTAAATTCAGATGCATTTCGCAGAAGGTTTTCCACAGCCTGGCGGATTAAAAATTTTTCTCCGGAGAAATGGATTCCATCCAGGATCTCTGTCTGAAAAGAAATTTTTTCTTTAAATTCTGAACGGAATGTTTCTGAGGAATTTCTGCAGACTTCGCTTAAGTCAAAATTTTCTTTTTCTTCAGGTTCGCTTCTGTTTTCAAGGGATGAAAGAAGAAGCATACGGTCAGTCAGTTCTGAAATGCGCTCAATTCCCTTCTGTATGTTTGTCTGGAGTTTTTCTCTCTGGATATCGCTTACGCCTTCTTCAAGAAGTTCAGAAGCTGCCCGAATGGAAGAGAGCGGACTTTTAATTTCATGAGTCAGTGTTTGGATATAGTCCTCCACATATTTTTTCCCTTCCAGCTCTTCGTGCATACTGCTGAGGGATTTTCCCAGGATACTGATTTCCGAATGGCCGAGGCGGGGCAGGGATGTTTTTTTTCTTCTGCGGAGATTTTCTGCATATCCTGTAAGAGCTGTAATGGGACGGGTAAACCAGAATGTGATTAAAAAACCGGCAAAGATAAGCATGACAAGAACAAGTCCTGACATTTTTGCAACTTCCGATTTTGCATTTTCCATAAAGGGCTTAATGCTGTTTTTGGGTTTTACAACCGTTACAGCTCCGATAATTCTATCTTCGAAATAGATCGGGGCTGCAATATAAAAAGAGCTGGTTTCCGGATCATTTCTAATGATTCGTGTTGATCTGGCTCCGTATTTTCCTCTGAGCGTAAGGTAGACATCATTCCATTTTGAAAAGTCTTTTCCTTCGTCTCTTCCTGCAGAATCGTAAATGACAATTCCCTTTTGATTGACCACGTAGATATCAATGTTCATTCTTCTTTTTTCTTCTGAAAAAATTCTAGAGGAGAATTCTTTATTTCTTGCAATGCCTAAGACGCTTTTAATTCTTTCTGCATTTAACCTGTCACTTTTAAGATCAGATTCAATGAGCGATGCAAGGATTACAGCGGTATCGTTTAAAGTTTCTTCAACGGACGAAAGAAAGTGAGGCCTTGCATGATTGACAATATAATTTACAAGGTATACGACTGAAATCGTATTTAGAAAAAAAAAGCGAGAAAAAGTCTTGTTCGTATTTTCATAGCATTTCCTTGAGCGAATAGCCCTGGCCTCTGTGTGTAACAATGGGATCAAGATCCGGCCGAATTTCTTTCAGTTTATTGCGGATATTTTTAATATGAGTATCCACAGTCCTGTCATAACTTTCTTCAGGGGTATCCCATACCATGTCCATAATTTTTTCTCTGCTGAAAATCCATCCCGGCCTTTGAGCGAGCAGCTTCAGAATTTTATACTCATATCGTGCCAGTGAAAGAGGTTTTCCAGAAAAACGAATTTGCATTTTTTTTGAATCAACTGCAAATAGGCTTTCATCTGTGCTGCCTGCGCTTCGTTTCAGAACAGCGCGGACTCTTGCCGCAAGCTCTCTTGGACTGAAGGGCTTTAACACATAATCGTCAGCTCCCATTTCAAAACCTACGATTCTGTCGATTTCATCGCTACGGGCGGTTAAAAAGATTACAGGCACATTCAGGGTTTTACGAATTTGCCGGAGAAGATCGAAGCCGTTCATATCCGGAAGTCCCACATCGAGAACCATCAGGTCCACAGCCTGGTCAGAAAGGATTTCTTTTGCAGATGAAGCTGAATCGGCAGTCTGTACAGAATACCCTTCTTTTTCCAGAGCAATTTTAACTGTATCGGAAATGTCTTTTTCGTCATCAACGACAAGAATGGATTTTAAATTTGGATGATCCATTTATTTAAAATGGATCATCAATCTTTGCAAGTCAAACAGAAAAGCAGTTTACAGATTGAAATCCAAGATCAGACAGAAAAATTTTTCATCAAATCTTTTGTATAATTCTGTTTTCTTTTCAGTTTTTCTTCAGGGGTTTCGATTTTTGAAGCTTCGTCGGGTTTTACTTTGAAAAGAGGCTGTCCCTTCCTTACGACTTCTCCTGCATTGCCGTCGAGGAGGACTTTTTCAATTGTCCCGGAAAACTCCGCATTTACCCTGTTAAACATTTTCATAACTTCTACAATGTAGAGCGGCTGACCAATTTCAAAACGGCCGCCTTCAGAAACAAAAGGAGGCGAAGTAGGAGTTTCACGGCTGTAAAACATGCCTCCCATCAGAGCTACAATTTCGTCGGATGAAGCAACAGGAGGAGGAGCAAGCGCTTTTATGAAATCTTTTTGTTTTTCTGCATCTTTAAATTCATCGGGTACAATCGGTTGAAGGTCATCGCCGACGCTGAATTTCAGAATTCCTGATTTTTCACCGATGAGTGGAATCAGATCCAGAAGGTTCATCCCCAGCTGCCAGCCCTTATGAGCGGCGATAATGCTGTCTTTCATTGATGCATCAATTCCGGAAGGGAGCTTTCCGTTCAGCAGGGATTCGTTGGTCTTTAAAAAAACATCTGACTGGTTCTCTTTATGTGCGGCGACGGAATCATGGAAAGGCTTTTCTGAATCAATCTCTGTCGTTTTTTCAAGGTCGTTGTAGAATTCCAGAGCTTTTTTCAAAAGCATGCAGTCGTGATCCCAGATCTGACTTGCAGGAGCTGCCCAGCTTCTTTCTTCCATCTGCAGAAAATGGTAGAGATCTTTCAATACCTGTACGGGATTTCGTTTCCATAGAACTTTACCATTCTGAATTTCAAAGGAACGTTTGTGATTTAATACCAGCCATCCTGCTGTAAGATGCGGCTGAGCTAGAAGATATTCCATAGGACGGGTAATCAGGGTAATTTTCTGTGCTAGAACATCTTCTGCTGTTTCGTCCAGATTTTTATGGACAATTTTTTTTAAGGTATCCCAGGCGTGAGAGATTTCAAGAGATTCAATTTCTTTTGAAAGGCTTCCTAAAACAGTCAGGTAAGGAATTACAAATTTTGTATCTGGTTTCATCATGGGATGAAGACCGATAATAAAATTTAAAAGACCGTAATGAAAATATAGATTGGTGCTGAGATCGGCACCGCGAAGCTCTGTCTGTCGGATAATATTGGAAAGACGTGAAAGATTTTCGCTTCGGCCATGACCATAGGTTACAATTAGAGCAATATTGGAATCGTATGCGCCTGCAAGATGATATTTAATAAATAGTCCCGTATCGGGGTTTCGATTGCAGATGCCCTGATCATCGCGGATTTCATGTTCCACCGGCGGCGACCAGTGTTCGATAATTCCGCCTGCATGGGGCTGGAGAGCGTCGTTTGTAGCATTCAGACGGACTTCGGCTCCGGAACGGTTATTTGGAATTCTTCTGGGACGAGGAAGACGAGAGCCGTGAATTGCAATGAGAACCATTGCCTCTACAAGCGATTCTACAATAAAAAAATCATTTGTATTTTCAGGATTTTCAAACAGAAGGGAATAGACCATTTCTGTAACTCTGTGTTCTACCTGAATCCGTGTATTCATTTCCATGAAGTAGAATGATGTTCCCGAAACAATGCATTCAAAAGTCGATGCAGAATTGAGCTTGACGCCTTTCCCGAAGCTTTCCGCCTGCTCTTCCATCTTTCGAAGTACAGCTTTATCTTCTTCAAGCACCTTTACGATTTTATCATGGCCGTCGCGTTTGGCCTGTTCAATTTCATGATCAAACAGTTCGTCGGTGATGGAAATTTCAAGAAGTTTCTGTTCGTGCATCTGGAGACTGCAGTCTCTTCCGCCGAGAGCCACGCACCATTCGCCGTTGCCGATCAGCTGGATTTCATTATGGCGGGTAAACTCAATATTAATTTCCATGAGGAAGTTTCTGTTGTCGGCTTCACCCATCGCTTTTGATTCTGAGAGAATCTGAGTTACGGCGTCATTTACTTCCGCTGCAGAAGAGATAATTCTCTGGCCTTTTCCCCCGCCGCCTCCGATATATTTAAGGCGAAATCTTGAACCGGGGTTCTCTTTGAACAGAACTTCCATTCTGGCGGTGGCTTCCTGTTTCAGTTCATCGAGGGTGATCAGCCCTTTTCCTGCAGAATACCCGGCCTGGAGGATCTGCTCTGCGTAAACTTCAAGGTCGTCTGAAGGTTCTGCGTTGAGAGAATTCTCTTTTACAATTTTTTCAAGACCTGCTTTGTCTTTCGCTTTGGAAAGAAGCGTTAATGCGCTGATATTGTCAATGCCCGGAGTTACAGAAACGCCGAGTTCACGCGCGAGTTTTTTTGCACTGTCTTTTGCTCCCGCGCCCCTGTGAACGAAGGAAGCAGGGCCGATAAAACCCACACCTGCATTTTCTATAGCTTCAACAAATTCAGCATCTTCAGCCATGAAACCATAACCTGCAAAAATGTGCGTGTATTCGTAATCTTTTGCAATATCAATAATCTGCTGGATTCTTTCTTTTCGTTCTTCGCCGGAGGCTCCGGTATAATCGGGAACTCTATGGATCCTATCCTGATCTTTGATGAGTCTGAGTTCAGGAGCAAGCGTGTGAGGATAGGTTACAGAATCTTTTTCTGAAAGCAGAATCCCGTATGCGGCTCCGATATCGTAGAAAACATCCATGGCTTCCTTTCTGATGGGTCCGCGGCAGACGATAAGGATTTTAGCATGAGAACAGGAGAACCCTCCCACCCATTCTGAATCAGAAAGTCTGTATTTATCACGTCTTTTACTTGAATCGGATCTGAATTTTTTACTGGGAGGTGGAAAATTAGTCATGAATATTGTTCACTCATTTTTTCAATTTAGTTTTGAGGGCAGAAATAAGTGCTGAGCATCCTACTTTCTGCCACATTTCTGATAAATTTCAACCGCATACTGTGTCAATTTCTTTTCATTTTCGGAAAACTTCTATTGTGCTCTGCGTCATTTTCGTTTTTTTCCGCTGTCTTTCTTCATGGCTTGTTTGAAAACCCACATACAGTCAGAAAATTCGTTCATAACATCTGTGGGTTTGATTTCACGCATACAGTCAAAATGTCTTTGCGGGCATTCTGGTCGCCCGATATGGGAGCATGGTCTGCACGCTATGCTTTTTTCAAGAATCCTGCTTCTGGGATTCAGCGGGAAAAAACCAAGTTCGCGTACAGTGGAACCGAAGATTGCGATCTGAAACCTCTGGAATGCAGAAGCTACATGCATGAGAGCGGAATCGTTGCTGATAAATAAAGAACAATGAGAAATAATAGAAGCTGTTTCCATAAGACTTAGTTTTCCTGCAAGATTGACTGTGAAATTTTCTTTGGGATCTGCAATTTTACAGATTTCATTGACGGTTTGGACTTCATCGGGCCCTCCGACAAAAACTGTTTTTAATTTATATTTTTTGTAGAGAAGAGCAGCCAGTTCCCCGTAATATTCTGCAGGCCATCTTTTGGTAAAATGCTTTGCACCGGGGGCTACAGCGAGTCTGAGGCTTTTTCCTGCAAATTTTTTCCAGAATAAATCTGCATTTTTTAAATCCTGGCTCAAAGGAAAGAGTTCCAGTTTTATTTGCTCAAAATTTCCTGACGTTTCTGAAAATCCGCAAGTTCTCAGGTATTTTTCTACAACAGAGAACGTTCTGTTTGATCCGGAGTTTCCCCGGTTTCTAAAAAAATTGATTTTGGCTTTTACAAGAAGAAATCGTTTTAGATAATATTTTTTAATTCGTCTTATTTCATCTGAATTGAGCAAGAAGGTCAGATACCGGCTTCGAAGACTCCCATGAAGATCAAAGACTGCATGGTATTTTTCTTCTTCTAAATTATGCTTCAGCATGCGAAGACCTGAGAACCCTTTTTTGGTGTTAAAAGAAATGATTCTGTTAATGTACGGGTTGTTCTGCAGTATGATAGAATACTCTTCTCTTGTTAAAAAATGGATTTCTGAATTGGGAAAAATATTTTTTAAATATCGAAAAACAGGAGTGGTAAGGATGATATCACCGATGGAACTGAAACGAATGACTAGAATTTTTTTTCTGGATTCTGTTTCTTTCATCATGGGTTCACAGGATGAAACGGGCTTCTGATGCCAATTCTTTTCTGCGAATGTTTCAATTTTTTAATTTTTTATTTCTGAATGGGTGCAGAAAAATAGTGTGAATTCTCTATTTTTTAAAATATTTTCAATGATCTGTCTGTGTGCAGTATGTGCGCCCCCTCATAAAAAGTTTCGGTTTCCGGATCGGATTCGGCAGAAACTTTGGATAGCAGATTTTTAAAAATCTGCAAAAAACTTATTCTTGATTTCTATCCGTGTCTATGTGACTGTGTCTGTAATCAGATATCCTGATTGAGAGGAATCGGGAAAAATGATTTACTGGAGGAGAGAGGTATGGCAACGGAAGCTGAAAAAGAAACTGCAAAAAAAATCAAAGAAGGAATTCAGACACTGAGTTCAGATGCTGAGAAGCAATTTAATGAGCTTCGCGATAAAATGATGGTCTATCGTGAAGGAGCAAATGAGTTTTTTGACTCCATGGCCGAATATATCAAAGAAAATCCCCAAAAAGCGACAATTATCGGAAGTTCAATCGGTCTTGGCCTGGGAATCATCCTTGGACTGCTCATGAGAGGCGGAAGAAGAGACTGATGCATCTTCGGAAGGAAAGGAACAAGATTGAAAGCTCTGGAAACTGTTAAAAGCGTCTTTTTTTATCTGATGGCGGCAAGCAGGGTGGCAAAAACCCTTGGATTTCTCTTCCGTTCAGAAATCGAGCATAGAAAAAGGCTCTTTATAAAATCTTTTCTGTTCTACGTTGCAGGCGGGGCCTTTTTTATTGGAGGAATTTTGTCTTTAGGTCATCTGACCTATCTTTTGCTGGAGCGGTATTTTCATGATCCGATCCTTTCCACATCCATTGTTGGTCTTTCTTTTTTCATTATTGGCTCACTCAGCCTGTATGTTGGAGATAGAATTCTTACCAGGCTTTTAAGTATTGATTGGGAAAAGGTAAAAAAGTCGATAATGTAGCAGAGGAATTTACCTGTGAAGCAATATTATCGTCTGCTTGGTCTGGAACCGGGTGCGGGGCCGGAAGAGATTAAAAAAGCTTTTCGTGATCAGATTAAATTATGCCATCCAGACCGTTCCAGCGGAGAATCTGAAAAAGCAAGAGAATTAATTGAAGCATACAATTATCTAAAAGAAAATCATACCTTACATACTGAAGAAAAACGAAAAGATCCCTCTCCAGAGAACTACCGGTCTGACAAAGATTTTAACGCAAAGGAAGCGGGGAAAAGGGCCGGGGAAAGAATCTTTCAGGGAATTTTTCGCGAACGATCTTCTTTTGCTGACCGCAAACCTCCTATTAGAGATTATTATGATCCGCTGGACTTCTTAAAAAAAAGACAGGAATCTGTTCTTCCTTTAGACCGCGGCGAAGTCATGCTGTACCGTGCAGAAATGGCATTGAGAGAAGTGGTTCAGAAATACAACAGGCAGATGAAGACACGGTCTCGCCGATCATGGAGCAGAGAATATATTGGAAAACTTGTAAATATCCAGGTTTTGTTCCGCGATATCTGTGTCCGTTATCCCGGTTTATCGTTCCAGGCAACATCAAGACTGAAACAGATTCAGGAGTTGATTGCAGAAGTAAAACAGATGGCTCATTTTTAACTATAAAAATTGGAAGTTCTGCAGATCCAGATTTGAAGAGAAGGTCTGCAGAATTCTATTTATTGCAGGAAAACACCAGAGTCTGATTTTTCAGAGGGACTTCCCATTCTGTCATGGAAAAGAAGCGGTCTTCGGAAGTTAAATCAGCAGCCATCCCTTCGATTTTTTTATTTTCTGAAGCCATGTTTTTGTATTTTGCAGGAAGACGGATTTTCATCGTTTTAAAATCTGGCATATAACCATTTTTATCTGTATCAATCTGCACTTTGATTTTTTTTGAAGTATCTTTTTCTGCAGAAAAGTGCAGGATAAAATGATCAAGGCTGCGGCTGATTCCGTCATCCAGGACCAAAGAAGAATCCATTTTTTTTGCAGGATGGATTTCAATGATAAGAGAACTTCGCAAGCTTTGCTCTGCATTGGGTTCTGGTCTGCACAGGGGGAGAATGGAGCCTCCTTTTATAAATAGAGGAAAATATCCCGGTTCAGTTTCAAGTTCATATGTAGAGTCTCCGCTGTAGATTCTTCCCGTTTCAAATTCAGTCCACTGTCCCTCAGGAAGATAAAACGATATGTTTCTAACTCCTTTTTTCATCACAGGAACGGCGAGAAGAGAAGGTCCGAGCATAAACATTTCTTCGCATTTTGCAGCATCAATTCCGGGGAATTCAAAAAAAACAGGCCGCACGATTGGTAATCCTGCCTGATGAGATTCCAGCATCAGGTTGTAAATGTAGTGCATCAGGCGGTATCTTCTTTTAATCAATTTCCTGGAAATGGAAAGAATCTGATCGTCAAACTTCCATGGTTCGCGTCCGCGCGAAAATTTCACAGAATGTACGCGAAAAAAGGGCATGAGAGAACCCAGCTCTATCCAGCGGACGAAAAGTTCTTTGTTCTTACGGATATTGATCAGTCCCATTTTACCTGGACCCGAGGCAAACCCGCCCGTATCGGCTCCGATAAAGGGCATCCCGGAAAGTCCCAGGTTTATAACCATATTGAGATTTTCTTTTAAGTGATTCCATGTACTGTGATTATCTCCCGTCCACAGCGCTGCACATTTTTGAATCCCCGGGAATCCCGAGCGCGTCAGTATAAACGGTCTTTCATCAGGTTTGTAGAGATCAAAGGCTTTTACTGTTGAGAGCGCCTGAAAATTTGCATAAAGATTTCTGAATTCAATATGGCTCCCTTTTCGATGAACAATATTTTCATTAAGCGGATCGTAGTTTTTTCCCAATTTTAAAACCGGATCATTCATATCATTCCAGATGCCGCTGACTCCGTTTTCAAAAAGAATCTGGTGCTTCTTGCTGAACCATTCCTGCACCTTCTCGTCTGTAAAATCGGGGTAAACAGTTTTTTTCCATACAGTACCTGTGTAGTCTTCTCCCCCGGAAGTTTTACAGAACATCCCCTGGTCATGACCTTCTTTATAAATAAAAAACTCCTGATCTTTCGGAATCCCGGCATCGACTATGCAGACAGAGCGGAATCCGTATTCTGCAAGCTGACGGTTCATTTGATCCGGCGAAGGAAATTGATTTCTGTTCCATGTAAAATTTCTGTACTGGTCCATATAATCAATATCCAGATGGATTGCATCACAGGGGATGTCAAAATCTCTGAATTTTTTTGCAGTTTCAATGACGGCTTTCTGGCTTTTATAGGACCAGCGAGACTGATGAAATCCAAGCGCCCAGACAGGGAGTCTGCACGGGAATCCGGTAATCATGTTGTATTTTTCTAGAATTTCGCCGGGACTTCCCTGAAAAACAAATACATTGACCGGTATTTTGTCTATTCTTGCGTCAAAATTTATATAGATACCGCTTCCGCCGGGATTGATTCCTTTTGAATCAATATGGATGTCCATCGGTATGGAAGATGCAAGAAAGATGCCGTTATATGTATTTCCTCTTTTAATAATAAAAAATGGGAATGAAGAATAAGATGAACCAGGAATCGAATACAGTACTGTATCCAGATTCATCAGGCGGAATTTTTTATCTGCATGATGATAGCTTCCAGATGATGCTCCAAATCCAAAAATAGAATCCTCTTGATTGATTCTAAGGTAAATTGAATTGGATGCAAATTCTCCGTAAATAATTCCGCTTAAAATTTCTCCTCTGGAACCGTTCAGTTTAAAATTTCCAGTAGGCGGATCCATTACAAAGCGGTAATCTTTTTTTCTGGCAATGATCATTCCCTGGGCATCTTTATGAACCGTGATTTTTTCAAAACTCACGGATGGATCAATAAATGGCAAATCGCTGAAATTTTCATAATTTTCAGGATACAGGCTGAATCGGAATGTTTTACCCGGATACAGTGAAGTCAGTAAAGTATGAGCATGATATTGCATGAAATTTCTATAGAGAGCCTTTTTTCAGCCTGTATATTAAATCGGTATTTCATGAGCCGAATCTAAAGGGAACTTTACAGTACAGAACATTTTTAAAATCTGGCAATGGATCAGGAGGAACCATGTACAGAGTCTTAACCGTTATACCGGCACATAATGAGGAAGAAACAATTCGGAAAGTTGTTACTTTAGCTTTAAAACATACGGATGTTTCCGTGACCGATGACGGGAGTACCGATCAAACGGGCCGAATCCTGTCTGAAATTCTTGAGGAAACCAGAGCCGGGAAACACAGCCATTCTTTAAATATTATAGTTCATGAAAAAGCAACCCACATTCCTGCAGGCATACAGGACGGTTTAAAGTTTGGAGTAAAAGAAGGGTATGATTTTATCATTACAATGGATGCAGGGATGTCGCATGATCCGGAAGTTCTGCCGGAATTTATCGGGTATGATTCTGATATTGACGTTGTGATCGGGATGAGAAAAGATACTGCAAATGTCCCTCTGTACAGGATGGCAATTTCAAGGATGGCTGCTCTGGTTGTAAATTATTCTCTTACATCCTCTTATTTTTCTTTTTTCGGACCCGGAATCAGCGACTGCACCAGCGGTTTTCGTAGATATTCCAGAAGATCTGCAGAATTGATTGCATCCTCAGAATTAAAATCAAAAGCTTTTGATTTTCATATGGAAGCTCTGGCATTATGCGTAAGAAAAGGCTACTCGGCAGCCGAGCATCCCATAAAATATATTTTTTCAAATTCATCTTTTAACAGCAGGGTTCTCAAGCAGGCCATGAAGTTCGGATTTCATCTGCTTGCGACCAAGGGGCGCTGATTCTAAATGAAGGCCTTCTTTCTGGATTTAAAAAATTTTTTTAACCGGATATCAATTCAGAATTACTTATGGATGATGCTGTTTTTTTATACAGCTTCTTTGATGATTGTTAGTGCTCCGTATGATTTTAACCCTACATCCATGATTCATTTCGGTCATTATTATATAGAACAGAATCAAACGCTTACACCGGATGGGTCGATCCGTTTTCTTGGAAATGAACATTACGGCGGCAACGGATATGACGGTCAGATTTTTTATTATTTTGCACGAAGTCTTTTCCAGGAGAATGCCTGGCCGGAAGGGTTTAACAATGCTTACAGAGCGCCCAGAGTAGGGTATCCTTTTCTTGCTGCTCTCTTTTCCGTTTTTGGATCCTGGGGAACAGTTGCGGGAATGATCCTGACTCAGATTTTTCTGTCCGTATTCAGCCTTCATGCTCTGTTAAAAATTCTGCCTGCTGATAAACGATATCTGGCTGTTTTTTATATCGTTTCTCCTTTTTCGCTTCAGTCATTTACAGTCCTGGTCAGCGACAGCGTCATGGTGTCGCTTTTGATGATTGGATATTTCTTCTTTTTGAGAATGAAAGAAGATTTAAAAAGGATTTCACTGAATGATCTTTTTACATTTATTTTCTTTTCCATGGCGGTTTTAACTAAAGAGTCTTCGCTGTTTTTTTTATTTCCTCTAGGACTTTATTCTCTTTTTCAAAAAAATCTTAAAAAAATTATTTTAATGCTGATCATTCTTTTTCCAATGGTTTTGTGGCAGGTTTATCTGAGACAGGCTCATGGTATGATTCCTGCAGGAGTTCTTAAGGTGTTCTTATCGCCGCTTGACGGGATTCTCGGGCTGTTAGTTTCTTCATGGGAATTGCTGTATAACTTTTTTCAAACTCCTGGATTTTCATCTGCTGTTCAGCTTTTAAAACATTCTATAAAATGGCTTCTCGTAATTTTAATTCTGACTTCTCTTCAGAGTATTATCACAGTAAAAAGCCGATCATTTCTGAACAGAGACTTTCCCCTGAGACTTGGCATAGCTTTAACGCTTTTCAGTGTTCTTCTTGCAGATTATTATTATTTCTGGGGAATTTATGAAAATATCAGCAGGATGTTTACGATTCTGGTTCCTTTGATGATTTTATATGCTTCAGGCGATGTGATAAGGAAGAAGAATCTATTTTTCATAACTCTTTCGATTCTGTCTTTAATGGTAATTTTCAGGATGTCTTTTATCAGTCCGGTGCATCCGCATGATGTTTACAGACACTACTCTGGAAAAAACTATGGAGACCATGCTCCTGTTCTTCAAAAACAGTAAAATTTTGGGCAGAGAAGGATTCGAACCTTCGAAGGCGGAGCCGTCAGATTTACAGTCTGATCCCTTTAACCACTCGGGAATCTGCCCTTATCGTCAATAAGGGCCATGATTCTGAAAAAGTGTAGATTTGCAAATAAAAAATTTTGCTGCCTGTAGGCCTCGAACCCACGACCTGCTGATTACAAGTCAGCTGCTCTACCAGACTGAGCTAAGGCAGCGTGTAACATAACGCTGTTCTGGATTGTTCCTGTATCGTCAAGGTTTTTTGCAGTATTTTTTAGACTTTCAGTTTTACTGTGAATTTTCGGAAAGAGGAATGGTGATCCAGAAAGTGCTTCCCTGACCCTCTCTGCTGATAAAACCAATACGGCCATTCATTAATTGAATTAATTTTTTTGTAATAATCAGACCAATTCCGGTACCTTCAATATCCGAGCCTTCAGCGCCGAGGCGATTGAAATTTTCAAATAAGGATTTCTGATCATCTTCTGCAATGCCTTTTCCCGTATCATTGATGATAATTTGAATTATGTTGCGGGTCGGCGCGGATGTCCTCAGTTCAACAGCTCCGCCGGGTTTGTTGTATTTTACTGCATTTGAAATCAGATTTAAAAGAATCTGTTTCAGGCGAATATAATCTGCGCGTACAAAAATATGTTTTTCAGGTAATGCAAAATCCAGCGACAGATCCTTCGTTCTGGCCAGAGACTGGATCAGTGTATGGCATTCTTTAATGAGTTCCGCAAGAGAGATATCGTCCAGTTTGAGATTGATTTTCCCGGCTTCGATCCTGGAAAGATCAAGGATATCGTTGATCAAGGACAGAAGAAGTTCTCCTGCTTTATGGATTTCCTGTATCTGCGGTTTTAGTTTTTCATTTAAATTCGGTTCCATCAGAATCAGCTGGGCAAATCCCATAATTGCATTGAGGGGAGTGCGGAGTTCATGACTCATATTTGAAAGGAATTCTGATTTTGCATGTGATGCCAGTTCTGCTTCTTCTTTTGCTGTGATCAGCGCCCGTCTGGAGCTGTCTTTTTCAAGCGCAAGACTTGCCAGTTTTGAAGCTGCAAAAAGCTGTCTCAGATCAGGTTTATCAGCTGTTTCATGATTTTTAAATAAAAGATTTAATACTCCGAGGATGCTTCCGCTGCTTGAAAGGATCGGTTCAGAAATGCTTGAATGGTAGCCTTCCTGAATCAGAGGGAGGCTCATCTGTTTCCAGGATTCCTGAGCGGAAAGATCGTCAACGACAATCCGGGTTTTTAAAAATACAGCGCCGGAGCAGGGGCAGCTGTTTTCATGGAGCGGGATTTTGTGAAAGAAATTTTTTAATGAATCGGATAGTCCGGCAGATGCAATACAGTTCAGTTCATTTAATTTATCATCATGAGACATTACGATGCATGAGAGATTGGGATCTCTGCTTGTAAGCGATGAAGC
>Ga0224501_10002482_pt1 | contig 14512 bp, 9 predicted proteins | sample SF_Oct11_sed_USG_4_FD_169105 | JGI IMG/M metagenome (GOLD analysis project Ga0224501, IMG submission 169105) | Sediment microbial communities from San Francisco Bay, California, United States - SF_Oct11_sed_USGS_8_1 | ecosystem: Environmental > Aquatic > Marine > Sediment | place: USA...
TATATTCCCCATGCTGAGCATGGCCTTATATATATTCCCCATGCTGAGCATGGCCTTATATATATTCCCCATGCTGAGCATGGCCTTATATATATTCCCCATGCTGAGCATGGCATTATCTCTTTGACTGGTCATCTAGGGGCACCTGTATCTGACAGAAAGTGAGTGTTGGGCAAAGAAAATGGCTTATTGAGGCGGAGTCCCTGATTGTGACTTGATTTTGTAGGCGGGTGTACCTGGCTGAAGCATTTCTCACTGCTGATATAATACTGAGCACACTGCAGAATGTCTCCGAGGGGCTCGTTGTCTACCCCAAAGTGATTGAAAAAAGAGTCCGACAGGAGTTGCCCTTCATGGCTACTGAAAACTTCATCATGGCGATGGTGAAAAGTGGGGCTAACAGACAGGTTTGTATAAACCATAGGCATCCAATGACCATACAGCTACTCTTTGATTTGCTTGTTTGTGTGTATACATAAGCATCTTGTAATCTTCAATTCGCCATAGCTCAAAAACCTATTAGTGTTCCTCGGCTAATTTGATAGCCAGGATCTCCTCCATAATAAGTTGTTTAAATCAACATTTGGAGTGTGCTATTTTGCAAGTTGAAATATCTTTGTTTTTTGGTGGCTTTGAAGTTACCTCCCGTGTATCTCCCAGATAGGAACTCACAAATAGTTCTCTAGTAAGAGGCTAGAGGAGCGTGTCTATACTGAAAACAGGCAGCATTTGCGATTATCGTCTTTTTCCTTCTAAGGAATGCCATGAGCAGATTCGAGTGCTGTCTCAACAAGCCGGCGCAGCGGTCAAAGAATTCGGCCTTGAGAATGACCTGTTGGACCGTATTAGGGCGTGTGAATATTTCCAACCAATACATGACCAGCTGGAGGCGCTGGTCGATCCATCCACATTTACTGGACGATGCCCAGAGCAGGTATTTCTCTATCTCTCTCACTACTATTGAGTATAGGCTTGGAGTTTGGCAGTTGGCACCACTGATCTCTCTATCCCAGCTTGTGCCCTGTCCATTAGATCTTTAAAATCCTTGAAGATCCAAGCTGGAGAAATACTGGTGTGTGGTGCGTGGTGTGGTGTGTGGTGTGGTGTGTGGTGTGGGTAGGGCCACTCCTGGATCTATAAGATCCTGTTCGGTCAAGCGATGTAAGCAATGATGAACAGTGCTGCGTCTGATATAAAAAAAAAGTTGTTTTCATTACCAATGTGGATGATTCATGAAATAAATTGAATAGAAATGAGTCTAAAGAAGGTAATGTTGATGGGCTGTTGCTTGTTTGTGATCAAACGCACTTTTCAGCGACCAGTAGATTGATCATGAAAAGGCAACTCTGAATTTGATTTCTATGTTAGCTTGCTGTCTATCTCTGTCTACGAGTACATCTAGTTGTTATCCGTTATCACGCGCATGTGCACACACACACGCGAGCGCAAGTCCGAAACTTGTTGAATCATTGGCTGCATTTGTTATTTCTTCTCAAATTAGGACGGTGAAAGAGTTTCAATTGCACTTAGATCCCTACTAACTGCGACATTTTGCTTTAGGTCTCGAAGTTTCTGGAAATTGAAGTGAGACCAGTGCTGAAGGAATACTCCACATACCTGGCAACAGATGAACTCGCAGAGCTTTCTCTCTGAGCATGTTTACCCACAGACTGATTTGGAGGGGGAATATATGCCAAATGGCTTGCTAGTCATCCTCTGGACATGTTTTTATACAGATAACATATCCTATTACTAGTAATACATAATTGAGCACTGAGAAGATTCTGACTGTGTTCTTCTGGTACTTTTAGTGCACTATGCTTTTAAAAATTTACTCTTGCTCTCACAGCCTATTTGTCTTATCCACTACAACAGGATTCTGTGTGCCGTTCTGTAACTGTGCAATCAAGAAAACTGAACTAGCATCACTCTCTGGTCCCCTCCCTTAAGTGAATATGGGTCTAGTTCAATAGGTTGACACCTCTCTGCATAGTTGTCACTTCCCATTAGGAATCAGTTTGTAAATAAAGGTGTTGCTAAAATAAGCAGTATGGCAGCTGTGTTAGCAGTAATCTAGTCTATCATTGGCTTGCTCTTACTTGGCTTCTTTTTTTAAAACAAGTTGGGTGCCTTTGGTATGGGTTACTTTATAGTTGTTTTTTGGGGGTGGTGGGATACACATATACACATGCCATGACAATGTGATGTCGTGTGCTTCGCAATAATTTCAGGTTCTTCAGAAGAGACACTTGGGTGGGTTGCCAGGTTGTAGAGAAATGTGGCAAACACAGATCATCAACTCATGACAGTAACAGCTCCTTAGTTTATTTAGTTGTGATACAATTTCTAGTCTGATCATATCATAATTACAGGTAGATAGAAACCACCGTGGGCATTTTCTATGAAGAACAATTACAGTGTAAACCTGTTGCAACAAATGTTGCAGTAAAGCCTCAACTCCTCGTGTAAAAATCCTATCACTCCTCTGATACTATTTCTACGTCATTGGAGTTATGATTTGGTGCGACTTTACTGCAACGGTTTGGTGATTCTTTTATTAGCTGATTGTTATGTTTTGCTGATTGACATCCAACCTGGAGTTACACATAACCCCACGGCCCTTTTTCAAAGTGTTGTTGACCCATCTGTGTTCCCGCATAATATTACAACATTTCAGAACTGCGCTTTCAGAAAAACGACCATCCCCACCCATTGGACAGCACCCGAAGGGCGATCTATGACATATAGCACTGAGTCGCAACCTTGACGGTTTTTGACTGGGGGAGCTGGACCACTTTTTCAATACAGCAGGCCCTTATTATCATTGATGGTGCACCGCGATAGCCAATATAATTATGATGGTGTGGGCCCCAGACCACAAAAAAGACAAGGTATACTATGCTGCTTGAATTATACTCCAGGTTACTCCCCTAGGATAACGTTATACCACAGGGCAAAAACTGTAATCAGATTCAGTGTCGGAGGCTAAGATTTTCATACCGAACCTAATAGGCCTCACCAATGATAGACATATATTTAACAATAACTATTGAATGAGTGGTCTGATTGAGAAATGATCTCACAGGTCTCATCCTAACACATGCAATTGATGTAAACACCTTTCAGCCAATTTTCAGCAAAATCAGAAAGATAATTAAACAGCCTATAGTTGTCAATGCCCCACTGCCCCCCCCCCCACAATTAGTAAACTCAGCTGCACATGACCAATCCTAAACCACAAACCCCAGAAAGACATCAACAGTATCAGATACTATCACTGACTATTCAATCGAGGTTTGGAGACATGCTGATTCTGATCAGCCAAATAACATTTGCCTAGTCATCCAACCTTTAGAGTGGATATGATAGGATATAGTAATATTCTATAGAACCCAGCCTACCATTCAAGAATCTTTCCGTAGGCAGTTGTGCACTAGGCAGTTGATTACGTATGGAGGTTTCTATGGATTTTGTTTTAGACTAAGTAAAATCATATGAAAGGGAGGGTAACTTTGTAAAGGCCACTCGTCGAACGAAGGTTGTGCGGTTTGAACCACGTCCGGAACCAGCCAGAAGTAGGGTACTAAAGGGTACCCTAGCCAGAAACACGTGCTAAAGTCTGGATTCCTCTAGGCGGTCTGATATACCAGCTAGACCGTCGTATTTATCTCCTAAATTTTTTGAAAGAATAGTATATATTTCTTTAGAACTTAAATGAAACATACATAAATAATGCAATGAAACCTTATTTATTTCAGAATCAACGTTATAAATCCAAATTGGAAACCGTAGTAAATGGTTGCGTTCTATACGACGAAATGCTCCATCTAGCGCTTGTTCCTTTACTTTCAAGTGCGCTGAACGTTAACCTCGGTGAAGCTAACGCGGAGAGGACATTTTCTCCCTTTTACTCTAGATTACCACCGTTGTCTCAGTATGGTGAGTATATTGCTGCACTAATTTGGAAAAACTGTTATACTGGTTAGATGAATCATTCGATGGGGGAGGGGGGTTAGGCCTTAGGGCTTGGTTAGGAAAATCGGATAAAAATGTGACGTGACTCTGAGTCTGACTATGGTCGGAGTATCAGTATGTCTGAGTCTGACTGATCTACTCTAGTGATCACTATTCAGTGTTCACTCACAATAACAGTCACACTTCATAGTCACACGACTAGGGTAGCTGAGTCAGTCACGCCCAGAGTCAGACTCACACTCACAGTGACTGAGTGACTGTGAGTTTCTCAGTACTGCTGACTCACTTTGTCTAGTCACTAGTGACTGTGATTCTGGCCGTGGACTGAGTGGGTTAAAATTAACCTAATCCCTAGCATCGGATTTGGACGTTTGACTTATGATCGTTTTTGACGATTAGCATTTTGCAAGCCGCGTCTTCACATTCGACTCGTATGGCAGATCGTGCAGAATTTTTTTATCATCCTCACTCGTCGCTGATTTGGCCCGTTGTCCTGAATGATGAATCGTTGAATACCGCATCATACTGATCATAGGCATCATTTTTTTAAGACTGATGAAGTGAACCCCAAAGCCTATCCCCTTGCGGATGCTGCTTTGACCAAGAAGATTCTTGACCTCGTGCAGCAGGCCTGCAATTACAAACAGCTCAGGAAAGGCGCCAATGAAGGTAAATGTGATGGGTGACCAACATACAGATTTATTTGGACCGGGCTGTCTGCTCTGTAGACATTAGAAGAGGTTTTATCTATTGTTCATGTTGTATATTTTTCCCCATTTCAAATATGCCAATATTGTGGGTTTGACACCAACCATGTGATGACATTTGTAGCAACTAAAACTTTGAACAGAGGAATCTCGGAGTTCATTGTGATGGCGGCAGACGCAGAACCTCTGGAGATTCTGATGCATCTCCCACTTCTATGTGAAGATAAGGTGGGTAATTGTGGATTGTCAAATCATTTCAGTGATCTATCAAGAAATTTACCGGCGATAATTGAAAAAATGCATTTGACATGCTATAAATAGCACTGCGTGTTATATATAAGCTTCCATTGGAGCTAGTTGTCGGACTTGCTTGTGAAAAGGTATGTAACAACTGAATGTATTGCAGAATGTACCGTATGTGTTTGTGAGGAGTAAGCAGGCTCTAGGCCGAGCTTGCGGAGTGACCAGGGCCGTCATTGCCTGTTCAGTCACTGTGAATGAGGGCTCTCAACTCAAGCCAACAATCACAAATACGCAACAGATGATTGAGCGTCTTCTGATCTAAACCAATGCACGTGTATAAAATATTGTAAAATTTAATGTCATATAATAAATTACATGTACAGCTGTTTGGTATATAATTATTTGAATGAGATTGGATCAATCGGAGTGGCGAGAGTGGGCTGAGCTTGCAGCAGACTGGTTGTTGACTGAGTTTCTCCTGCTTTTGATACCGGTTTGTATTTTCCTAAATGCAGGCGACAGCAGACCACATCCAATAACAAATAAAATAGGCCAGTTAGTATACCTACAAAACAGAAAATCCATACTCCTGGAAGAGATCCATGGGTCCAGTGTTAGCCAATCACGGCACACTTCATGCATCCTTATTTACCTCCAAGACCGTCGCTTGTTATCTGCTTACCCTGTCATCCAACTTACCCGTACATGCGTATATCCCTCCTACAATACCGCACAACCGTATGAAGAATTTCCAAACCGGCTTATGTCTTTGTTCCACATATACTTTAATAGGAGAGATTTCATAGCGGAAGAATATTCCTGGAGTGCCATGGCTTCCTGTATTATGATTCAATACCCGCGCCTGAAATAGAGTTTCAATACATTTATTGCAAACCGGCATAACACCGACGTTTGCGCGAAACCAGCCTGCAGCGAGTTCAAACTTATAATTGCGCGTATACTGCACTGCTGGGAAAAGGGCATGGTCTGGTACACCTACCCTTTCGGTTACTGAGAATTGGTATGTGTCTGTCTTTGCGTACTTCGTATTGACTTTCGTGGGTACAACTTTTACGAAGTACTGGAATAGGTGATTACCTGAAATAAATATGACATCAGTAAATGCAATGATGGTAAAAAGGGAAAGGTTGCTCCCGTAATGGCTGCTAGAGAGAAAATGGTGTAACGGACAATGATAGTGAGAGGACTACATCTCGCCTCGACACACGGCAAGCAAAGCAACACAATCAAAAGAGGCTGGTGTGGTAATACGCCCATCCGTCTTGAAGAAAGATGATCTATTATGTACAGTTGAATCACAACTTCCTATGTACAGCTAGATCAGAGTAATCTAGCAACACTTAGGAACTCACTCTCATTGGTGATGTTCTCGTCACCATCCAGTGGATAGATTTTGCCCGAAGCTTTATCTCCGAATGATAAATGGTGGATTCGGTGAGAAAAATTGAAACCTGCAAACACAGTTCAAAAATACAGTGAATTGATTCATACCAAAGAACCTGTTAGTAATGGTGCGGTATCGATGTATGGGATTAGAAACATAGAGTTAAGACAAGGCATCGCCATGCATATATGGATCGGCCATCAGCTGGCAGCACAAGGTCGACCCTGCGAACAGTTGAGTCATGACTTCATCAAAACGGAACACTTTCATTAGACCCGATTTCTTTTGGAAAAAGGTAAACAATTCAATAAATTGGTCTTTAATATAAAGGTAAGACACTCGGGGTATAATTGTAGTGATTTCTTCGCAGTCTATGTCAATTTGTGAAATCATAGGCGAATCAGTTTGCTTGACCTCGAGTTTGGTGGTTGCCTATCCATATCAATGCGATAAGGTCACCACAGCGCTCACACATGCACTGACACTCTAAGCCAGATTTATGAGATCTCGTGTATCCAAACGGATATACCTTGGGAGTCTCCAGTCATGATGGAGAGATGAGCATGACCACCACCAAACATCCGGACTGCCCTGCAACACATCATGCAATAAACGGGTAACATCCATACTACATTTGAGGCTTTTCCATCAATACAATCAAAGGCTTGGTGAATTACACCTAGGGGTATCACTAATGGAAGTTAACCCACAACAATTTTCCTAATAACAAACTTACTGAATAATTGAACGAACCTAATCCGGCAAATGACACAACTGTGGCCAAAAACGCAGTTACTGGGTAATGCATTGTTCAAATACTCTACACATCCTCATACAACTCACTTCCCAAGAGTAATATGGAAATTCCCGGATAGCTTTTTTGTTGCCAATGTGCCTCGGAATCGACACGAGTCTTTCTTGGTTTGATCGTCCTCAGTCCTGTAAGTGTTTTACATATGTGAGTTAGGTCAAACGTGACCCAATATGACTAGAGCCAGGGGTAAAGGACATAAAACGTATTGCGCAATGATTTCTATAACTTTGCACACCATGATGTGGTTTCCAAGCTCCATTTAAACTTCGTACAGAACATCGGCGGACTTTTCTTTCCATGAATTCAGAAGCATATAAATACAAAAACTCCTGATGAGTGGCAGTGTGGTTATTTGGATTAGCCTCACCTTTCAGGAAAACCTATTTCAGCGTCATAACCTAAATCCCAAATAGACTCATGCATGGAGTGATACTGGAGGCGAACATATTTATTCATGGCCTGTTGCTGATCGAGGTGTACTCTCTGAGTCCTGCTCAACTCAAACACTGTAGGAATCTCATCTAGGTTGCTATCATGCTCCACGCTGTGCTTGCCACTTATATCTAATAGATCCGCACCAATAGCTACAATTATACAGTAGATAAATAGTCAGCACAGTCACTCTATACACAAAGAATAATTCTCAGTCCTCCAAAACCATGAGACACTAGGTCGATGAAGTTTAATGCTCACAAGCAGATTTTGAGGCATATAAAAGGAGCATTCCTTCAAACAATTGCTGTCAATGAAAGAGTATACACAAACGCATCGATACAGATATTTTGGCTCTCTCGATGAAAAACTCTGTCATGGAAGATTACAAACACGTGACATACATACAGAGTAACTACGGAAATCTACAGACGCACCAATCTCAACCAGCGCTTTTTTTTCCAAACCTATGAGAATACCATTTCAGTTATAGTTAGGCATTGGGGGGGGGGATGAAGAAAAAAAGGCAGACATTAACCTCAGATAAAACAAACTTTGGAAAATGCTTACCATTGCACGGCATTGCCACAGTTATGTCTACATGAAGGTGCAGTAAGCTACAACAATGAGAGGTCATGCGTCTGACAAGGATACGGTACCAAGACATAACTTTTTTCAAAACCGTTTCAATGAACAAAAATACAATTTAATAACATTTGATTCCCATGACTTGGTTGTATCCGTGTTGTGAGTTTATTACCATATTTTCAAATCTTATGACAAACACATGATTTCTTGAGACAGCACTATTATGAGGGGTTTATATGAGCGGCAACCGTCCGCTTAAAAACCAAACAAAATGGCTGTGATCTGCACGGTTTTTTAACGGTTGAAGCCATGGTGTCAACTCTACCATGTAGCACAATAGTTATGGCAGGTCACATGCATTACCGGGGATTCCCGGGCAATATCGGCCAAACATGGCTCTCTTTACGCTCGCTTTTGGCAAGCTGGAGCAACTTCTCCTACTCAAGACCCATACTTTGCGCCTGTGTATGACCTCAGGAATATGTCAGTGTGATGGGGTGCCCCACATATCGAGACACCCTATGGAAGGCCTGGTAGAAAATGGCCAATTTTGAGTGCCTGACCATTGACTAGTCATCAAGCTCGCGATATTATACGTCATATAAATGGCTGATTAGGTTCCGCCTTTTTAAAAACATTTTCCAAGGGAGTCGATTTTGCCATCTTTAGCACGAATTTAAGGGCACTTCTACTGTGCCCATTGCACTGTAATTTCACTTAGGTAGATTTGGAGACATCCTGACATCCTGATAAGCCAAAAAGGATTGCCTCGTCATCCAACCTTTAATACAGGAAATCTTTCCGAGGTTAATAAGATCTACGATTTGATTGGTCACCATGCCTGTACCGCCTGAAAAAAATAGCACATACAGCATCAACGGGAGTTGCCTTCATTTAAGCGACACTGGCAGCGGCGCTGTGTGTGTGTGGGTGAACACCCCAGCGGCGCCGTTTTCTGTGCCGTTTGCTGCAAACCGCAGCTGTGCCGCTGTCGTGTAAATGCATTATTAACAAGTTGAGTGATTTTAGCTTATAAATTATAACTCAAAGGTAATACATACGAGTCTGAGTTTCGATCTACTCCATATTCATAGACTACTTCGTAGTTGGTATAGCTCCGAATCTCAGATACCATTAGCCCACCAATCAGCAGAAACATCAATATAGAAACTGCAATGGTATAGATCATTCATTGAGTAATCATTAAACTATTTATTTTGTTAAGTACTTAGCAATATTATTATTCATTTATTGTAAACTATAGTGTAGTGTAGAGTGTAAACTGAAAAGGCACCGACCGAGGACTACAACCACAGCACAAGTCTACATCCCTCAACTAATCTAGTGATCAACATATATTATATTTATAACTAGGCAAATTGATATATCATATGCGACTGAATTGACTGCATGACTTCAGTCGGCACCGGAGAGGGTGATCAGTAACAGAGTGTGGGTGACAAGACTAGAGACACTGACCGTACAAGGTACACGTACGGTACAGCGTTTTGTGACTTGTCACTGTGTTCCTACCTCCGCCAGATCCTGCGCTAGTCTCTACATAGCTCTCATCTATTTTTGGGAAAGCGTCCAAGTCCTTCACTAGTTTTAGAGTAGACTTGGTAGGACCTGTCGCGTTCAGTCGTCTCATGATAACGGCTTATGGCGCAAGCATGTTCACATCCACCTTTTTAGTAGTTAAACCTGTTGAGTCATTGATGATTGACTGGCTAGCTGACGTAGCTTTTCTCACTCACTGCAACGGAAATTTATCATAGAATTAGGCAAATAAATTGTTATTGCGCATGGAATACAGCGACCGAAACTGTGTAGGAGTCGTTGCAAATCTTTGCAAATTTCCGGTCTTTGTGTTACAAGAAAAGACCACTCTTGTCACAGAAACCCTCTAGCCGTTCGGCGTGCGGCGGGTAAATACGAGGGAAACTGGTTCCCCTATAGCCATAGTGGCTATCTGATGTTCGGCATTGATCATTTGAGGTAGCGTTGCAGAGAACAATGGAATTGGCCGAGCAAAAAATCATGGCAAGTAGCTTAAAACATGAAGAAAAACAAAAGCGACGGTGGTTGGAAGGCATCCCCATTTTGAAGCAGATGGCGATCTGGCATTGGAATAGGAGGGTTGCAATCAGTCTCCGGGACTGGTTAAATCTTCTAAATAAGCTTAAGATATTGCCAGGCCAGACAATTCTCCAGTCAACTAATCTTAACCAGTGTTGTCTGCTCAAACGCTCTGTGTGTCGAGGGGGAAGGGAGTTTGACTAGCCGATTTGTGTTCAGCGCAAGTGTTGTCTTCAGTTGTGCCATTGTCATTTGCTTCGATTTCAGCTGGGAGGACATCAACTAGAGGGAAACAAACAAACTAGTCGAAATAAACTAAGACTATCATCTTTGGCTTGCTCCAATTTGCCATTGGTAAAGATGGTTTAAAAGAAAAGACGATTCCAAAACCTAACGATATAGAAAACCTGTGACGGGGAGGGGAAACTGAGCAAAAATCCTAGGCGTGTAGCTAACCACGAAATTGTTGAGCCATGCAATACCACAAAGTGGAATTTACACAAGGGATGATGAATTGCCGCTGAAAATTGGCATGTTCTTCTGGTACACCAACAGTGTAGAGCGAACGCTGCATGCTCTATATTTGCCGCTCTGTCAAGTTCGCTCTTGACCTATATACACTGGCAGTCTTCCAATGTAAAGAAGATCAGCACTATTATTAGTCACTGCCCGCTCACCTTTTGGAAGAAATGGGGCATACAGCGTCCGCTCTCCACCGCTCGTGCGCCAGAAGTTGATCCCAATTTTCAGCAGTACACAGCTGGTGACGTTAACATTACCATTTATGTAAACACCCCAGTGTTGACCCGAATTAGAGACCTCTTTCTGTTCACCTCCGCATCAACACTACCATTTACACTCGCTATAAGGCATATCTTGCAGGTGATTATAGCATATAATGATCGTATGCACTGTGCATGATGGCCCAAACCTATAAAAATAATAAAAATTAATAGCAATTTGACGCTAAAGACTTTCAACATAGCAATTTCATTCGCATCCTTTTGGCAATAGTCTAATAAAACCTCAAAAGATATATCTAATTCTGTTACAAATTGCCGTTGTAGCGTTATTCATGTGATATATAACTCTGACAGCAAGACATTTAAAAATAATGTGTTTTTTTATGAAAAGTACTGACCGCCGATTGTTGGACCCTACACACAAGTTTGAAGTATTTCATTGAGAGTTTCTGCATGTAGATAAGCTTAGCCTTATTTCCTATAAAGGCTATTTTTGCATGCAGATATATCTGTGGCTATATAATTTAGATAGACAAACTGCCATGCATGAGACTACAGGGCTATATACTCCACAAGCACTACTCAATCATCCACTGATTTGTTTAACCACTATCTCAATGCAATTTTCACACTCACAAAAGTGTGTGGCAATACAAAGTATCATCTTTATTTGCAAGTCCCCACAGACCAACTTTAGCATTGAACGAGTTACAATTGTAATTGTATTGCTAGGTTGAGGGTCTAGTAAGGCAATACAAGTATGCTTGATATGGATTTTATTTCCAAGCCTATTTTGTCCTGGTAAATAACTCAGCATGAGATGATTGATCTTGGCCTAATGGAAGGTTAGATATGATCCTCAATAAGCTCACGATCACATATCTGACTGCCCTAGTAGTTTATAAAGACAGCGCACAATAAGCCAAATGAGTTTCTGCATTTCTGAAAACTCCCTTTTTGTTTTTATGATTTCACAGCAATATGTGAAGTTCCGCACAAACACACAGTGAGCTAATTTTCCCTTTTATCAATGAATTATATAAACCCAAGAGTTAACATCCATACTATTCATCTGAGTTAGGTCAGTGACATAAAGGACTGTATGGTCATCGGTTAGATTCAGTAGGAGTAGTTAAACGTATACGAATCGCTGTGTCAGTGCATTGACGTATTGTGCATCATGTCATACCATGTTATGTTTTATCAAAGACATCAAGGATATAAATTTCTTTATGTCACCAGTTTTATGCAGCCTTCGTAGATAAACCCATGCCAAACACTGCCTTATATATACCTGTCATATATCATACTGTCAACACTGCAACACTGCAGCGCTGCAACATTGCAACACTGCAGGACTGCTACACCGCAATGCCGCAACACTATCAGCACCACAACACCGCAACACTGTCAACACTGCAACAATGTATGCAACACTGCCAACACTTCAGCACCACAAAATCGCAACACTGCATTACCATAACACCACAACAATATAAACACGGTCAACACTGCAACACCGCAACGCCGCAGTGCTGCCACACTGTCAACACCACAACACCACAACACGGCAACACTGTCAACACTGCAATGCAACAACTTAAAAAGGCTGCAACCTTTCTCAATACCTGCGCTTCATTCATGAACTGCCTGCTGCAATACCTGCATTGACTTCATGAGTTGCCTGGGTGTGCGCATCACCTATAACAGCACATGCACTTTAGGAATAAATAATCACTTGGCCATATTGCCTGCACCAGATCAGATCTTGGCATGTGTTAAGTCTGCACTGTATTACCACAGGGCTTAGACCATATGGCCTACAGTATAAAACTTGCATGTATCATATCCACTGCACCAGGTGACCTGTGTCATTCAGGCACTAAAACTTTACTCCGCAACCTGTGTAATGGCCACGCATCTTCGTTTGAACGCATTCATGTTTGTGTGGGTAGGACGCATCGGATGCACGAAATCCCGAAACCCATTGCTTTACTTTTCACAGCATACAATCACTCTATATTGAGCTTAGAGCTCACTATATGGATGAATGCACTATATAGATAATTTAATCCTATAATCCCCAGTCGATTACATCAGTTTCATAAATCAGTTTTTGTGCAACTAAGTGTATTCATCAATATGTTACAATAAACTTCATTTCCGCTGAAGATCTTGTAGCTGGTAAGTCGAATAATATTATGGTTGCTATACGGTAAAAGAGTCTGTTACTGGATGTTCTAGCTGCGTCTGATGACTGGTATAAGGCAATCAACATCATACAATGGCCCTGAACAACACATTCTTTGTCTTTATCATCACCTTTATTGATAGCATTCTAGACGGATATTTTTTGTTCTGTGTCATTGTTGAGTGATTGGCCCACATTTCTGATTGGATACAGGAAGATGGAAAGGCTTTTTTATTTCTGCAAAAAATCACATAAAATGGATGAAAATGGTGACGTTACATCAACTTTCCCAAGTCAAACACCGAGTTGAAGCTGCAGACATTATGCATCCGGCTAACTACTGAATGTATTCATTGGCTAACCACATGCATTGTGTCTGCATAAGCAAGGCACTGGCTGATGCCATCTCACTGGCTAGAATCACAAGGCCAAAGTATTGCTTTTCATGCTTTTCAGGCCATTTTGTTACGCTCAGAATTAACTCTCGTCTGATTGGCCAATTGCTATGATAGCTGGGATATGGCCACCTTAAGAAGACATTGAATACAGATAATTAGCCTTAGCAAACTGTCCATATACCAAGCGAATTAGTTACAATTGTATTCGATCAATGTTCTGTGTGACTGGTATTGTGCAGGTGCGTACTGGGCTCTGGTCCTGTAGAAAGCAACTAGCCTACTTTCAGTGCGTGTGCGCAGGAGTGTGACAGTGTGTGTGTGACCACGGTGACTGTCGGTGTGAACTGCAAGCGGAAGGTTAACTGGCAGAAGAGCACAGGGGACTTTGAGAGAGCGGTAAATATACTTTTAGAAACAATCATCGCATCTTGGGGGCAGTTTACACTGGTAAATCTTACCTTCTACTTTCAAAGCATGCTTGTTTTTATTCTACTGGGTAAATGATTGCATGAGGCCATCTTTAGATTGAAATACACCCGGAGTTTCATAATGAGAGGCCGCACTGTCAATCTATGCCGTTATACTCTCATTGTCATTTAGAGTTAATTACACCCTCAGGATACGAGTCCCTTCAATGCATGGATGTAGAAGCTAGGTGATTAGCTGCATTGGATGTCTCCATGGTCATTTCTATCCAAGAGGTTTTGCAAAATAGCAGACCTTGACAGCAGTTCACTTTCTTCCACTGCACAGCCTATTTCTAAAAACAGTTTGTAGATCACCTTGTAGCTCTACAAACGAGTTCTATTCCACGCCAAGTCTTTGTTTGCTTTAATCATGCAGTATTGACTCCCTTTATGCATTATTCATTGATTGAGCTTGTGGCTTCGAGCATGGACAGAAATGGCTAGTTGAGGGTGTATTCCAGCAAAATATT
>Ga0224501_10002483_pt1 | contig 14508 bp, 11 predicted proteins | sample SF_Oct11_sed_USG_4_FD_169105 | JGI IMG/M metagenome (GOLD analysis project Ga0224501, IMG submission 169105) | Sediment microbial communities from San Francisco Bay, California, United States - SF_Oct11_sed_USGS_8_1 | ecosystem: Environmental > Aquatic > Marine > Sediment | place: USA...
TTCTTGGTTAACCGAGTAGCAAACTTCAGGACAAGGAATAATAACTAAGAGTGTGAGCAGAGACACTGGAGAGTTTCACTGAAATATTACTAATTGATCTAACCAATGCCACAACCGATGCTTTTTGTGTTGGCGATTGTCTCTTTTGTCACCATATGTGTTGCCAATCACATTTTTCTATTCTGTTATGTAACCTGACAACAACATTACATCTAACCACTCTGCAGCAAGGAAAGACTGCGGCACTATCCCAGAGACCAAAAGGATCAAAACGTGTTCCATCAACATTCAAATCCCCTGTTCGCAAAATCAGTAAGGAAAGAAGAGTCAAGTCAAAAGACACCGGTGAATCAACTATTAAAATAACTTCAGCTAAAACTAGACCTTCAACCAGAGCGGAGTCGCGAGCTAGTGAGAAATCATCATCAAGATCAAACAGAAGAAGAAAGGTTGATAGAATGCTTCCCCAGTACTGACTAGAGCATACAGCTAGCTCTCCTGCATGGACACGATACACTCTACGACCAAAACAGCACAATCATGATTTTTCCTTTTACCTTTGTAGCTTGTTGTTGTAAATGGGTGACAAGAGTTGGAGCATCTTTATGATCGGGTATGAGTGCAACTGTCACTTTTCAACGCATGTTCATTTTTTAGGCTGGTTCGCGGAGGGGTCAACCTATTTATAAGTTTTCGCCTTCAACCATTGTGATGAAACTCAGACCACCAGAAGGGTTGTCAGGTGAGCAACGCATCATTATTACTTTCGCTGCGGTTGAAAATTCAAATAAGAAACTAATTTTCCTACCGATTGATCCTATAATGAATGAGCCGAAAAAGGTCATGCTCAACTTTTGTTGAGCAAAACAGACCTGTAGTTCATGGACTGGATTCTTAGATGAGGCATAAACAAATGGATTAGGTCGACTAACCTTTAACGTTCCAGGACCATCTGTCCATTCTCGTACTTCACACTGAATCAGTGACTCCTCTGGTGGAGTGCAGCTGGCTCTGGGCATATAGTCAGCTTGTCTATGCTGCCCAGACAGCAACATCATTTCATGGTATAGTTGTAATAAAAGGTTGATACTGCCCCCTAACCCTAAAGGTGCATTCAGAATAGACCTATTATCCGGTCGGTATGGCTCACTGATGCTGAGGAGAAACCTAGTCGATGCAATGTCCCGATTGTCTTTCCGCGGCCTTTTACATTGTAATTTCTCCGCATTACAATCGGTGAAATATTGATCAATAGGATCGCGGTAGGTCGTTTGTGCGGAGAACCGCGTTTGCGGTATGACGTCTCTAAGTTACTATGACTGTTCTATGTTACGACGCCCCAAAAACTAGGTAGGATAAGAGGTGTGCTATGATTAGTCCTTGTCAAGTCGCAGATTATCGATCACTAAATTTGCTTGATTTTGATTGGCTAAAACTATATGGATCATTGGCAGGTTTTAACTGATCGCCAAAGAGCTCAAATCCTACCGTTTGGCCCTTACCAATGGACTAACAATGAAAAATTCGGGTGGTAAGCCCTACCGACCGGATAATCCATCTAGTCTGAATGCACCTTTAGTTCCCTGATTGACACATATGTTCATTCTTTTTTTCTTATACCGTTTCACACTTGTATGCAGCTAACACAGGGACAGCCCCAGCTGCCACTCTGACCCATGCTGCTGATGGTAATTTGATACTGGGCTCAGGTCAAGGCCATCTACTGACCAAGCCATATTTGGAAGTTAGACAGGAGGCGTTTAATGATATGCATAGTGATCTGATAGCATACAAAACAAACCAGGAAGGTGCAACAGATTCTCACCCGTAAGTAGTATGAGTAAGATGTCAAAGTGAATTTTATACTTCATGTTTGACATATTGGTTTTCATCTTTTGTTTGGAATGGCGGCTTTGTTGGCCAAAACCCTATAGCTATTCTCCCAGGGGCGGATGACTCTATCTCTAAACACTAAACTAATGTCTCTCTCACCTGTTTGTACAATAAACTCACCTAACTATCTGTAACATAACCTTCTCTTTGCGATGGATCTGCACGAACACAATGTCGCCAAAGCAAATTGTGAGCCCAAACCTATAGTGTTCAGATTTTAGTTTTTTGAAAGGAAACTTTGAGTCATCATTTTACTTGTCTGCTGAGCAATTGAATTTCTTCTGGTTTTTGCAGGGAATGTCACTTCCATTTCTTCTCCCCTGGATTACCTATTCCATATGGAATTGAGCAACCAGGAGCTATGAGTAAGTCAATGCAGAAGCACCATTTTTACTCCGTTGGGTCCTTTTTTACCCTGGTAGCTAGACCTAGGCATACGGAGTTTATTCAGAAATGTATTGGTAGGAATGTTCCCAGCTGAAACCCACAATCCTCATGCAAGCTGAAGCTAGTTCAGCTGTCTAGGCACCTGACGGATGTTCTTTTCTGTTTGCGCTTAATTGGCCATCGTATTTGGCAAATCTTCTACCAAGTCAGAGGCAAATAACACGTTCTAGACTCGAGACCTAGAGCAATAGGGGTGAGAGATGATGTGAGAAACACACAGTGGAAGCCCAGCATGGCCTGTAATCGAGCCCGCTTTGTGTTATCTCATCTTATTCCTCCACCCTTGGCCTTCAGGCATAAATCAATTCTCGACTTCTTGCAGTACAAACGACACTAGTCACAGACCCATCTCCTTTCAGACACTCAGAACCCTGTATATTTTATTGTAGAGAAACCATCGTCTGTTGGTGTGTGGTGGGGTGGGCGTCGGCAATTCACATTTTATTGCCTCACAAAACAGGTCAAGGTGAAGAAAACTCAGGATGTCAATCCTGATGCAGGTAAGGACTTAATTTAGGGCCTATATGTAAAGACAATATGTAAAGGGAGATATTGGTTTGAGACTTTGAGTTTTCCGTACCTACTCGAATGCTGGTAAAATTGGTTAGTGATGTAATGGCTTTTCAGTTGAAAACTGAGGATGCTAAACACAAAATTTAGTAGGCGCAGCTTGGCATCTGCTCATAGCCATGAACTACAAAGGCTTGACTATAGGCTTTGATAGAGTAGGGTCCCTGTTTTGTGGAGTTTGTAGAAACCAGCTGTGTTATTTCTATGTATAGAGCAACATCTTGTAGTATCCATCTTATCTTTGCGTTGCCAAATAGCTGTGATTTATGTTTTTTTATGAAGCAGTGAGAAAGGGAAAGGTGACCCTTGTACTACCCACTGTTCCCGGTGGTAGTCGCATGGGACAACCAGAACCCCCAATCTCAACTCCACGGAACCAAGGTATCAACAACGGAATGGCCAATCTATATGTATAGTCACCTTTGTCACCATGCACACACCAACTTATTTGTTTGCTTTAGGCACTGCTAGGCTTCATCATATCATACTCCTAGCTTTGCTCCAGTTGTAATCACAATTGCTTGTATGTCATATGATGCATATAAATAGAGCTACTCTCGCCCATATGGGTATACGATCGGGCAGAATTATATAAAACTTCGTTTATGCGGTGGCACATTCATGTCACCGGCTTATGACTATTTTGATTGGTACAAAAGATAATGTATCACTTCTTCTGGTTTTAGAGCTGGAACGACCGGCTGAGACTATTTGGCCACAGGCGGCCATCATTACAGCAAGTGCTACCAGCCCTGACTCAGCTCTCGTAGCTATTGGCCTCGAGAATGGTATTGTGTCAGTGTGGGACAAACATCTTGGTAAGCATGGTAGAAACTTAAAATTGTGGTGACTACAGTGTGTCAATTCATGACAACACTACTCTGAGATTGCAGGTCAAAGGAGGCTCATCGATAGAGTTCTCTTTGAACACATTATGGAACATCCTGGAAGGCAATCGTGGGCTTGGTGGTGCTATCCATGCGGTCGTTGGCTTGGTGGTGCTATCCATGTAGTCGTTGGCTTGTAGATTGTAGGAAAAAGTGACTTTGATTGCTGCATTGCAGGTTTACAGAGAAAGTCCGTGACGATAGGCTCCTCCCCTATTGTGAAGTTGGATTTCATGGATCCCTCGATCTGCCTGCAATCCAACAATCTCCAGGCTTGCTACCCAACTAGTACATCATGCTATGTCCTGGTCAGGTGTGAAGACAGCTCAACTCATTTACTGAACTGTGGCATGCTAGACTTCTCTCCTCCAATACAAATTATTGAGCCGTAAGTTATTACATCTTTTTTATCCTCCTAACATTTTGGAAAATACTCATTCAGTTTTGATTGATTGTTCAACATTGTAATGGAAGCCAGGACAGCTCAATTGATAAAAAGCTCGGATTTGATAGATCCCAGGTTCGAAACTCTTTGCCGGCGGGGTGTTTTCCTGGTATAGGCCTTTTGCAAGCCCCTCACTCCAATTACTAGCATGGGTTCGGATCACCACTGTAGAATATGGAGGTTCGAACCAGTGGATAAGGATCAAAATAGCTCTACAATTGTTAAATCCTTAAGAGTAGCCAAGTTCTTGGCGGGTGGCATGTAAATTGACTCGGGTTGACTGACTTCCAACCTGGAGCGATGATGCTGACCCACATGTGATGCTCCGTGCTTAGCCGTAACTGGTGGAAACGCAAGAATCTAACCCGGCAGCTTTGCCATATGTGAGAGGAAGCATTATAATACTATGACACCAGCCATCTAATCCCAGAGGAGGGCAAATCCCAAATACGACCTATCACCTGTACACTCAAGTCATCTGGTTTTTCCACTTTACTCACAAGATCCTGCATGGCCAGTTCCAAATGGCAACATTAAAGAAGGGAGCTCGAGGACCACCTTCTCTTTGGAGCACACTGGAGAAACACTCAATAGGCCTATCTCCACACCAGCCCTGACAGCCATACTGTCATGGAGATGAGATTGCTACATGTATTATCTTCTCTTTATAGGGCGGCTGAAGACAATGATATTGTATCCCAGTTGGTAATGTGCCACTACAGAATACCTGAAATTGTAAGTACCATTCATCTAGCCGTTCCACCTATATTATTTAACACTGATAACTACTTACAACATGAGGCCACATATGAACATGAAAGACAGAAACACTATAATAGACAGTCTAGGTCAAAGTCTAAGGCAGCACAAAAACAAACTACATGTACATGAGTGCTGAAGACTAGAAGCTGTTTGATAAATGGTAATTAAAACTGTATCAAGGTAAGATGCTGTAACAAAAACACTCATCTCCAGTGCCTGGGAATAGCTAGCCGGTTTTGTCGAAAGGTTTTGTCATTGATGCATCGGCACTGCGGGCAGCTTTCCCTATGGAATGGGGTAGCTAAAACCCGTAGTAAAATGAAATGACATTCTTTAGATTCTGAGAGTGCATAAGGACGGGACAATGTACCTACAGGATGTAAACTCGAATAAAATACTGTGCCAAGTATCTTTACCCGCCACACATGTTCTTGCCACGCCATGGTCACCAATTGCATCCTTTGGAGCTCACGGACAAATGCTTTACATCAAGGGTAAGTTAGCCGCCTTACTGCAGAGGGCAACAAAACAACTGGTACAGGTTTAAGGATTAGAATAAAATTCCCATCATATATCATGACGGATTATATGGCGAAATAAGTACAAAAAGAACACCTCATTTTGATGATTGGGTGGCCCTGAAAAGGGCCGTTGGGGTTATAGAGAGACAGGATATTTAAGCAGACTTCTTGTCCTTTGTCTTGCTTGGCAGAAGCACAGCCTGGATGTTGGGTAGCACACCACCCTGGGCGATGGTGACCCCGTTGAGCAGTCTGTTCAACTCCTCATCATTGCGGATAGCCAGCTGGAGATGTCTTGGGATGATTCTGGTCTTCTTGTTGTCACGGGCAGCATTGCCAGCTAACTCGAGAACCTCAGCAGCGAGATACTCCATGACAGCAGCCAGGTAGACTGGTGCACCAGCTCCTACACGTTCAGCATAGTTGCCTTTCCTCAGCAGACGGTGAATTCTGCCAACTGGGAACTGAAGTCCAGCCCTTGATGACCTGGTCTTGCTCTTTCCTTTAGCTTTGCCTCCTTTTCCTCGTCCAGACATGATTGTTACAGTAGTGATGCAAAGAACGCAATACTTTAGAAGCGATTGCCGGCGCTATTTATATGAGACTGACCGGTTAGCAGTGAGCCAATCAAATTCATACAGATTCTCGTTAGAGATTGCCGCCAATACGCATTGTGCCGCTTCCTTTGTGCATTTTGAATAAGCCAATAATGCCGCTGAGGCACTAACCCATTAATTTGCATACTGGTGAAAATAAATGACTAGGCTGGGTCACTGGTTGATCATAACAGATTGTTATTATCGCTGAACAACATGCCACCTAAGGTTAGCAGCAAGGGAGCGAAGAAGGCAGGAAAGGCTAAGGCCGCCCGCACTGGAGACAAGAAGAAGAAAAGAAAGAGGAAGGAAAGTTATGGCATCTACATCTACAAGGTGCTGAAGCAGGTGCACCCAGACACTGGTGTCTCCAGCAAGGCCATGAGCATCATGAACAGCTTTGTCAACGATGTTTTCGAGAGAATCGCCGCAGAGGCTTCCCGTCTGGCTCACTACAACAAGAGATCTACCATCACCAGCAGAGAGGTGCAGACTGCTGTCCGTCTCATCCTGCCTGGAGAGTTGGCCAAGCACGCTGTCTCTGAGGGAACCAAAGCCGTCACAAAGTACACTAGCTCCAAGTAGATTTGATCTACAACCCTTAACCCAACGGCCCTTTTCAGGGCCACCATAATTTCTCTAAATGAGTGTTCTCTGCGTATATACATTGTGCACTGGAAGTCTCCTTGTATTATGCTTATGTCCTCCATCTGCCCAAACGTTGGCCCCATTTCAATATGGGCACATTCAGTCCAAGGGAGATGTGAAGGCTAAACAGTGTGGCTGGGGTCACATTATATGTCGTTTGGTATCTGTGTTCATGAAGTTTCCTCCCTGGTGCTGGGGAACTATGGGGTTGACCTCCAATCAGCATCAAGTACACCTAAAATACCCGTCGCTCACTGCCCAGAAATCGTTAATTACCATGCCTGTAACTACAGTAGGGGTGGCCCGGGAGGGCACATCAACATCCACACGGCATGCACACATATCCTTTCAATAGCATTCCCACATTTGTTTGGCCCGGACCATCGTACCAGTGACTGGCTTCCTCAACTAGTTAGCCATTCCACCTAGTTGTCCGCAGGTTAAATGGAGGGTTGGGCTACAGTCCATAAAAAATGAATGGTGAAATAAATGGCAGGAATAATGTGGTGAACACTCATTTTGTTATTTTTGGTGGCCCTGAAAAGGGCCGTTGGGGTTATAAGCGAGTGTACACTTAGGCACGCTCTCCACGGATTCTTCTGGCCAGCTGAATGTCCTTGGGCATGATGGTCACCCTTTTGGCGTGGATGGCGCACAAGTTGGTGTCTTCAAAGAGACCAACGAGGTAAGCCTCACTGGATTCCTGCAGGGCCATGACAGCAGAGCTCTGGAATCTCAAATCAGTCTTAAAGTCCTGGGCAATCTCACGGACGAGACGCTGGAATGGCAGCTTCCTGATGAGCAGCTCCGTAGATTTCTGGTATCTTCTGATCTCACGGAGAGCGACTGTTCCCGGCCTGTATCTGTGAGGCTTCTTAACTCCTCCAGTAGCTGGTGCACTCTTCCGAGCGGCTTTGGTAGCCAGCTGCTTCCTCGGTGCCTTTCCACCAGTTGATTTGCGAGCGGTCTGCTTGGTACGAGCCATGGTTATTCAGAATCAAATTCTACGCTTCGATCTGCTGGACTTCGCCTTTTATAGATTTGGATAAGGTGCCAATTTCAACATGAGCCAATAGGATTTGTTAGATAGGTTAAAACAAAATATTATTGGTCGATGTGAAGCATTAAATAAATAGGTCAACCCTTATTCCGCTATCTGTCATCACCTGCCATAAAAGCTACTGTATTGGTAAACTTCGTCTCTTGACACAAATCATAAAGGATTATGATGTGAGCTAATGGAACTCTTCAGGGGTATACTAGTCCCCATTCTCACAGATCTTCAGAGTGTAAATTTGAGTTAAACCTGGTACGCCACGCCAAAATCCTACAAGTTGGCCCAAAGCACAACATATCCTTACCATAGACCTAAACACCCATGCAGTTAAACTGGGATCATAGCTTTCCACGGTTGGCTATCCACATAGATCGCTTTCGTACATGCACCCTAAATAGAGAAAAATTACACCAGTTTATATCACAAAAAATGATTTGTCATTCAGCGTTGCACCAGGTCGAACATTGCATACAGTATCTTTTCCCAGTGGTCATCAATATAAGGCCATTGCTCTCAGCGTTGACCAACGACAAATCACTTCCATTTCCTATGGAAGACTTGGGAACAGAAATCATAGTCGCATTCAACAACAAAAAACAAATTTAACTGAATGTGTCTCCGGGCAGTGGGAAACGTCGATTAGTGTGTGTGGTTAGTGTAAATACCCTTGCATTGCCACTGTCCTCTCAATCGTCGGAAACAGCACACGGATATGTATAAATAAAACTATAACAGTGTCAAAAAGTATGCTTAGAGCTGATCTGGTTAGGACTTGCCACGTTAATATTTTAGTATTAGCAGGTAGCAGTGGTATGTGTAATAAAGCTACAGCTGGATATCTTGATTTGCAAAGCCAGGTAACTAGGCCAAGCGTATTTGACTTTACTGGCCTCAGTCAAGGGAACTGTAATTACTGATTTGAATTAGGCGGGAAGAAAACAAAGCTACGACTGTTATTGGGACGAAGCATTAGCATTCTATAGGGGGTCCGCTTAAGCTGGTTAAATACGGTAGCTACGACCACTGCTGGTTATTCAGTCTCTGATATCACTACAAGCATGTCAGGGAGAGGAAAGGGAGGAAAAGGACTTGGAAAGGGAGGTGCCAAGAGGCACAGGAAGGTTTTGCGTGATAACATCCAGGGTATAACCAAGCCCGCTATCCGCCGTCTGGCTCGCAGAGGTGGAGTCAAGAGAATCTCTGGACTCATCTATGAGGAGACCCGTGGTGTTCTCAAAGTTTTCCTTGAGAATGTGATCCGTGATGCTGTCACCTACACCGAGCATGCCAAGAGGAAGACCGTCACCGCCATGGATGTCGTCTACGCTCTGAAGAGACAAGGCCGAACCCTCTACGGATTCGGTGGTTAAATTCCACAGCTATACCCTACTGGCCCTTTTTAGGGCCACCCAATCAAACAATGAGGTGTTCTAAAGCAGCTTTTTCATGGGGCAGAGACCCCTGGCCTGGGCGTGATTATGTATTCATATGTTCAGCATGTTGGGGACTAAACCAGTGGTGGCCAACTGGACCCATGACCCCACTTTACACTAACCACAGCCAATCCATTAGCTGGCTTTGCCTTTAGTTCCTTATTGGCTGAAATGACAACCTCCGGGATTAGGTATCTTTCTTTGGCTTGTCTAGGGAAAAGTGTAGATTTCAGGAGCTTCAGGACTACTAACTACTTCCTTACCCTATCCACCCAATAGTGTCCTGTGTCTTTTTTCAGATAAAGTAACTGATCGAATCTTCCAGTATCAAAAGGCATTTATCAAAGCACAGGTCCCACAACCAATTTGTTGAGAGCAACTTTGTTAGATGCATGTGGCAGCTGCCACTGCCAACTCGAAAACGGCTCTTCAACCGAGTCATTAGCAGTGACTGCGCATTCATTCTGTTCATAGTCATGTGATTTGTCTGTTACATTACAACGATAGCTTCACATAATTGTGCAGTTTGCATGAAACGCATTTCGTGGTTAGTGATTTGCGTTCTGGACTGGACCCGAGTTGAGCTATTTCAACACGCGGGCCCAGGTAAAAAGAGTTGTCACCCCAGGACTAGGCTATATATATTGGAAGAGTTGAGGGTTGCTGTGGCTTTTGTGATGCTTGTGCTCATTCTAATGAGCTCCTGGGAGTTGTCATTGTTAGGAAAGTTTTTACATTGTGGTTTAGTTGGCAACTGGCCATGCACACCCGCCACATATCTAGCCCAGGGGTACTGGACAAGAGATAGGGCTCGCTGTGCTAACCTTTCACTAGGCAGACTACCTGTTCAATTCTGTCCCATTTCAACTAGGCCTCTAACTGACGAATAGCCATCTTGATTTTCGATGCTAGTTTATCTCTACACCCTTTGTGGATTGTAGGTGCACAAAACTCCCCAGATAATGTGTATGTGGAGGACTGCAATGAATCTGTATTCGTTTTCCAACTTCGATCGTTCCCAACGTTAGATGCTTATGTCGTGAGATCTAGATTGACAGTCCCCTACATAAGCCCATCCTCAGTTGACACCAGAGTGAATGCACTGCTCAAGCAGAGGTAGGTGAACACGATGATAAAGGGACCTTGTATCCCAATATTTATGTCTAAAATTTAGGATAAGGCATCAGGCAAGGTCTTGTGGCTCGTGCTCCTAAAATAGACCTATAATGCATCTTGCAGTTTTCACCATACAAAGTGATAACGGACACACACCTGCACCCCAGCCCCAACCATAGTCTTAGTGGGATTTTTTTTCACATCAATGAAACGTTACAGGGTGAAGGCGTCGGGACCCAGGCAACAAAGACTACAACAGAGATGGCCACTCATGAAGCAGGAGCTTCTCCGAGTCTCACATATCAAAAGTCACTGAGGTTAAAGCGCCGGGTGATCTGTCGCTGTCATCAAGGCTGACTTTTTTCCCTAACTTGGTAATAAGAAATGATGTTATTCGATAAACTACATTCCTTTTTGTGTTAAAGTAAAACTTGAATAAATTACAATAAAATGAAATTCACGGAAAAAATATTTGGTAGCCACGGGTCTACGATTTATAATGAAATGTTTTTGAGATCGCAATGCCTCCGTTATTCTTCCTCATCTCCCTCCTCTAATAATCCTCCACACATTATCGATAACAGACGTTCTCTAGCTGGTTCAAACTCCTCCTGCAGTGTTAATGTGCTGCTGTAGTAAGCAGCTGCCCGGCCAAAATCGCTCTATAAAATTATTGACACATTATAGCATCAAGCAGCAAGAAAGGTATAAAGATAAAACAGAAGGCATTTGATTTGATAGTTTTATTTTACATGGATAGCTTAAATAGGACTAGAAGTCTTTTGTACATTAAGGTCCATGGAGCGAAAAAAAGCATTGATCAAAGGCATTGGTCCGGTAAACAGAGTCCATTTGACAGTCCTGGTCAGCATTAAAAAAATCTATATCTTGGGTATTGGGTAATTACGTAACCGAGTCTTGAACTCTAGTGACTCATTTCATTTGTAAATCGGCAAGACTATTCTTGACTAGAACCATTTTGACAACACTAGGTTCTCTCTGAATGGTGGTTACCTTAGCGGCATACATATTGCCAATAGAGAAGTGGATGACGACTGTTTTGGGCGATGAGTTTAGCGCTGTAGTGGCTATTTCCAGTGCATCATCAATAGCACCAGCCTTGTGCAAGATATTAGCTAAACTCAGAAGGGGTATGTGCTGCAATAAAAATCAAGAAATCTACAAGCTGTTCCACTGAGAATAAGGGTGAGCTCATTGGCCGAATGATTTCTACATATATGTACAATTCTACTGTCACTTACACACATACGAAGCAAGCTACCGGGTAAAGCATAGACAAAAACTACCGAGTTATATTATCAATTATTATTCTCAGCAATGTATTTATTGGGATTTACACAGAGTTATCCTCTCTCAACTCCGCTAGTATATCTTTATGGCGTTACATACCTTATTCTCTGCAGCTACGTGTCGTATGGCCATTCTAAGACAGTTTATAGCATTAGGAGCATTGCCTTTGGCTCTCCAGTACAATGCGCCGAGGCAACCAAGAGTCCACGAAGTGGCGTTCTTATTCAGAGCATGGGCGATTCTAGTACCGATCACCTCAACTGTCTCTTTCTTTGTCTCCAGAGATAAGATAATCTGAAGAAAGTGAGGTTAGAAGCTCGGTAAAACATCCAGTGATATATATGAAAGTATAACCCAGTCATCATCAGTACTTTGCATTGATCAAAAATCAACCTCGGATACATGTTAAGCGACTAACTCAGAGCCAAATATTCTGCGCATAATACAAGGGCATTTGGTTGAATGGTCTTTTTTGCTACTCCGGCACTTGACCATCATATTTAATGTATCTCCTAACTCTGAGCCTTGTTGGAGCAGTAGGTGCTAGCAATTGTGAGGAGCTCAATCTCACAGTGGGCGCTCAGCATGACTAGGTTCTGAACCCAGGATGTTTCGATCTTGAGTTTTTTGCTCTAGCCGTTGAGTTATATTCACTGATATCTACTATTGCATAAGCTTCTATAGTAAAAGTGATTATCCACCCGGTTAATATTTCCCACGAAGTGAGATGATAGGGGCCACTAAAACAGAATTTGATGATACAACTCACCTCTTTCAAAACCTCTTCACCAGTGTACATTAGTTTCTCCTTATTGGCAATGCTGGGTAAATGGTCAAACATGGCTGCACTGGCGCCAAAATTCGCAACACACATTGGCTCTTCGATTTCCTTAATTTCCTCATTAAAATCAACATGGTCACTCACGCTACAACAGATGTTAACAATTGATCAACTTGGATATCTTGAGCAACAACTAGATCAGAAAATCAGCCGGGTATTGAGCTATACTTTGAGGTATAAGGTAGGTGTACAGTATTCCATCAAGTTCGACTCCTTACATAAAACCATGACAAACAGAGTGCAGTAGAGGTGCAGTTGACAACAATATGATACCAGCTACAGTGTCTAAAGAAAATGTGTAAGCAACACAATATGTCTTACTTGAAATCAATGTCATTGCCATCTCTGCAAAGTTTCAAGAAAAAGGGAATGCGTGTATTGTAACATACCTCTTGTGTGTAACCCATGCAGACCACAGTGATTTGTTTACTGGGCTATGGCAAATTGAGAATAAGAAATAAGAGAGCGCTCACAATGTAAGATACACAAAAGTCTGTCAGCTGAACATGTAGATTGTGCACAGTACACTAACTGGTAAGATTAAAACGTGAGTATAGTTTAGAACACTTTAGCTCACCCTTCTTCTTTCACTCTATTACATGTATCAGTGGAAACGCTATAGTTATAGGGACTTACTCGGTGAGGGAAACTTGGTCATCAACGTAGTCGACACCCGTGTTACCAACAGACAGCCAAGTTGATGTGAATGCATGGAAATCTATTTCTTTATAATTTCGGCATTCTTCGGATGTGGGGGATAGCCGTTCAAATTCAGCTAATTCCACTTCGGAGACTGCAACGAAACCAAACAGGCGATTATAAAGAAAACAATGTAACTAATCCTATGAATTGATATTAGAGAGGTTACGATGCAAACTGTGCGTGTCATGTGACCAAAAGGATTACCAGATGACTCCTAACCGTTAGCAAGACCGGTAGGATTCTCTAAACGGTTACAGCTGCCATTACTGCTATCTTGTTCTATTCGCCGTGAACCTCGGTGAAACATACTTGGACATCTTGGTCAACGTCCTAGGCAACACATCTGCCTTTATTCATTACGGAAGCGGTGTTCCGTGTGGCCCAAAATCCATTATGAAAAAGAGCCTGTAAATCAAGATTTCCTAACGAGCGCTCTGAGTACTAGCGCTGCGATAGTCTTCTTCGAAGGGCTCTATCGTAGGATTCCCTGAGCCCTAAGCTGTAGTTACTATAGAAACTGTGCGAAAACAAGACTGTGACCTCATTTGATTGTCGTAGCTGTTGGATTCTCATCATTTCTCGAAGGTTTGTTGACCATTACGCTGGAACTTGGTATCTTAACCTCTCTACGCATTACGGTTACGTTGAGCCAACGGTCAGAGCAAACCGTTTTGGCATACGGTTCGCATCTTAACCTCTCTAGTAAATCGAAGACACCATTAACTTAACATACAGATTGAAAGAACATCCGGGTTAAAATGTTTAGTACATTGAAATTAAAAATTCTTTGGATTGAGTTGTTACTCAAAAAGAATTTGGAGTGAGAAGCGAAGCCAGGCTGTCCTTAGAATTGAGAGAGCCAGGGTTTCAGAGAACTAGGATTCACTAATAGAAAATCGGCAGCAAAATGAGAAAGCTGAACAGGACCCAGTTATACATAAAAACCACTAAACAGTGCAATCAATGTGATAATAAAGAGGGTCTACTCGGTCATTAAGTGTGGTGGTGATGGCGAGGAGTGAGCGGTGAGATCATGCCGTGCTAGATTAGGAATTAATTTAAAACTTATTGACAATATACCACTCCTTGCTTACAGTAGTATTCTTCGAGACATTCATCTACACAAGATCATTAGTGGATGCAATGACAACCTATCATACATATACAACTAAATTGATAACAAACAGAATGATTAAATGGAACAAGCGTCAATGTACGTCTATGCACTGAAGATGATCCCGCTTCAATTGATTTACGCTCCCCCCCCCTCTACGCAACC
>Ga0224501_10002484_pt1 | contig 14500 bp, 14 predicted proteins | sample SF_Oct11_sed_USG_4_FD_169105 | JGI IMG/M metagenome (GOLD analysis project Ga0224501, IMG submission 169105) | Sediment microbial communities from San Francisco Bay, California, United States - SF_Oct11_sed_USGS_8_1 | ecosystem: Environmental > Aquatic > Marine > Sediment | place: USA...
GCGCATTAAATGAGGATACAACTGTCTATCAAGGCCTTTTTCAAGGCCCCATTTTTTTAAACGTTGCTGCACACTACTGCTACTGATACGACAACCTCTCTTGCTAACAAAAACCGCATCCTCATTTTCTTTTGCAATAGAGAGCCTGATTTTCATCCAGTTTTCCAAAGCCCGGCATGCTTTTTTACCAAAGGGGATTAAACGGTGTTTTCGTCCTTTACCAATAACGAGCAATGTTTTGTTTTGCCAATCAATCTGGTTTTTATTCAAGCTGGTTAATTCAGATAAACGTAATCCGCAACCGTACAATAGCTCCATCATTGCCATATCCCTGACCGCAAGAGGATCATTTTCATCGAGCATTAATAAATGATTTAAATCATCAGGACTCAACACTTCCGGTAGTTTTCGCTGTGTTTTTGGCGCCGTTATTCCAAGCGCAGGGTTGGCTGATATTTTTTTATGTTTTAGAAGAAATTTAAACAGACTTCTCAATGATGAAAGCTGACGTTGTATACTTTTACCGGACAGACCCTGGCGATATGACTGGGAAGCAAATTGCCTGACATGCTGATTATCGATCGTATCCCAGGAATGCACTTGCTGGGATTCACAGTATTCTCTAAACCTTAGAATGTCACGACGATAGTTCGATAAGGTATGCTCTGAATAACGCTTCTCGGATATGAGGTACTGATAAAAAGCCTGTAAATCCGAATCAAACATTAATCCAGAAAACGCTTTATAACCGCACTTACCAGCTCTGCCAGTTTCTGCAAATATTCAGTGCCCATACCTGGATGATAACGCTGGGCATCACGACCGCCTAAAGCCAGAAGGCCAAACACTTCTGTGTCAGCTAATGGAATGACAGCGCCTGACTCTACTTCGGCAGCATCTTCTGAAAAAAGAAAACTAACCTGTTCTTCACTTAAGCGACCACACTGAATCTGTTTATCTTCTAACAATTTGCTAAACAGGCCAAGCTCTTTACTCTTCTGACTAATATATCGCTCTGGCTGTTGCTTTATTTTTTTACTGTCGCCTGTAATAAACCGGATTGATATAAAATCAGTTTCCAGTTTATTTTTTAACTCTTCTACAACTGTAGCAATAACATCATCCAGGCTATCAGTGATAAATAAATTGATAGCCAGTTGCTGCAAACTGTCATTAAGTCGCTGATTACTACGAGCAGCACTCATCAAATCCTTTAACCTGCTTTCAAGATGCCTGTTTTTTTCTCTAAGAACGCTCAACTGTCTCTCAATCAATGATATTGCTGTACCTGATTCATGGGCTATTTTCAGATCTGCCAGTAAGGCTGAATTTTTTATAAAAAAATCCGGGTGGGATTTCAGATATTCATTAACCTGGTCTTCATCAACTAACTGAGTATTATCGTGTGCTTGTGCCTGATTTGTCACAGTTCAATTCGTCCTTCAAATACATGGGTTGCAGAGCCTGTCATATACAAAGGATTATCACCGCCTTGCCAGCTAATCTCAAGGTTTCCGGCAGATAATCTTACAGTTACCTGATTACCAAGCCAGCCCTGGATATTACCAGCTACCATAGCGGCACAGGCGCCCGTTCCACAAGCCAGTGTCTCTCCCGCGCCTCGTTCATACACCCTGAGACGAATATTGCTTTTATCTATTATCTGCATAAAGCCGACATTCACTCTCTTTGGAAACCGCTGGTGAGACTCTATCAGCGGCCCTAGTGTCTCAACTGGAGCCCTTGTTACATCATCAACCCTGAGTACTGCATGAGGGTTACCCATTGACACAGCTGCAATGTCATAAATTTTGCCCTCAACCTCAAGTTGATAGCTATTCGCCTGTTTATCAGCTTCAAAAGGCAAGCTTCCTGGTGCCAGTTGTGGGATGCCCATATTTACTGTCACCTGCCCGTCGGCTTCGAGCTGTAAAATAATTAAACCTGCCGCTGTTTCAACCGGGATCTGCTGACTGTCAGTCAGGCCTTTATCAGACACAAAACGGGCAAAGCAACGGGCGCCATTGCCACACTGCTCAACCTCACCTCCATCTGCATTAAAAATACGATAATGGAACTCCGCATTCTCAGATTGAGGCTTTTCTACCAGCAACACCTGGTCACAGCCGATACCAAATCGACGATCCGCAATATAACGTATCTGATCCTGAGCCAGATCAACAGCCTGGTTAATCCCATCTATTACGACAAAATCATTGCCCAGACCGTGCATTTTTGAAAAATTTAGTTGCATATGATGATTATCAATAAAAAGCCGAAATTTTCATAAGCTTACCTGAACATACGTTGACTTCCTACAGTCCCGGGCACATGATTTTGTCATGTTATGTCATGACAGGTGCATCTAAGATGAGTTGTATTTCTACCCAGACTCCAATTAAACCCAGTTGCGAAGCAATTATTGACTTATTTCCTGATCCATTTGTAATTATTGACCGTAATTTCCAAATTGTGTCCTGTAATCAGCAATACAAAAATCATTACCAGGTCGGCAATGAAGATATTGTTGGCAAATACTGTTACAACGTTTCTCACCGCATAGACCATCCCTGCAGCCAGAATGGGGAACACTGTCCACTTGAGGAAATTATCAAAACCGGCAAACCAACCAATGTCATGCATATTCACTCTACCCATGGGCATGATGAACATGTACAGATCTCCGCGGCACCCATTCATGACAACGAGGGCAATGTACTTTACATGGGAGAAACCATACACCCGCTACCTCAAACTAATAATAAGGACCAGATACTTCTCGGCTGCTCCACAGCTACATTACGCATGGTCAGCATTTTATACCGGGTCGCACCAACTCACTCCACTGTGTTTTTACTGGGAGAAAGCGGGGTTGGCAAAGACTGTGCTGCACGCTATATCCACCAACATTCAGAACGTAGTCTTTCTCCTTTCATTGTTGTTGACTGTGGAGCCCTGGGAGAAAACCTGATAGAAAGCGAACTGTTTGGCTATGAAAAAGGTGCTTTTACCGGGGCTGACAAAACTAAAATGGGTTTATTTGAAGCAGCAAATCATGGCACATTATTTATTGATGAAATTGGTGAACTACCATTAAATTTACAAACAAAATTATTACGTGTACTTGAAACCGGCACTATCAGGCGCATCGGCGGCACGAAATATATAAATGTTGATGTCCGGATAATTGCCGCAACCAACCGTGACCCACAGGAGATGCTTAAGGACAGAAGTTTTCGCCAGGACCTGTACTATAGGCTTAACGCTTTTCCGGTTACTGTGCCCCCATTAAGAGACCGCAAAGCAGATATACCTGACCTGGCAGAATTCTTCCTCAGCACAATAAGCGATAGCGACAATCAACTACCGCTTTCGCCAGACGTGATAGAAAAGTTATTAAGTTATAATTACCCAGGAAATATTAGAGAGTTACGCAACCTGATTGAACGCTCAGTCATTATGGCGGGCAGCAAAACAATCTCACCCGATGATATTATTTTTGAAAATCCAAACGGACTGCTTAACACATCAATGGCTGATCAAATTAAAACAAAACCATTAACTCATGATGCAACTCGAACCAGCAGATTATCAACAGAGCAGGTTATTACTGCACTTGATCAATGCAATGGTCATCGCACCAAAGCAGCTCAACTACTGGGCGTTAGTGAACGAACTATCTACCGACACATTGAAAAACAGAAATCAGAACATTATTTAATTAAAAAACAGAAACTAAAAAGCATATAAAATAAAACGCCCTCTATTATGAGGGCGTCTTTAAATTAACAGAAAAATTTTATTTTACTGTTGTTAACCCCAGGTTTTCCCAGTTCTGCATACCACCGCGATACCATTTAATTTTATCTGCTGGATAATTTAGTTTTAAAAGATTTCGGATGTTATTTGGCGACTGGCCACACCACATACCATTACAGAACATCACCAGTGTTTTTGCATTGCTATAATCAAAAACCAGTTCCTGACCTGTTTCTTTTGCACCGAAGTTGTTAACAATGATATCTGTCATAGTCAGAGGGTCCGCACCTTTGGCAGGATTCAGCTTTGTCCATGGAATACTAACAGCACCAGGTATAGTGCCACGTTTTACCCAGTCTGGCGTCCTTGAATCTACAACCAGAATAGAGCTATCCCCATCTGACATTTTTTTCAGGTAATCCAGTACCTCAACTTCACCCAGTGTTTCTACACCTGGAGCCAGTTTAATTGGATTGATACAAAAGGGTGGACAGTCACGTGAAGTTTTTGCAAAAGCAGGAATAACTGTATTCTTATTATCCTGAATACGCTGAATGGTTACATTTTTACCGTTATGCTTAACCGTTACACTGGCAATATCTTTAGTAATTTTAACCTTTAGATCACCAGCCTGAACTGGCATTACTGTAATTCCTAAAACCATAATTGATGAAACTGCTGTTTTTAATATATTCATGTATATTCCTCTTTTGGTTTATTTCAGGTAATTAATCTTTTTTAATTAATTATTCGCAATCCGGCTCTTCTTCCTCTCCCTTTTTCTTATCTTTTGTAGCTTTCTTATCTTTTGAAGCTTTTTTCTCATCCATTTCTGCCTGCTCCTGTTTTACATCATCTTCAACTGGAGGCTGGGTACTTTCAGCCCCGACAGAAAGTGAAAACATAAAAACAACTACTGACAAAAATATCTTCAACAAAAATTTCATTTATGACCCCTCGACATTAATGCAACTATTCTTGCAAAGATTACGCCAACCCATACAACACTATATATACTTTAAAACAATGACTTACAACGTTATTTACTTACTTCTTCATGTTATTTTGAAACATTAGACATGAAATGTCATGACACCATATCCTGACCTGTCGTTATATGACTACGAAGGGTAAGACACATTTGATAAATGAATATAGCTGAATTATTAAATAACTGAATATTTAATACTTTTATAACACTGATCTCACAGACCATACAGTGGCATCAGTGATCTGGTAACACCTGCTCACCAGACAATAGCAATTCCAGCGTTTCACGCTGTCGTACTATATAGCATTTATCTCCATCAACCATTAACTCCACGGCTCTTGGCCGTGTATTGTAATTCGAACTCATGCTAAACCCATAAGCACCACTGGATCGTACTGCCAGAATATCACCCTGCTGCAAACTTAAGGGTCTGTCCTTACCTAAAAAATCACCTGTTTCACAGACAGGCCCAACAAGGTCATAAATACGAGTTTTGTCATCTCTCAATTGCAGCGGAATAATTTCCTGCCAGGCATCATATAAAGCCGGGCGCATCAAATCATTCATGGCAGCATCAATAATGGCAAAATTCTTATAGTCAGTATGTTTCAAATATAGAACCTCGGTAAGCAACACACCCGCATTTCCCGCTATTGCACGACCAGGCTCAATAATAACTTCAACATTCCTGCCCTGTAATTTTTGTACCAGCGCCGTTGCCTGCTCAGCAGGGCTGGGCGGGCTTTCATTCTGATAACGTATCCCCAGGCCTCCACCCAGGTCCAGGTGACTAATCTCCACGCCCTTCGTCTCCAGCTCATCCATCAGTTCCAGCACCCTGGTTAAGGCATCCACAAACGGCTCAACCTGAGTTAACTGTGATCCAATATGGCAATCGATGCCTTTAATATCAATATTGTCCATATCAGCAGCCTTTAAAAACACGGCCACGGCCTGATCATGAGCAATACCAAATTTATTCTCTTTCAGACCTGTAGATATATAAGGATGGGTCTGGGCATCAACATCCGGATTAACACGCAATGACACAGGCGCTCTCACACCCTGATCTCCAGCCAGCTGGTTCAGAAGCTCCAGCTCGGCTTCTGATTCGACATTAAAACAACGTATCCCCACTTCCAGCGCTCGCTGGATTTCATCGACTCGTTTGCCAACCCCTGAGAAAACAACTTTCCTGGCATCCCCACCGGCTCTCAAAACACGTTCCAGCTCACCTACAGAAACAATATCAAACCCAGAACCCAGTTTTGCCAGAATATTGAGTACGGCCAGACTCGAATTCGCTTTAACGGCATAACACACAAGATGAGGATGATCGCCTAATGCCTGATCAAAGGCATGCCAGTGCCTTTCCAGCGTTGCCCGGGAATAGACATAAGCGGGCGTACCATACTCGGCAGCAACCTCGGTCAAATTCACCTCTTCAGCATATAAATGACCATTTTTATAATTAAAATAATCCATGTTTGAATCCCGGAAGCCTATTTAGTCTGTTCTGTTTCTTTATCTGGCAAGTAAAGATCTCCCGTCTTGCCGCAGCCACTTAACAGGCTGGACAAAGACAGAACCGCCAAAACTACTATAAAAACCCAGTTAGCCCAACAATATTTCATCTGCCTTCTCAAATTATTACCAAAGCATGTATTATCCTACGTTATGCGATTAAAAAGCAGCATTTTTCTCTGGGTCTCACTGGCCACAATTATTCCTTTAACAGCACTGATTTTTGCCATCACTGCTTATAGCGAACGCTTACATCATAAAAATGTTGAAAGTGAAATACAAACCACGATTAAAAATATTATTTCAGAGCTCGAATTTCGACAAAACTATGTTAATAAGATAGTCCTTTCACTAGCAACCTCTCCTGCAATCAAAAATTTCTACCCTGTCCTCCAGGCTGCTGCAGAAAGTGATCTTCACGCTAATTATTTTGAGGAAGTTGATAAACTCAACCGATTTTTAGCTGGTTTTCAACATTCAGTACCTGGTCTCGATACTGTCCGAGTACTGGATATCGACGGTAATACACTGGTTAAAATACGCTTCGGCAAACACCTGCCTGCCCTGTTTGAAAGCATGGAGGATTTTCCATTTGCCGAAGAGGAGCTGGTTGAAAACGAGTTTCTAAGCTGGATGCGTCAACTCAAACCCTACCAGGTCTCCTATGCCCAGTTACCACTAAGCCAGCGAGATTATGCCCAGGGTCAGGAACTTTCTTTACTAAATTCGATTGTACCAATCGCAAATGACACTAATGAAGTTATAGGTTTTCTAACTGCCAGAACACTTGGCAATCAAATGGATAATATTCTCGAAACCAACTCTTTTAGAAATAATAGCCAGATTATCATTGCTGAACTCAATCCTGATAATTTATTACGTAATGGCATGATCCTGTACAGTGATCATCGACATATCAAATTCAGCATACCCAGCTCTGCTGATAACAAGGTTTTTAGCACCATTCCGGATAATCTCTGGCAACTTATGCTTAAAAAACGTTTTGGCATAGCTCAAGATAACGCCACCAACCAGAACTATTTTTTTCAGGAGTTTTACCCTTATAAAAATCAACTTATAAGCTGGATGATTATTTTACAACTGGATGAAAGCGTATTTAATGAACCATTCCAGAGAATTCGTTTTGGTTTATTTGCTTTTGCTTTTGTAGCACTGGTAATCAGTTTGCTACTCGCAAACCTTGGTGCCAAACACATTGCTGAACCTATCAGTCGTTTTTCACAAATGCTAACTCACTACGCTGATGGCGAACAGTTTACCATTCAGCAGGCCAATATAAATGCCACGGAACTAAAAGAACTTAATCGATCATTTAACTACCTGGTTAGAACCCTGGAATTAACTGAACAGGAACGTGATCGTGCACAAAACATGATGTTACAAAATGCAAAACTGGCAAGTATTGGCGAAATGGCTGCAGGCATCGGTCATGAAATTAACAATCCTCTTAATAACATTCTTTCATATTGTAAACTTATTGAACGCTCAATCCGTGAAGACGATAAAGAAACCAGGGATGACATCAATGGTTTACGCAACGAAACATTAAGAGCCAGCCGAATTGTTAAGGGCATACTCAATTTTGCCCGACAGGTACCACCTGAATACATACTTTTTAATGTCAGAGAATGGATTGAAGAAACATTGCTTCTCATAGAACCTGAAGCAACCAAGCATGCAGTTCAAACATCACTAGTCAATTGCCCCACACTAGAAATTGAAGGTGACTATCAACAACTACAGCAGGTTCTGCTTAATTTACTAATGAATGCCATTCAAGCCAGCCAGCCGCACCAAATTGTTGAAATTACAGCCGATAAACTTAATGATAATCAACTAATGGTAATAGTCTCTGATCAGGGCACTGGCCTTAAGCAGGACGAGCAGGAGAAAATTTTTGATCCCTTTTTTACCACCAAGAAGATTGGTGAAGGCAGTGGTTTAGGTTTGTCTATCAGCCTTGGCATTGTCCAGTATCACCATGGTCAGCTAAAACTAGAAAATAATACCCAGGGTGGCGTTGATGCTATATTACTACTACCGATAAAACACAGTAAAAATGACGCCTGATTTCAGTATAACAATCAATACCTATTTTAAAGTTGGTATTTTTATATATTAATTTACTAGTATCTGAAATATATATGCTAAAACTACATTATTAATTACATCTCTTACTTACTATGGCAACTAAATTAAAAATTCATTTTATCGACGATGATGCAACAGCGGGTGATCTATTTCGTCGATTTAGTCGCGATACAGACTATGAAATACTAATTTTTCGTGAGCCTGAAAAAGCCCTCGACGATATTCGCAACCATGGAAGCAATCTTGTTATTACTGATTTGAGCATGCCCACCATGTCTGGCCTTGAACTTCTTGAGCACATACGTCATGTTGATATTGAATTACCTGTGATTATGATTACCGGCTTTTCAACAGAAGATAATGCCATTAAGGCGCTTCGTCTCGGCGCTACTGACTTTATTAAAAAACCTTTTGACATGGATGCGCTTTTTGAACAAATTGATGAGACCCTAAAAATTGCTGCTAATCGCAAACAGCAGAAAAATGCCCAGCCAAGAATGGCTGATCAGCAACAACAATTTGGTATGATTGGCGAATCTGAAGCCATATCAAAAATATTTTCAGTTATTGATAAAATTTCAGACATCCGCTGTAACGTAATTATTGAAGGTGAATCTGGTACCGGCAAAGAACTGGTTGCTCATGCTATACATAATCACAGCCAGTTTTCTGACCAGCCTTTTATTGTTATAGACTGTGGATCCTTAACCGATACTCTTCTCGAAACAGAATTATTTGGCCACGAAAAAGGCGCCTTCACAGGCGCCAGCCACAACAAGTCCGGCTTACTGGAAGTTGCTAGTGGTGGAACAGTTTTTCTTGATGAAATTTGTAATATTTCAGATGCAATGCAAATGAAATTAATGCGTGCTGTCCAGGCTCAACAAATTACTCGCGTTGGTGGCATTCAACCTATTAATATTGATGTACGCTTTGTTGCCGCCACCAATCGTAATATTGAGCAAATGATTAAAGAAGGGCATTTTCGCCATGATCTATATCATAGGCTCAACGTGGTATCCATTACTATGCCGCCATTACGTTCCAGAATTGATGATATACAACCCTTGCTTGATTTTTTTGTTAAAGAATTTTCTAACCGTTATGGGCGAAATGTTACTGGCTTTGATGAGTCATCTATAACTCAACTCAAAAGCTATTCATGGCCAGGTAATATACGCGAACTTCGCAATCTTGTTGAACGGACAATTGCACTTGCTGACACAGAAGAATTACATATTGATCAGAATCTGTTTAATACCCAATCAGGAGATGCAATTGATGCAGATACTCCCAGCCTTGAAGAACTTGAAAAACGATATATTATGAAAATCCTTCAGCGCTGTAATAATAATCGGGAGCAGACTGCATCTATGCTTGGCATTAACAAATCTACCCTTTGGCGAAAACTTCAATCCTGGCAGGATAAGTAGCAAATTGCATTTCCTGTAGTGCATTATGCAATGACTGGTAGCAATTCTCCTTTGTCTGTATCCAGTAACTTATTGATAGTATTAAATCTTTAACTATGGCATAACTCGTGCTTTATTTTAGCCATGAAAACAAAGCTGACGTTTCAGTATTCTCTACCTCATTCATTGTTAATCGCTGCCGCCTTAACTGCTATTTTTCTATTAATGAATATGTGATTAACTTTATCAATTTACAAACACATTATTTATTAAATTATTTTCTAATATTCTGAGAACTGATAACTCTAAAAACTAAATAGCACAGTTTAAATATTGATAAACGAAAAACCTTTGGTGATGGCATGGATGCCTGAGTTTTAACTTAAAATTTCAGTTGCTTTTCCTTCCCTTAACTTTTATTGTATCAACACTGGTACTGCATCAGTGAACTCGGTGAGAATCCGGGACTGTCGCGCAACGGTATTAGCTTATAGCTTAAGTCCGAACCTGAGTGTACCATTTATTCAATGAATCTCGCGTCAAGATAGCTTTTTAACTTCCTTATTATCGCTGATTCATTAATTCAAGGATCAGTAATGGCACAACATGAAACTAAATTCTGTCCCCGCTGCAATAAAGCCTTCGAATGCAAATGTGGTTCAATTAATTTATGCCAATGCGCTGCAGCAAACCTGTCGGAACATCTAAGACAGCATCTACAACAACAGTTCGATGACTGTCTATGTATACAGTGCTTACGAGAATACCAAAATGATCAAAATGTAGCCGCTACCAAAACAACTATCACAGCTATGAAAACTTTAATAATGAACCGCTAACCAGATTGTCTCTACATCATTATCTGTCCAGTCAACTCTATGCTTTTTATGAGCAGGTATATTCATATAATCCCCCGGCTTTAAAACTACCGCCATTCCCTGATCAAAACTAATCTGAGCAGAGCCTTTTATTAATAAGACCCACTCATTTTTCTCCTGATCATACCATTTATTTTCAACTGTCTTGTGTCCTTTAGATACTATTCTCTCTATATGCACATACTCAGACTTAACAATTGTTTCAAAGATCTCATCAGGCAAACTGGCTGGTATATTTGAAAATAAATTTTCAGACATTATTTTAATGCATCAGCTATAACATGTTCTGGGGTATTATGCAGAAATGCTGCATGTAATGGATATAACTTATGCAGCTTTTCAACATATTCCATTTCATCTTTTTGTACAAAAACAATCGTCTTAGTATCTGGAGAAAATTTTACCAGGCTGGATAGCAATACATCCAGATTACTGACATTCACACCGGCATAATTATTACCATAGCCATAAAAAAATTCAGCAACTATAAATGCTGGCTTATAATTCTTCACGGCAGCCATGGCTTTTCTCATTGATGTAACCTGTATTTCCCTGAACCCCAGCTCCTTATATAAAGAAGATAGCCGTGGATGGCCTGGTGACTCAATAATACTTAAAATTATATCTTCAGTCATAGTGCTCTTACCTATGATTAATATAAAACTCAATCTCACAGTCTGTTAAAATATCTCCAACCTATTGTGAGATAACGACATGGCTTTGCTTACACTGCGAGATATTTCCCTTGGCTTCGGAGGGCCAAACCTGCTTCATTCTATCAATCTCCAGATTGAAAAAAATGAACGCCTGTGTCTATTAGGCCGCAATGGTGAAGGTAAGTCTACCCTGATGAAACTCATTGCAGGTCTTATTAAAGCTGACAATGGCGTTTTTGAACGACAGCAAGGACTTAAGGTCGCATATCTTACCCAGGATGTACCAGCTGATCTTTCTGGCTCAATTTATGATGTGGTCGCCTCTGGCCTTGATCAGGCAGGTGATCTACTAACACGATATCACCATGCCAGTCTCGAACTTGCAGAAAATTACAGTGACCAGGCCATGGCTAAACTGGATCGAATACAGCATGAACTAGAAGCTATAGATGGCTGGGCAATTGGCCAGCAAATTGATACTACATTATCCTTATTACAACTCTCAGCTGATGACGCTTTTTCTTCCCAATCCGGTGGCATGAAACGCCGTGTATTACTTGCTCGGGCACTGGTTACTCAGCCAGACCTACTCCTACTGGATGAGCCAACAAACCATCTGGACATTGAATCCATTAACTGGCTTGAGGATTTTTTACTAAGCTGGAATGGAAGCCTGTTATTTGTTACCCATGATCGTTCTTTCCTCAGAAATTTAGCCACGCGCATTGTAGAACTCGATCGGGGTCAGCTTACTTCATGGCCCGGCAATTATGATACTTACCTGGAGCGTAAACAGCAGGCACTAGAATCAGAAGCCAGAGAAAACGCCCTGTTCGACAAAAAGCTAGCCCAGGAAGAAGTCTGGATCAGACAGGGCATTAAAGCACGTCGAACCCGCAATGAAGGGCGCGTACGTGCATTAAAAGCTTTACGAGAAGAACGCATGCAACGCCGTGAACGATCTGGCACGGTAAAAATGCAATTATCTGAGCAGGAGCGTTCAGGTAAAATTGTTATCGAAGTGGATAATATAAGCTACAGTTATGATCAACTCCCCATTGTTAAAAATTTGAGTACTACAATTTTACGCGGTGATCGTATAGGCATTATTGGTCCTAATGGCGTTGGTAAATCAACATTAATTCAGTTATTACTAGGCCAGTTGCAACCTGACAGTGGCACTGTTAAAACAGGCACTAAGCTGGATATAGCCTATTTTGATCAGCATCGGTCATCACTAGATTTAAATAAATCAGTTCGTGATAACCTTGCAGAAGGGACTGACAAGATCGAAATCAATGGGCGTTCCAAGCATGTCATGAGTTACTTAAGTGATTTCCTTTTTGCGCCTGACCGCGCCAATTCTCCAGTTAGCACTTTATCAGGCGGAGAACGTAATCGTCTTATGCTTGCCAGGCTATTTTCACGGCCTTTTAATATGCTGGTAATGGATGAACCTACCAATGATCTTGATGTAGAAACACTCGAACTACTTGAAGAACTTTTACTCGACTACCAGGGAACACTATTGCTTGTAAGTCATGACCGTGCATTCCTCAACAATGTAGTTACCAGCACACTGGTTTTCGAAGGCATTGCAACAGTAAATGATTATGTTGGTGGTTATGATGACTGGATTAGACAAAAACAGTCTCAAATCCCATCTAACAAAACAGCAAGTATCAAATCAAAAAATCCTGAACCAAAAAAATTAGTTACTAAAAAACTTAGTTACAAGGATCAACGCGAACTTGATAGCCTGCCTCAGAAAATAGAACTACTAGAACAAGAGATTGATCAGTTACAGGCAATGATGAGTAATGCAAACTTTTATCAGAATGATAAAGACACTATCACATCTACAACTAAACGATTCGAAGAAGCTGAAAAAGAACTGGCATCAGCATTTGAACGCTGGGAACAACTTGATTCAGCTAACTAGACTTATCACTACACTAACAATTTTTTAAATCAATAGCTCATCTATGTTTTGAACTAAGAAATATTTTACTACCAGTTTTTAGGTTTCTCGCTTTTGAAATCAAACTCTTTCTCAACAGCTTCAATAATTAACTGCTGTTGACTGGAAGCCTCATTCTCCAGATTTCCGGCTTTCTCCATCATTTCAAGCAACTTTATTATATGACTTTGCTCAAAATCATCTTTAGTAGGTGCTAACACATGCTTTACTTCTAACTGCATATTCATTACATCTTTTAACATAAATGCTGACGATGTAAAAAGCTCATTAGCTTTGCCATTACTAATTCCAAAATCATCTTCAAATATCTTTATCAAATCCATTTTTGTATCACGTGTGATTTCACCTTCACAGGTTACAACTGATACTACAAGTAACGCAGCAGCTTCCATTGTGTCTTTTAAACTATGAATTGGTTTAATGCCTAGCTTATTCTCCCACCTTCTACGCCTGGCCCAGGCAAAAGGATTAAACGAGTTCAGATCTACGCCGGCTTTCTGCAGACTATATAGCGCCCATATTAAACCTGCAATGGCAGTGATCACTCCGATTACTATATGCATATCGCACTCCTTGTAACTTCTAATTCAAATTATTAATATAAAAATAAAACCTGTATTGTAACAATATGTTTATTTTATCTTTAATAAACTACTAAGCTAATCAATACGTTACTCTTAACATCAATTTATTATAGTTAACTATTTGATACTCGATTGCATATAGATCACATATATTTATGCATAAAAAAGGGGAGCCATCGGGCTCCCCTCGAAAAACTAACCAGCAAAGTTAGAAATAAATCTTAGCTACAACCTTTGGGTCGTGGTAAACCTGCAATTTTATTTGCACATTTAATCAGACCGGTTGGAAATAAAGAATATATGTACTTCTGATCACTACGATCCTTGCCATATTTCTGTTTCATAATTTTAGAAAATGCTCGTGGTTCACATACCATACCATTTTCAGTGAAGTAATCACGAGCAGTGTTGATGATATCCCAATGCTCTTCTGTTAACTCGCCAATCTTTTCATTCTTGGCAATTTCAGCGGCTAACTCTTCGCTCCATTCATCTAAGTTTTCCAGCCATCCCGCTTCACTTAGCTGAATTGTTTGACCATTAACTACGGCTTCCATCGTTTACTACCTCATATACTGGGGGGTTGACAATAAAGTTGACTAA
>Ga0224501_10002485_pt1 | contig 14500 bp, 16 predicted proteins | sample SF_Oct11_sed_USG_4_FD_169105 | JGI IMG/M metagenome (GOLD analysis project Ga0224501, IMG submission 169105) | Sediment microbial communities from San Francisco Bay, California, United States - SF_Oct11_sed_USGS_8_1 | ecosystem: Environmental > Aquatic > Marine > Sediment | place: USA...
TACGCAGCTATGACCTGCTCATACTGGGAATCGAGAATCCCAGACAAAATTAAACTCCCACCCGGCTTAACAAAGCTACCAATTACATTAGCCAGCTCAATTAAGGGGTTGGCCAAAATGTTCGCGATTACCAAATCAAAACGCTTATTTGCCAATGCCCCGGGGAGCCCTACTTCTATAGAGTTTAGTACATGATTTTTATCGGCATTTTCTTTGGTGGCTGTAACTGCCTGTGGATCAATATCGATAGCCGAGGCGTGATGCGCCCCAACTTCAACGCAGCAATGGCAAGAATGCCCGAACCACAACCAAAATCCAGCACACTCTCCCCCCCTTTGAGATGCCCATCCAGCCATTCAAGGCACATAGAGGTTGTAGGGTGAGTACCGGTTCCGAAGGCCAGTCCTGGATCAAGAATCACATTCACCGCACCCGTATCCGGCGGGTCAAACACGCTGGGCACCACCCACAGGCGACGGCCAAAACGTGTGGGTTTAAAGTCCTTTAGCCAGGCCCTTTCCCAGTCTTCATCGGGTATAAACTGGATGTCACAGGGTGGGAGGGGCTGAGGCGCAATCTTGTCTTCGAGCTTGGAAATCAGGACCTGTGTGTCAGCGGCGTCCTCAAAAAGACCCGAAATAATAGTGGAACTCCACAGCTTGGCCTGCCCTAGCTCCTGTTCAAAAATAGGTTCGTCACCGGCATCCCGCATAGTAACAGCATCGGCTCCAAGTCCTTCCAAAGAGTCGCTTAGTAATTCCGCGAGATCGGAAGGCGCTTCGAATACGAGTTGCAACCATGCCATACGGGTTTCTCAATTCACGTTAAAACGTTTGGTAAGAAACAAATTTAAAGACCCAGTTTCTTTTCCAAATAGTGAATGTTTGTTCCCCCAGAAATAAAACCGGCATCTCTAAAGATATCCTGGTGCAACTTGATATTTGTCTTTATCCCTTCAATTACCATTTCGTCCAACGCGTTACGCATTCTGGCTATGGCAATAGACCTACTGTCTCCAAAGGCAATAAGTTTGCCAATCATTGAGTCATAGTAAGGGGGAACCATGTAGCCATTGTATATATGTGTATCTACCCGTACACCGAGCCCACCTGGCACATGAACCTGGGTAATCCTGCCGGGTGAGGGCATGAAGGTCTTGGCGTCCTCAGCATTGATCCGACACTCCATCGCATGACCTTTAATCTTGATGTCTTCTTGCTTATAGCTCAGTGGCTCTCCGGAGGCGACTAGAATCTGCTGCTTCACCAGATCAACTCCCGTAATCATTTCCGTGACTGGGTGTTCAACCTGTAGGCGTGTATTCATTTCAATAAAATAAAACTCGCCGTTTTCATAGAGAAATTCGAAAGTGCCCGCACCACGATAACCAATCTTGCGACAGGCTTCAGCGCAGCGCTCACCCATCCTGGCTCGGGTTTCCGCATCAATCCCGGGTGCCGGCGCCTCTTCCACTACTTTCTGATGACGCCTTTGCATGGAGCAATCGCGCTCACCCAAGTGTATCGCGTTACCGTGCGTGTCAGCCAACACCTGAAACTCTATATGTCTCGGATTTTCAAGAAATTTTTCCATGTAGACCATATCATTATTGAAGGCGGCCAAGGCTTCAGACTTGGTCAGTGATATGGCATTGAGTAGCGCTGCCTCGCTGCGCACGACGCGCATCCCGCGTCCACCACCGCCTCCGGCGGCCTTGATGATCACCGGATAACCGATTTCTTTGGCAATCCGGATGTTTTCATCACCATCCTCACCTAGAGGCCCATCCGACCCAGGCACACAGGGGACCCCGGATTTGCGCATCGCTTCAATGGCAGACACCTTGTCTCCCATCAAGCGTATCGTGTCTGGCCTGGGCCCGATAAAGGTAAACCCACTGCTCTCTACTCGTTCAGCAAAATCGGCATTTTCGGAAAGGAATCCGTATCCAGGATGAATGCCCACTGCATCAGTCACCTCTGCTGCGCTGATGATTGCGGGTATATTCAGATAGCTTTCGACAGAGGGGGCCGGACCGATACAGACAGACTCGTCTGCCAAGAGGACATGTTTAAGCTCTGCATCAGCCGTGGAATGAACAGCCACTGTTTTGATATCCAACTCCCGACAGGCCCTGAGTACACGCAGAGCGATCTCTCCACGATTGGCGATTACAATTTTTTCTAACATGTGACTTCCGTGAATTATTTACTTGGAACGACTAGCCAATAACAAACAATGCTTGGCCGTATTCGACAGGCTCACCGTTTTCCACCAGAATTTGTTTGACCACTCCTGCCTTATCAGACTCGATCTGGTTGAGTATTTTCATCGCCTCGACAATACAAAGGGTCTCACCTAGCGCCACGCTCTGGCCCACCTCTACGAACGGTTTTGCTCCCGGTGAAGAGGCCCGATAAAAGGTTCCTACCATAGGGCTCTTAACCGCGTGACCGGAAATTTCGGGTGCGCTGTCTGAAGAGTCGGAAGACGCGCCTGTTGCTCCCACAGGTGCTGCCGCAGCGACAGGTGGCGGGGCATAGGCTGCAAAAGGTGCAGCGGCGACGGCCGTGCCATGCCTGCTGATTCTTACAGACTCTTCCCCTTCATGAATCTCAATCTCTGCTACACCTGATTCCTCTAACAACTCGATCAGTTTTTTAACCTTTCTGATATCCATCTTTAAGACTTATCCCCGCTTTTTAAATAACGTAAACCTGCCATAAACGCCGCCTCGTATCCAACTGATCCAAGACCGCTGATGACGCCTAGTGCGACATCTGAAAAATAGGATTTGTGCCTGAACGCCTCCCGCTTGTAGACGTTGGAGAGGTGCACTTCAATAAAAGGTATGGCTACTGCCAGCAAAGCATCTCGTATTGCAACACTGGTATGGGTAAATGCCGCCGGATTGATGATGATAAAGTTTGTCCCATCCGTGGCTGCGGCGTGTATCCTATCCACAATGAGGTGTTCCGCATTTGACTGCTCAAACGCCAGATGTGCACCATCTTGCTTGGCCAGTTGACGAAGCGATGCCTCGATCTGATCAAGCGATTCAGTTCCATAGTGTGAGGGTTCTCTGGTCCCCAGTAGGTTCAGGTTGGGGCCATTCAATACAAGAAAGTTCGCCATGTGAATGTGTAGACTGCCATCCTAGCAAGGTAATTCAATTTGAGGGGATTTTGCCTTAGAAAAGATAGCTTGTCCAGTTATTGGTCTTTTCACAACAAATAGTGGCAAATTCGCTACAGTTAGCACACTAACCAGCCAATAAATCCCTAACAATTGACCGTAACTGCTTGCGCGTCACTTCCCCCCTGATGGTTTCCCTAATAATCCCGTCTTGATCTATCACCACGGTAAACGGTAATGCTCCAAATCGGTTTCCATAGGCTGTGGAAATTTTAACGCCCTCATCACCGGCTATTAGAGTAGGGTAATTGACCTCAACCTCGGTTACAAAATCATCAACCTTGATTAACTCATCCAGAGCGATGCCAACAAACTGCAAACCTTTTGCCCCGTGCACCTTCTGAAACTCCACAAACATGGGCATTTCTCGTCGACAAGGAGGGCACCAAGTCGCCCAAAAATTAATGACCAACACCTTCCCGTCCCATTCACTGACGTCACGGAGCTTCCCTTCTAAATCGGGAAGACTAAAAGCCGGTCTATGTAATTTGATTACCTCATTGGCTTCTTTAACGGCCTGCTTATTTTGTGGGGACTGGGATTTGATCCATGTCGCAAACTGGCTGCCTGCGAAAAAGGTCATCAATAAGGCAACGACGCCTAGCGTGATCTGTAAGGGCTTACTCAAACTCTCTGCTCTTTAAATGGTTACGATTGCTGAAAACGCTTTATATGCGCCTCAAATTTGTCGGCCTCTAGAAATCCTACCAAACGAAAGGCACGCTGCTCTGCCCCCTGACTGTCAAAAAATAGCATCGAAGGAGGGCCGATCAACCCAAATTTCTTCAACAAGGCCTTGTCGGCTTCGTCATTGGCCGTAACATCTGCCTGCAATAACACAAAGTTGGACAATTCCTGCTGCACGCTTCCCTTGGAGAAGGTGTAGCGCTCCATCTCCTTACAGGAAACGCACCAGTCGGCATAAAAATCCAACATCACAGGTTTATTCTGCGCACTTGCCTTTTTGATTTGCGCGTCCAGATCATCCAGTGATTTCACTTTTATGAATTCCACTGCGTGCGCGGTGGACGTGGTCCCGGCGCTGGAGCTAGCAAACACTCCCTTCAAGGGTTGCAAAGGGTCCACATTGCCAGCAGAGGCACCAATCAGAAGTAAAATCCCGTAGACCATCATTACCCATCCGGCCCCTTTCCAGAGCTTCTTCCAACCCGAGGCACCGGAATGCAGGGAGTCCATCGCCCCCAAATAGATGGCAGAAACAATCAGCAGGATTGCCCATAGGGCCATCGCAATCTCACCAGGAATGATTCGTTCAAGCAGCCAGATCGCAACACCGATGAGCATGACACCAAACACAGCCTTGATGGCATCCATCCAAACACCGGCCTTGGGCAAGAGTTTCCCTGCAGAGGTCCCAATCAGAAGCAGAGGCGCGCCCATTCCCAAGGACAAGGCAAACAGGGCAACACCGCCCAGGACTGCATCACCTGTCTGGCTGATGTAAATCAAGGCCCCTGCCAAAGGTGCAGCAACGCACGGACCCACTATTAAGGCCGACAGAAAACCCATGATACCTACTCCAAAAAGGGTTCCCCCTTCTTGCTTGTTGCTAAGCTCGGTCAGCTTACTCTGTAAGGCATTGGGAAGTTGCAGATCATAAAAACCGAACATGGAGAAGGCGAGGGCAATAAATACAGCGGCAAATATTGAGAGTATCCATGGATCCTGGAAGGCAGCCTGCAGATTCGCCCCCGCCGCTCCGGCAATAACGCCTGCTATGGTGTAAGTGACAGCCATGGCCAACACATAAACCAAAGACATCGTAAAGGCCTTGGATGTGGAAAGATCTTTCCCCTGACCCACGATAATGCTGGACAGGATGGGTATCATCGGAAACACGCAGGGCGTAAATGCGAGTAGCAGCCCAAACCCAAAGAAAGTGAGAATGGTAGTCCAAATACTCGCGTTGGCCAAAGTCGCGGCAATGCTGTCCTGTTCAGACAGTGGCACAGCACTACCAGTACCGCTGATGACCGCTGTCTGAACTAGGCCCTCTGGGACTTTACCCGTTCCAGGCCCACCAGCAGGCAGCATCAACAGCGTGGTCTTATCCATGGGTGGATAACAAAAACCGGCATCGGCACAACCCTGAAAATTGGCCCGCAATTCTAATTCTGTACTCTCCAGCTTGGTTCGAAACAGAGGTAGAGGGATGTCTGCCTGCTTGTAGTAGACCTGGACACGTCCGAAGGCATCGTCTTTTTTCCACTTTCCTTCAGGCAAGGCCAGGTCACCTACTTTGACGCCATCTTTATTCAGAACAGAAAAACGGAACTTGTCTTTATATAGGTAGTAACCCTCAGCGATCTTCCATGAGGCCAATACCGTATTACCATCTACGACTTCTGCCGAAAAAGCGAAGGCTTGATCTGGCGGGAGAAACTCTTTCTGCCCGCTATTTGCGCCTAAACTGGAAAGCAAAGAGACAGGTTTCTTGACCAACCCACTAAAACCCAGCCCTGCCTCATCCGCTGGCGGCAGATCAAGGGAAACCTTTTCCTTCTGAGGCGGGTAACAAAGACCAATATCCGCACAACCCTGAGATGTCACTTCCAGGTCCAATACCGGGGAAGAATTGGCTGCGCGGATTAAAGGGATATCGACAACTACCTTCTTGCGATAGGTTTCAACTTTTCCAAAAAACTCATCTTCCTTGACTTTTCCCTTTGGAAAACTAGGGTTTCCTAGTTCAATTCCAGATGAATTGGATTTGAATTTGAACTTCTCTTTATATAGGTAGTAGCCATCAACAATGCGCCACTCTACGCGCAGTGTATCCGCGTTTTCGGCATAGGCCCTCATCTTGAATGCCTCTTGGGGCATCAAGGGTTCGTCGTCTTGGGCATAAACAATCGCCGTTAGGCCGAGCCCAAAAACAAGAAATAATGCTAATTTTTTCAGGAAGATACTACTGATTCTTTGACCCACGCCAGATACTCCTGCAAGCCCTCAGTTACTGGGACTGCGATGATTTCGGGAAGTTCATAGGGATGTGCCTTGCGTATAGCCACTTCAAGTTGCGGCCAGCGAGCTGCGCTCGTTTTGATAAGACAGAGCTGCTCTTCTTCCTGACACACTTCACCTTTCCATTTATATATAGACGTCACTTTGGGCAAAATGTTAACGCAGGCCGCCAAATCTTTTTCAATCAATAGCTTGGCAATGCTTTGTGCCGTGCCCCCTGGGGGGCAGGTGACCAAAACCACCCTCACATCCGTGTCCACCAAAATATCCTCTCTCCTCTGTCGGCAGTGAATTCTACCTGTGTGGGTTTAGTCTCTCCACTATTTCCTCTATGATAGGGGCATTCCTAACTCTTTATGGCTTAGAACCTTGTTCAAATTACTCTTTCTGGCATTCATATCAGTACCCATAATCGAGATCTATATCCTGATCCAGGTCGGCTCAGTGATAGGAGCCTTGCCCACAATCGGCGTGATCATCTTTACAGCGATACTTGGTGCCTTTTTGTTGCGACAGCAGGGCTTATCGACGTTAAGAAGGGTGCAAGGCTCAATTCAGCAAGGCCAGGTGCCTGCGATCGAACTGGTGGAAGGCCTGATACTGGCGGTCTGTGGCGCTCTACTCCTCACCCCCGGTTTTTTCACCGATACCATAGGCTTTATCTGCCTGGTGCCCAGCATACGTCGCTCCCTGGCGAAAAGCATCATTAGCAAATTCACTGTTAGCTATGTGGGTATAGACCCATTTGGCAGATCACAACAGCCGCCAAACCACACTGGCCCTTCAGTTATCGATGGCGAATTTCGCCGAGAAGACTAGAACCCGTTAATTTCCAAAAAATTTCCAATCCCGCGGCAAAAATATTGAGCCTAAGCTTGACTATTCACTTTTCGTCCCCATAATTAGCACTCACTGACCAAGAGTGCTAGTAGAGACCTCTACGTCGGCAATTGCTGTTTCAAGCACCTATAGCGATATCTGACGAGAGGCCTTTATGGCGCTCAGACTCCCGGTAGTTTGTGCCAGGAACCAATGAATTTTTGCATCTAATTAATTTGAAGGAGAGCAAACAGATGAATATTCGTCCGCTACATGATCGAGTCGTAGTACGTCGGATGGAAGAGGAAAGAACCTCTCCAGGCGGAATCGTAATCCCCGACGCGGCCACCGAGAAACCCTCACGCGGTGAAGTCGTTGCCGTCGGCCACGGCAAACCCCTGGATAATGGCGACACCAGAGCCCTGGTCGTTAAAGTTGGCGACAAAGTTCTGTTCGGCAAATACGCTGGCACCGAAATCAAGATCGACGGAGAAGAAGTCCTAATTCTTCGTGAAGACGATCTGGTTGCTATCGTCGACTAAGCCATCGCCACGAATACCTATACTCGAATTGGAGGAATAAATTATGTCTGCTAAAGAAGTACGCTTTGGAGATGACGCACGTCAACGCATGATCAAAGGCGTGAACATCCTGGCTAATGCCGTTAAGGTTACACTGGGCCCCAAAGGTCGCAATGTTGTTCTGGAGAAAAGCTTCGGCGCTCCTACCATCACTAAAGACGGCGTTTCCGTAGCAAAAGAAATCGAGCTGGAAGACAAGTTCGAAAACATGGGCGCGCAAATGGTGAAAGAAGTTTCCTCTCAAACTTCTGATGTTGCTGGCGACGGCACCACCACTGCGACCGTGCTTGCCCAATCCATCCTGACAGAAGGCTTGAAGGCCGTTGCTGCCGGCATGAACCCTATGGATCTGAAACGCGGCATAGACAAAGCGACCACCGCTGCTGTTGCCGAATTAAAGAAAATGTCTGTACCTTGCGCCGATGACAATGCCATCGCTCAAGTAGGCACCATCTCTGCCAACTCCGACACTAACGTTGGCAATATCATTGCCGAAGCAATGGGTAAAGTGGGTAAAGAAGGCGTAATCACAGTTGAAGAAGGTTCAGGTCTGGAAAATGAGCTGGACGTTGTGGAAGGCATGCAGTTTGATCGCGGCTACCTGTCTCCATACTTCGTCAACAATCAACAAAACATGTCCGCTGAATTGGACGATCCTTTTATTCTTCTTTATGACAAAAAGATCTCCAATATCCGTGAATTACTTCCCGTATTGGAAGGCGTTGCCAAGTCTGGCAAACCCCTGTTGATCATTGCAGAAGACGTCGAAGGTGAAGCGCTGGCAACACTGGTTGTTAACAGCATTCGCGGAATCGTTAAGGTTGCTGCCGTTAAGGCACCTGGCTTTGGTGATCGCCGCAAAGCAATGCTGCAAGACATCGCCGTACTTACTGGCGGTCAAGTAATTTCTGAGGAAGTGGGCTTAAGCCTGGAAAAAACCACTTTGGATGACCTGGGTTCTGCTAAGAAGATCAGCATCACCAAAGAAAACACCACTGTCATCGATGGCGCTGGCCAAAGTAGCGAAATCGAAGCACGTGTTAAGCAAATTCGTTCACAGATCGAAGAAGCCACTTCGGACTACGATCGTGAAAAACTTCAAGAACGCGTAGCCAAGCTTGCGGGCGGTGTTGCCGTCATTAAAGTAGGCGCTGCGACTGAAGTCGAAATGAAAGAAAAGAAAGCTCGTGTTGAAGATGCCCTACACGCCACTCGCGCAGCGGTTGAAGAAGGTGTTGTACCCGGTGGTGGTGTTGCATTGATACGTGCACGCGCAGCTATTGCTGATCTAAAAGGTGACAACCACGATCAAGACGTAGGCATCAACATCGCCCGCCGTGCAATGGAAGAGCCTTTACGCCAAATCGTTCACAACTGTGGTGGTGAAGCCTCTGTGATTCTTAACAAGGTAGCCGAGGGTTCTGGCAATTTTGGTTTCAATGCCTCTACCGAAGAATTCGGTGACATGATCCAAATGGGTATCCTGGATCCAACCAAGGTAACACGTTCTGCTATGCAAAACGCCGCATCGGTAGCAGGTCTGATGATCACTACTGAAGCGATGGTAGCAGAGCGACCCAAAGATGAAGCCGGCGCTCCTGATATGAGCGGCATGGGCGGTATGGGTGGCATGGGCGGCATGATGTAAGCCCGTACCCGATAGGATAAAAAGCCCCGTTGCGTAAGCGCGGGGCTTTTTTCATACTGGAAAGATGTTAGATAGCAATCCTCCTCTCACCCTTTATGTCCACATCCCCTGGTGTGTGCAAAAATGTCCCTATTGCGATTTTAATTCGCACCAAATCAAATCATCACTGGATGAAAAGAAATATTTGAATGCCTTAATGGAAGATTTGGAAGGCGATCTGCCGTTGATATGGGGCAGACCCATACAATCCATCTTCATTGGTGGCGGCACACCCAGCACGTTTAACCCCGAGGCCATCGCGCAACTGCTATCCGATATCAGAGCGCGAGTTAAAATCTCCCCCTTCGCAGAAATCACCATGGAAGCGAATCCGGGAACAGTAGATCAAGCACGATTCAAAGGCTACCGAGAAGCAGGAATAAACAGGCTATCCCTAGGAATTCAAAGCTTCAACGATGAACATCTCAAAGCTCTGGGCAGAATCCATGACAGCAAATCCGCAAGGAATGCCATTGAGGCGGCAAAAAAAGCCGGATTTGAAAATTTCAATCTGGATCTGATGTTTGGTCTACCCAATCAAAGCAAGGCTCAAGCAAAATCCGACTTGAGCATAGCAATAGAGTTTGATCCGACACATATTTCCTACTATCAGCTAACCATTGAAGCCAACACCTATTTCGCGCAATTTCCCCCCGCCTTACCCGATGACGAGCTAATAGACGAAAGCCATGACACAGGCATAGAGTGCTTGGCAGAGAATGGATATCGGCGATATGAAGTTTCTGCTTTTGCTCACAAGGATTATGAATGCTTTCACAATAGAAATTATTGGGAATTTGGTGATTATCTTGGAATTGGGGCCGGTGCCCACAGCAAGATAACGCATGTACCCAGTGAGCGATTTTTGAGGCGATGGAAACACAAGCATCCGAAAGACTATCTGGGCGCAAGCAAACTCGCAGGCGAAACCGAGATTGAGAAAGATCAGCTCGTTTCGGAATTCATGATGAATGCCTTGAGACTAATACAAGGATTCAATCTCTCCCTTTTTCAAGCTCGCACCGGACTGGCGTACGATTCCATCTCTACAGGCCTAAAAAGAGGACGTGAACTGGGATTACTTCATCATGATATATTGAACAACAGACTAAAGGCCAGCGAACAAGGCATGCGTTATTTAAATGATACAGTTGCTCTATTTATTTAGACTCTAGTCGGAAAATATCTCACGCCTCAACTCATCCGGAAAATCATGCCTCGAAAGATAACACCGCTTCTTCGTAAACAGCTCTCTTTCTAATTTCTCGTCCTTGACCTTATTCAAGGCCTCAATTGCCCTCTGAGCCAGTCCTTCATTTTCAAAACGAATGATTTGCAAGCCAGTAGGCAACGACTCGTTCTCTGTCACGTCCACCCATTCATAGGCGTGGACATTGAGTACATATTCCGGATTGAATGGGGATAGAGTCTCATTAATCTGCTTTTTGTATTCCTTGAGCCTGGAAAAACCAGCACGACGCACGGTCAATTCCAAAACTAAAAATACTGGATTTTCTATCACAAGCAATCACTACTCGATATTCTGGATCTGTTCGCGCATCTGCTCGATGAACACCTTCATGTCCACACCCACACGCGTGGTTTCTGTGTCTAAGGATTTGGAACAAAGCGTATTGGCCTCACGATTCATTTCCTGCATAAGAAAATCCAGACGCCTGCCCACAGCAGAATATTCTTTTGCATTGATTATTCGTCGAACTTCACTGATATGTGTTTCCAATCTCTTTAATTCTTCTTCAACATCGGTGCGTTGCGTTACAAAAACCATCTCTTGTTCTAAACGATCGTTGTCGACTTGCACTTGCAGCTCTTCAAATCGCTTTTTGAGTCTAGTCAGTTGTTGTTCCAATATCTGAGGCAATCTTTTTCTAACCTCGCCCACACCATTCTCAATCTGATCCAATCTTTCGGCAATCGCCTGGCGCAGCTTATCCCCTTCACGGATTCGAGTTTGAACCAGCTCGTCCAGAGCTTGGCCCAGGGCTGTGAGCACGTCATTTTTTAGCTGAGCTGAATCAATTCTCTTCGGCTCGATAATTCCAGGCCATTTGAGAATATCCAAAGGTGCCACTCTCCCGGGGTTGGAGAGTAAAGCCGAGACATCATGGCAAAGACGGGAGACATTTCGTGCTAAGGACTCGTTCAATGTAAATTGATCTGCATTGTCAGCGGTGGCTTTGAAACTAAAATTGCATTCCAACTTACCTCTATCCAGCTTACTGGCAGATACTGCTCTTATATCTGATTCCAATGAACGAAGATCGTCAGATATTCGGATAAAAGTTTCGAGATAGCGGTGATTAACCGAGCGCAGCTCCCAGCTCAATTCGCCATAGTCGGTACGCAAATCGACACGGGCAAACGCGGTCATACTTCGAAGCATCAAATCTCTCCTGGTTTGGCTTAGGCGAACTAGCGATCAAATAAGAACCACACTGAAAAAACCCTGAGTTCCTAATCAAGTTCTAAGCAACTTAAGGCGATATGGTTTAAAGAGTGATGTTTAACACAACCCTGACCTAAATTCACATACTAATCGAAGATTTCAATGCCAAAGGAAGTAGATAGCCTGCAGCCCCACACCATGCTCGATCGATTCGAGCTAATCAAAGTTTTAGGGGGTGGTGGATTTAGTGTGGTTTATCTGGCCAAAGACACCAAGACCAATGACGAGGTTGTAATCAAGGAGTTTTTTCCTGCAAAACTCGCTAAAAGAGCCGAAAACAAGCACATAATCCCCAAAGATGATGACAAATGCGCCAAATTATTCAATATGGGACGCAAGCTCTTCTTTCAGGAAGCCAGTATACTCGCCAACTTCAATCACCCCAATATAGTCAATATTGTGGGTTTTTTTAGTGCCAATGGCACCATCTATACGGCAATGGGATATGAAAAAGGAGACAGCCTTTATCAATACATTAAGAAAACAAAAGGAAAAATGCCCGAAGACCAGCTTATGAAAATTTTCCTTCCTGTGCTTAGCAGTCTACGGGAGGTCCACCAGTTGGGCCTGCTACACCTGGACATCAAACCCGGAAACATTTTTATCAGGGAAGACCTGCAACCTATACTCCTCGACTTTGGGGCCGCTCATAAATTAGTCAGATTGGCCGAGCCACGCACGTTCCCTGTCGTCTCCCATGGCTTTTCTCCGCCCGAACAATCCCTCAAAACTGGCAATCTTGGGCCCTGGACCGATGTCTATGCCATAGGTGCCACCATGCGTACATGCATCACAGGAAAGCCCCCGCCCGCAGCCAAAGATAGGCGCCGGGACCCGGAGATGATGAAACCCGCTACAGAGGAGTTCAAAGATGGCTATTCCGAAAAACTCCTCAAAGCTATCGATTGGGCGATGGAAATGGTCCCTACAAAACGACCCCAGACCGTAGACGAATTTGCGGCTGCATTGCGGCGCTAAAGACGCGTATAATCTCAGCTCCTTCCAGCATAATCACAGGAGCCCATCATGCGTCCAAGCGGCAGAGCGGCCGATCAACTCCGCGAAATCACCATTACCCGACGATATACCAAGCACGCCGAAGGCTCGGTACTCGTTGAGTTTGGAGATACCAAGGTAATCTGCACTGCCAGCGTGGAAGACCGCATCCCAAGATGGCTCAAAGGCACGAGTCAGGGTTGGGTAACAGCTGAATACGGTATGCTTCCTCGCTCCACCGGCGAGCGCATGGGTAGAGAAGCCGCTCGTGGCGGCCAGGGTGGGCGCACGATGGAGATACAGCGCCTTATCGGTCGCTCACTTAGAGCCGTAGTTGACCTTGGTAAACTAGGCGAGAAAGCGATCACCGTAGACTGTGACGTGATACAGGCTGATGGCGGAACACGAACCGCGTCAATTACCGGTGGGTATGTCGCCCTGGTCGATGCAATTAAGTCCATCAGCGGCAACAAAGATCCCTACAGCAGTGGAATCATTAAAGACCAGGTCGCCTCTGTTTCGGTTGGAATCTACAAAGGCACACCCGTTTTGGACCTGGATTACCCAGAAGACTCGTCAGCCGAAACGGATATGAACCTGGTGATGAACGGTGCCGGTCATTTTATCGAAATCCAGGGTACTGCAGAGCAAGATGCCTTCAGCGACGAGCAACTGGCCGCCATGATCAGCTTGGGCCGCAAGGGCATACAACAGCTCATCGAAAAGCAAAAAAAGGCTTTAGAAGAGAATGTCTAAAACGCGCATTGTTCTGGCTAGCGGCAATCAGGGCAAAATCAAAGAATTTCAGCATGTGCTGGCCCAGGCGGAGATAGAACTGGTGTCACAGGCCAGCCTGAATGTGGAAGAGGCGGAGGAGACTGGCTTGAGCTTCGTCGAAAATGCCATACTCAAGGCACGAAATGCCGCACGCGCTACCGGTCTACCCAGCATCGCCGATGACTCCGGGCTGGAAGTAGATGCCCTGAAAGGGGCACCCGGAATCTACTCTAGTCGCTATTCTGGAGCCAGCGCTACTGATCTGGACAACAATGGCTACCTGCTCAAGCAACTTGAGAATGTAGACGAGGCCCGCCGGACTGCGCGGTTTCGTTGTGTTATTGTAGCCATGCGTCATGCACTGGACCCTATGCCACAGATTTTTCAAGGTAGCTGGGAAGGCAGGATTCTGTTTGAAGCGAGAGGCGAGAATGGCTTCGGTTACGATCCCCTGTTTTACATTCCAGATCTACAATGTAGTGCAGCAGAGCTGGACTCGGAGACTAAAAATCGAATAAGCCATAGAGGCCAGGCCCTGGCCCAGTTCAAAGAGGCGCTTCCATTATTAACGTTTTAGCTACGACGAGAAAATGAATATACCACCTGGAACACTATTCATCATTTCGGCCCCTTCCGGAGCCGGCAAAACCTCTTTGGTCAAAGCCCTGCTGCAGTCGACCAACGATATACAGGTGTCCGTATCCCACACCACCCGTAAGCCGCGTCCCGGCGAAGTAGACGGCGTTCACTACCATTTTGTTAGTCAAGAAGGCTTCGATGAGTTGCGAAGTCGGGGTGACTTTCTGGAGTATGCGGAAGTTTTCGGTGCCAGCTACGGCACTTCCAAGAAGGGGCTGCAGGAAAAATTGGAACAGGGCGTGGATGTGATTTTAGAAATCGACTGGCAGGGCGCAGACCAAGTCCGCCAGGTGATGCCGAACACGATTAGTGTCTTTATTCTTCCTCCTTCCAGAAAGACCCTGGAATCTCGCC
>Ga0224501_10002486_pt1 | contig 14499 bp, 10 predicted proteins | sample SF_Oct11_sed_USG_4_FD_169105 | JGI IMG/M metagenome (GOLD analysis project Ga0224501, IMG submission 169105) | Sediment microbial communities from San Francisco Bay, California, United States - SF_Oct11_sed_USGS_8_1 | ecosystem: Environmental > Aquatic > Marine > Sediment | place: USA...
TGCTTTCACTGATACTCGCACCGCTCATCACCAATTGAGGTTGCCCGGCATTATTCAGTTCGGTAAACCAGGGAGAAGCACCACTTAATGATTCTGTTTGCAGATCAAGAGTAACCACATATTCATCATTGATCGGTTTAAGCAATTTAAACTGATGCACATCAATTTTATAACGCTCGGATTCACCTCCAAAGGTTTTAGATGCCTCAGTATTATCTTCCTCATAGCTGGAAAACTGATAACTAAACTTTGAGCGCTCAGGCGCAGTTGCAGCTTGAGACTGATAGGCTGGCAAAACTAACGCTGACGAAGTTAATGCTAATAAAAAGCTGTTTTTGTTTTTCATAATATTATTAAATCAATCTTGATAAAGTATCTGTATGAGTCTCATTAATTACAACCACAACCACCACCGGTTGCCTTGCCTCCACCGCTGGATGCTTCTTTTGCAAAATAAATATGATCTCTTAATTGTGCGTCAAGTGCATCGGGTTGCCAGGCCATATTCGCTTTAGCTAAATTTCCTCTTTCCCAGGGTTGAACCGTAGTACATGCGGTCAAACCGATAAAAGATAACACAATCAATAGTCGTAATATTTGTTTCATTTGCTCTCTCTAATTCTCTGGTGCACCCATGTTTATCCAGTCAAGCAATGTTCTTTTATCATAGTATGACTGTGTATAGGGATCATCGCTGAATGGGTAAGTGGCGTTGACGTTTGGCATAGAACCATTAAACACCCTGTCGTAAATAACCTGAATGCTGGCATCCCTGGTTCTGCCACCCAAATTAGTTAATTGCTGGTAACTGGCTAACGGTTTACGTCCATTAGTATTATGGAAATTGTTTGGAACATGACAGCCCACACAATATTTATCAATAATCGGCTTAATCCCGTTATTGTATGCAATATTTGCTGGTGTTGGACCCGGATCACTAACAGGTACTGGAGGTCCATCATTGATCCAGTATTCAATTGTGGCCTTATCCCATATCGTTAAACTTGCTCCCTGTCCATCCATGTGATTGTTTTGAATTTGATAAGTTACCGTATTAACGACAGTTTCTCCAGCAGTATCAACATATAACTTCTCATACAATACAGCATAGTTAGTCAAATCATCGACACCTTGTGAGGCATTAGGATTATGGCAAGATGTCGTGCAATTATCTGCAAGAATACCTTTTATTGGCATTTCATAAAAAGGCTTTGAGCCTTCAGCAACACCATCAACAACCCATTGTGACAAGGTGTCCAGCGAGGCTTGGGTTACCATTAGCGCACCATGGTTCATATCCTGTGAAAAGCCTGACAGTAAATTGTTAAAGGCATTTTTATTGGGTAATAGTGATAAATAATTGGAAACCGCTGGATAATCAATCAAGGATGGCAAGGCATTGCCCTGTCCATGACAACTAATACAGCTTTCATAAAATACTGGCAAGGCATCAGCAAAATAATCCAGTGATTTAACAAAATCCCCTGGATTACCCTCTGGCGCTCCACCATTTAGCCAATCAAGCATAATAGCCTTATCGTTGACGGAGAGCGGAAAACCAAGTGGCATGCTACCAGTTTCAATGCTATAGACCATTGCTGAGCGCTTGGCTAATACATCACGATATTCTTCCAGTGAAAAATCGCCTTTTGTTCCTTCAACAGCAGGATTTCCTTTGGAATGGCAAGTTGAGCAATTAGTATCAATAATGTTTTTAGTGTCTTTGTAATAAGTATATTGTGTATTTGGAAAACTCGGTGTCCCCGTATCACATCCAGAAAAGATGAAGACAGTGAACAGTATCAGAAAATTTAAACGGGTGGTTCTATTATTCGTAGACATATTATTCATACAACTTTCTACTCTACACTCAAAGAATGAACTATCAAGACGACTAAAACATCGATAATCGCCAGATTCTATCAAGGTAAGATAAAATGTAAAGACAAGAGGCCACAAGTACCCACATCAAACATCAAGCTGTGAACAGGATCACAAGTGTATGTAGCATTCACAATTCCCCCACTCCTGATGGAACAGGGGAAAATGAAACACTATTTAATTGTGGAATATGAGGTAATAATGGAATTGCTGGATGATTTAAGAATTATTACTTTTTGACCATCAGATGAAATCGTAATTCCATGTTCACCTGACCAAGTAAATGAATAACCTGATGTTCCAGAGTATTCAGCAATAAAATCACCACTAAAATTATACACCTTAACCTGATCACCACCACCTATATAAATATTATCAAAATCATCAATTTCCACATCTTCTACAGCAACAGTACCTAAACTAAGCTGTCCAATTTCTGCAAAACCATTGCTATCGTATTGATAAAGATGCACAGAAGTTCCTATCGCAAAAGCCATAAGATTACCTGTCTTATTGATTGCAAAAGCCTTTGTTTGACTCAAACGATAATCATCCAACTTTATGAATGTCTTTGTAGTAACAATATCTGTATTTAACACCGCGCCTAATGCTGTTCTATAGATATCTGTAGGTTGTGAAAAACTGCCAGAGAACATTAATCTATCACCATAAGTAAAAGCATAATCCTTAGATGATTTATAGCTGTTCCAAATCGGATCTTCTCCATACACTCTAAGTTTATCTAACACAACACCAGTTTCTATATCGATTAGAAATCCAGGAACTGCAAATAGCAACTCTCTGGCATCAGGCCTAATAACTGCAACAAAATCTCTATTTCCGCTATAACTACCTTCAGAAATTTCAACTGAATTTAGCCATGTTTTAGAATCTAAATCCAGAGTATGTAACATAGCTTTCACACCAGAAGACGATTCAACTATCGCATATAACTTTTTGCCATCATTACTTATTGTCAATGAGTTGAAAGATACTCCAACCGGGCTTTCCATCACAAATTCAAGGCTGGATGTGTAGACATTATATGCTGATATTCCTGTGCCTGCTCCAAGTAAATAAATGTATGGACGAATGGGATCCTTGGCCAGATAATAATTTGAGCTGCTGCCTGAAAGTGATAAATCTTGCTCTTTAACCTCATTAGTTCCCAATATATATAAACCCACCCGAATATTCTCAACATATTTATCCATTGGAGCAGTATTACTTGTCATACTGACGTTCGCATAATGCATACCTTCAGCAAGACCTGTTGGGTCAGCATTTACTGTCAAAAACTCTCCATCAAATTGATAACTTAACCAGCTTTGATCGCTTGAAAAGACCATATCAACTGGCGAAGCCCCATAGTTTGAATTAATAGCTATTGTTTTGGACAAAGATTCTGTTTCCAGAGTTTTAACGAGTGCAATTCCATTGTTTGCCACATAAAATCTTGGTTCATCAGTGGGTGGATTAATTTTGAAACTAATATTTAAATCCTTATAAATCACTTCTGAACCATCGGATTTCCCTGTTACAAACCTGACTATAGTTCTTAAAGTACCAATTTCATATTTTATTGGCCTAACTTCAAACTCCAGAGTTCCCGCCATATTATTTCCAGACACTTGTCTTACAATTAACCAATCAGGTTCTGGAACATTTGGAGGATAACCAATTAAAGCATCATCACCAACAAAAGAATAGTCAACAGTTTGAGATGCAGGCAAATCTTGACCTATTTCACCTTCAAATAAAATTGAAGATTTGCTAAGGGTTACTGAAAGTGGAGGTTCTTTCTCTTTTTTATCACCGCCTCCGCCACCACAAGCAGAAAGAATTGAAAATGTAATTAAGACAATCAGAATATTACGGTACTTCATTATACTTCTCATGTTTTTTGTTATTAACCGAATGGTTATCTTAAACTGATATAAAACTTTAAGTCAATACTCACATTTTTATTTGCTTATGACTTCTTATTTACATGGAGTGATAAAGAAAATATCGTTGACTCAGACTATGCTTAATAACTTACTTCCTATTAATTCTGATCTGATGGTTTTTTTGTTCGTGATAAACAACTCAAAACTCAGCAGTTTTAGTCTGCCGATTAAAGATCTTCGTGCCTTTTTCCTGACCATCAGCAAAATTGAGTCGGTTAATTTGTTCAGGATGCAGATCCATTAATATCTGATGAGTTACTTCCACATCGATTAACTCATTCAAACCTTTCACTTCCTGATAGATAGTGGTGTGGTTAATACCTGCTTCAACACCAATCCAGTCGATGGTTAAGGATTGATTTTCTTTTGATAAATTGAAATTTTCCAGCCAATAGTTTTTTAACAAGGGTTCAAAATTGGCGCTTTCTATTTCTACTTTTTGATCGTATTTTTGCGCCAGCACAACCAGCAAATCATGAGTGGTAAACTGATGAACTATTTCAAGATTACCACTACGTTGGTTGACCGTCATACTGCTAATACCTTCAAAATAAGTATGCGCAGAGAGGCGACCAAAAGTCACAAGAACCATCAAGATTCCTGTGACTTTTAACCATTTGGAAAGATTATTTTTCACCCTTGTGTTCCGCTTCATCATTAATAGATTTTAATTCAGCATTGTAATCTTTCATCATGTTTTGCTGTTTTTCTTTAAACAATTCGAGTGGTGTCTTAACCAGTTTGGCTGGCCAATGGTTGTTGGTCACATCCACATCTGCCGTTTCCCAATAAGGGTCAACTTCAATGGATTGAATTGTTTTGTCACGAATGATCGCTTTGGAAACATTTTGTGGATTTAATCGCCAGATTTCAGCCGGAATTTTAAAGTATTCTACAGATTTATCCGTATAGGTAATATTCAGAATAATTGGCATCACCAATCCACCATGATTGGTAAAATCCATTACCACCATTTTTCCACCCGCTTCCAACAAGGCTTTTTCCCAATCTTCCAACCCTGCTACCATCTGGTTATAACTGTTTCTATCCGCATTGGTTGGTGTAAACTGATCATGTTTGTTGTAAAAATCTTTCAGTTCCTGTTTTTTATCCACTCTTCTATTGAGATCCTTGTTGCGAATATCAGATATATCCTGAGGGTTTTCATCAAATCTGTCTCTTTGCCAAGGCTTGTCTTTATCCGGATCACCTGACTGAACGGTATATTCGGTTACTTTATCGATAGAGATATCAACATTGTCTGTAGTGTAAAACCAGCCACGGAAGAACCAGTCCAAATCTACGCCTGACGCATCTTCCATTGTACGGAAAAAGTCAGCCGGTGTAGGACGTTTAAACTGCCATCTGGTGGCATATTCCTTAAAGGCGAAATCGAACAGTTCTCTGCCCATAATAGTTTCACGAAGAATATTTAAAGCTGTTGCAGGTTTGCCATAAGCATTGTTACCAAATTGCAGAATGGATTCTGAATTGGTCATAATGGGCACCTGATTTTCACTACTCATATACTCCACAATTTTTCTGGCGGGGCCACGTCTGGAAGGATATTTCTCTTCCCAGTATTGCTCGGCAAGAAATTGAACAAAGGTATTAAGCCCTTCATCCATCCAGGTCCATTGTCTTTCATCAGAATTGATGATCATTGGATAATAGTTATGACCAACTTCATGAATGATCACACTGATCAAACCGTATTTTGTTCTTCTGGAATAAGTGAGTTCACCGGTCTTTTTGTCTTTTACAGGACGTGGACCATTGAAAGTAATCATCGGATATTCCATACCGCCAACTGGACCATTCACAGAAATGGAAACCGGATACGGATATTCAAGACTAAATCGATTGTAATGCTCCATGGTGTGAATAATCGATTCTGTTGAATATCGCTCCCACAAAGGATTACCTTCTTTAGGGTAATAGGACATCGCCATGGTATCAGTTTTACCTGAACGGAAACCTTGCGCATCCCAGATAAATTTTCGGCTTGAAGCAAATGCAAAATCTCTTACATTTTCCGCTTTAAAGTGCCAGGTTGAAGTTTGTTTGGAGCGTTTTTTCTCTTTAGCTTCTGCTTCTTTTTGAGTCACGATGATAACTGGCTTGCTGGCTGTTTTAGCCGTTCTCAATCTTTGTTGCTGAACCTTGCTTAATACCTTCTCGGGATTTTGCAATTCACCAGTAGCAGCAACAATGTGATCGGATGGCACGGTAATTTCCACATCATAATCACCGAACTCCAGCGTGAATTCTCCACGACCTAAAAACTGCTTGTTTTGCCAACCGTAAACATCATAATAAGCGGCCATTCTTGGAAACCACTGGGCAATTTCATAAAGATAATTATCATCTTCTTTAAAATATTCATAACCGGCACGTCCACCCAATACTTTTTGCTCACGAATTTGATAGTTCCAGTCAATATTAAATACAAATTGCTCGCCTGGTTTTAAAGCTTTTGGTAAATCGATTCGCATCATGGTTTTGTTGATTACATAAGGCAGCTTTTTATTATTGGCATCGGTTACTTTGGTAATGGTATAGCCGCCATCAAACTTGTCACTTTCCACCATCATGCGATAGGCATTGAAATTGGTTTTGCTGCCACCTTTTTCGCTGGATTGAAAAGAAGCGCTATTGGTTTTTTTGTAATCTGAATCAGCCTTAAATCTATTTTGATCCAGTTGCAACCAAAGGTAGGTTAATTGATCGGGCGATTGATTATAGTAGGTTACCGTTTCAGAAGCGGTAATGCTCTGCTTTTCATCATTTAACGCGACTTTAATCTTATAGTCAGCTCGCTGTTGCCAATATTGATGACCTGGTGCGCCTGACCCCGTACGATAAGTATTAGGTGTGGGCAACAATTCATCCAGCTGTCTGAATTTGTCATCGAAAGGTTTTGCCTTGGCGGAAACCACTGAAGAACTTAAGGCGACTAAACTGACAAATAATAATTTTGCCAGAACATTTATTACTGATTTCATATTAACCTCACTACTAATATCTATCAAACTTCAATATTTTTAACTTGCTCAAGGGTTTCACTCAAGCAATATTTGCCATTTTCATTTTTATCCAAACGTCCCATAGCAACTTTTGCATCATGGGTAAAAAACAATCGTCCTTTTCTTTCAAGTAAATCGCTCAACAACAATTCTTTCTCATCGATAAGCTGTTCAGCAAAACGATCATATCCCATGGTGATGGGTAGATGAACCCAGGGCGCACCAGGAATTAAATCCGCACAAAAAACAACTGGCCCGGATGGCATGGAAACTTCGGTCAACATCATGCCTGGCGTATGGCCATTGCTGATATGAAAACGATAGTCTTCGCCTAACACCGGATGTGTTTCGCTGTCCACCAGATAGACTTCATCTCTGTCTTTTAATGGCTGTAACAATGCAGGTACAAAAGAAGCACGATCACGGTAATGCGGTTGATAAGCTCTTTCCCATGCTTCTTTACCCACAAGAATTTTGGCATTAGGAAATAATAATTTGGGCTCTACGCCTTCTTGCCATTCACTTAAAATTCCACCAATGTGATCAAAATGCAAATGCGACAAGACCAACACATCAATATCTTCGTGCGTCAAACCATGCTCTGCCAATGACTCCAGAAGCACATGATGAGATTCGACAATGCCAAAACGCTCTTTCATTTTGGGTTCAAAAAAAGCACCAATACCAGCTTCAAGTAAAATATTTCTATTATCTTCTTTTATTAATAAGGCACGGCAAGCCAGATCAATACGATTTTGATCATCCACCTCAACCCAGTTATGCCACATAGCTTTTGGCGCATTGCCAAACATTGCGCCACCATCAAGTTTTTGTGAATTGCCGAGTATAGAATAAAGTTTCTTTTCCATTCTTTACACGCTCTCTTCATTTTCCTGAATTTTCTCAATCTTGAAATTCATAATGCCATAAATGATAGAGACAATCGGATTCGCCAGATTAAAAAAGCAAAATGGCAAGTAGGCAAATGTTGATACACCCAAAGTTGCGGCCATGTAAGCACCACAAGTATTCCATGGGATCAACGGCGAAGTAATAGTGGCCGAATCTTCCAAAACCCGAGAAAGATTTTTGGGGTGTAACTGTCTTCGTTTAAATTCTGCCCGGTACATTCGACCAGGTAGCACAATGGCAATATACTGATCGCCAGCAATAATATTGGTTCCTATGCAGGTAGCAATAACCGTTGTGATCAAGGATCCTGTACTTCTGACCATGCTCAAAGCACCTGTCACCAATCGCTGCAATAAACCAATGGTTTCAAGAATGGCGCCAAAAGTCATGGCACATAAAATAAGCCAGACTGTCGGATTTAACATACTTTCCATACCACCACGTGAAAGCAACTTATCGACTGTTGCATCACCAGTCGTTGACACATAACCGCTGGCCATAGCTCTCCAGATAGCATCTATCGCGGTAACAAAATAACTTCTTTTGTTGGCTTCGATATTAATTATCTCTCCCTTGTTATCAAATACAACAGTTTGTGAAGTATCACCCTCTGTCAAAACAAGGTTAGCGCTTACTGACTCTTCATTGACCAGCAATTCGAACTCGGCAGTCGTATTTGAATTTTCAGTACTCACCGAAGAAATGGCACAACTGGTTATTTTGCTTTGTTCTGAACTGGCCTCACAGGAATAAAGTTTGGAACTGACCATGCGCTCGGTGGAATCCACCTGAAGAAACACAGCAAAAAGACCGCCTAACAGGGCACCGATAAACAATGTTGGGAAGGCAGGCATTTTTTTGTAGGCCAAAAATAAAACAACAAATAATGGCACTAAAGAAAGCAATGAAATTGAAAAATTCTTGTCAAAAACCGCCAACGTTTGAGTCAGTCCTGATGCTGAATCTGAAACATCTTCCGTTAAACCAATCACCAGAAAAACCACAATCGCAAATACAATGCTGGGACCTGTTGTCCATGCCATATGGCGAATATGGGTAAATAATTCGGTTCCTGTTACCGCAGGTGCAAGATTTGTCGTATCAGAAAGTGGCGACATTTTATCGCCAAAATAGGCACCGGAAATAATGGCTCCCGCTGTCATTGGTAAAGATAAATCAAGCCCGACTGCTATACCTATCAAGGCAACCCCAATGGTGCCAGCCGTTGTCCATGAACTACCGATACTGATTGATACCAGCGCACAAATAATACAAGCGGCAGCGTAAAAATAAGAAGGATCTAGTATTTGTAACCCGTAATAAATCATGGTGGGAACAGTTCCTGACAATATCCAGGTACCGATCAGTGATCCCACCATCAGCAAGATTAAAATAGCGCCCAATGACATGGAAATACCTTTAACAATACCAGCTTCCAACTCCTTCCAGGAATAACCATTTTTATAGCCCACTATCATGGCAATAGCTGCAGCCATAAGAAGTGCTATCTGATTGGCGCCATAGGATGAATCTTCGCCATAAAGCACAACTGAAAATGCAAGCATAATAACAAGAGAAAGAACCGGAATAAGCGCATCCAGCAAACTGGGTTGTTTTGTGTCAGTGGTCATTGAGTTACCTTATATTTATTGAGTTACCTACAAACTTGATGTTAACAAAAAACGAGCCAGTACTGGCTCGTTTTAAATCATTATGATCCGTTATTTAACGAATCCTTGCTTTTGATTACCAATTAAATCCCAGTAACGATCACGCAATCTTGTCGCTCTGGAAACTAATGGCTGCTTTTCACCTTGAATTAAAACCAGATCAGGATTGGAAGTCAATTCCAGTGGATCGCCGTCCCAAACCACTATATCAGCATCCATTCCGGCCTTGATTTGACCATAGTTTTTAATACCGAATACGTCAGCATTATTAATAGTCATGGCTTCAATTGCTGCAGTTTTTGGCATACCGAAAGCAACCGCTACACCAGCGGACTGTCTCACCAGATAGGCATTGTGTGTACCGCCACCGGTTAACAATACTTTTACCCCGGCATCATAAAGAATGCCAGCACCTTCAAATTTGACAGACAATGAATCAAACTCGGGAATATTGTTAATTGGATCAATAATGACAGGCACTTTAGCTGCAGCCAGTTCTTTGGCAACCAGCCAGGCTTCACCACCACCAGCGATTACAATGCGAATATTATGTTTTTTGCCCAAATTGACTATACGCAAAATATCATCCATTCGATCAGCCGCAATAATTAATGGAACCTTTCTGTCCAATACCGGATAAAGCGCTTTCAAATCATTCAAAGATTGACTGAATTGCCAATTGCCACCCTCATAAAAACGGGAAGGATTGGCTCTGACATATTTTGCTTCATTAATGGCCTGTTCCAGCAATTGCATTGCAGCAGCTCTTGAACCGCCCGCCTTTCTGGCACCATCACTACCATACAATGCAAATTGCGCTACGTTATCATTTAACAAACCTTTTGCAGAGGAATGTAAAGCAATAACAGAGCCTTGGCCGGCAAATATAGAATCGCCGGAACGAGGTAACACAACAGCGCGAGTCAAACCGTTAATACGATTTTGTGGAAGTATGGTTGATCGGAAATTAATCGCAGTCGATACATTAAAGCCGGCTCCCATATTGTGCTCAATAGTGGCAGCATCAACCGTGCTTGAAACCGCACCTATTTCAACTAATCCCATATTGGTAGAAGGATTACTTAATCCAGGGGTAATAAACTTGCCCGTAGCATCAAGCTCAACGACATCACCTGTAGCCTTTATGTTTTGCTCAACACGAACAATCTTGCCATTTTCTACCAACACATCAGTATTAGTCACTTTACCTTTGGCCGTTGAAGTGTAAACGGTTGCATTTTTTATTAAATAACTTTCTGCCGCTGCTGACAAAGAAGTTGATAGTACAACCAATGAAATTAATAGTGCTTTAAAAAATCTCATAATCTTTCTCCTTCCGGATCAGTCAAGCCTAAATCAAAATCACTTACCGCATTTTTGGAAGGATCGTTTCGGTCATAAACCAAAGCGCCATCGATATACACCTGCAATGTTTTGGCATAAACACTGAACGGGTTTTGATTCCAGACAACCACATCCGCCATTTTACCCGCTTCCAAAGTACCGACTCGATCAGCAACACCCATAGATTGAGCAGGATTTAAAGTGATCCACTTGATAGCATCTTTTGCTTCCAATGACATGCCACGCTTGTTACCTGCGCCCAGCGCCTTGGCTGCTTCCTGATTTAAATGCTGAATACCGATAGCGGAATCTGAATGTACAATGGCACAAGCTTTGGCTTTTTCAACCATAGCAACATTTTCTCTCACACCATCATAAGCTTCATGCTTAAAGCCCCACCAGTCAGCCCACATGGCCGAACAGATGTTATTTTCCGCCAGTAAATCGGCAATTTTGTATGATTCAACCGCATGATGGAAAGTTGATATTTGATATCCAAATTCTTTGGCAATATCAATCATAATGGCCATTTCTTCGGCTCTATAGCAATGATTATGAATCAAAATATTACCTCGCAAAACTTCTGCCAGAGTTTCAAGCTTCAAATCTTGCTTGGGTGGATCAACGTCTTCGCCTTTTTCAGCTTTTTCGTAATAGTCATCCCATTTTTTCATGTAATCTTTAGCATCAATCCAGGCGGCACGGTATCCGGCCACATTACCCATTCGTGTCATTGGACTACGGCCTTTGCTTCCATATACACGTTTTGGATTTTCACCACATGCCATTTTTAAGGAATGGGGCGCATCTGGAAATTTCATGCCCTGAACAGTAATAGATGGCACATTTTTCAATGTAACACCACGACCACCAATCAGGTTACCCGAACCAGGCAATATCATAAGACTTGTGATACCACCTTCTCTTGCCAGATTAAAACCATGATCCTGTGTCCAGACAGCATGTTCAGCCCATACTTCTGAAGTTACAGGTGCTGTCATCTCATTACCATCAGCATTATTTTCATGGCGAGGTGAAGGATAAACACCTAAATGTGAATGTACATCAATAATACCTGGTGTAACCCAAAGACCTTGAGCACCAATTACTTTAACACCTTGAGGTGGCTGGATATCCAAACCAACCGCATGAATTTTTCCATCCTTGACCCAAACAGAAGCATTGTCCATCTGCTTACCATCACCGATTAGGACAGTTGCACCTTTCAGTACAAATTCCTCTGAAGGCAAAGGTTTATAAGTTGATACATAAACCGGTTTTGGTTTTTCGACTTCAATTTTCTGAGCCGGCTCTTCACCGCATGCCCATAGGCTTGCTGCCAGTGAAAAAACAATGAGTTTCTTCATATTCACATTAGACTCCTATTTAAAAAAATGGGCCGAAAATCGACCCGAATCATAACTAACCTAAAATCAGGCTCAATATTTTAATGCCCAGAAAATTATCCAATACTGTTACCAGGAAGATAATTCCCAAAATCACAGGACAAATATAACTGATGGCAATATCCACGTAAGTTTGCAACCAGCTGCCCTTGATTGATGAGTCACCACTTGCCAATTCTGCATTAAAGTTTTCTTTTTTCCAGATGTAGGCTGTAAATACTGAAATCAGGAAACCACCTAAAGGCAAGAAAGTGTCGTTGGCTATTAACCCAACAAAATCAAGAAATGGTAAAGGATTTTCAATTCCTGGTAGCTTAACAAACTGCCCCAGAGATTCAACTGCGCCGTATGACAGCATTGAAGGAACACCAGCAGCAAATATAATCAAGGCCACAATCCAGGTGGCTTTTGAACGTTTTATCTTATGTTCATCAACCATATAAGCGGTTGGCACTTCCAGCAGTGAAATAGTAGAAGTTAGTGCTGCGAAAGATAACAATAGGAAGAATAAACTGCCGACAACAACGCCCAACATTGAACCCAGAGATTCAAAAACACCTGGCAAGGTTACGAAAATAAGCCCTGGTCCACCATCGGTTTGAATGCCCTGTGAAAATACCAATGGGAAAATCATAAAGCCAGCCAATACAGCAACACCGACATCAACCAGTGTGATTTGCGCGGCAGACTTAACAATGTTGTCATTTTTCGAAACATAACTACCGTAAGTAATTAATGCACCCATTCCTAAAGAAAGAGAGAAGAAAGCCTGTCCCAAAGCAGAGTAAACTACATCACCAGTAATTTTGCTGAAATCAGGAACAAGGTAAAACTTCACACCGTCAAAAGCATTTGGTAAGGTCAATGCGTAAACAATCAAACAGAGGATCATTACAAACAGTGTTGGCATTAGAATCTTAGCTGCTCTTTCAATACCACCAGACACGCCTTTTGCAACGATAAAGGCAGTCGCACTCATAAAGATAATGCTGTATAGACCAACTGTTATCCAGTCGCTGGTAAACTCTCCAAACTCGTTACCAATGCCAAAATTTCCAGTGACCATCTCAACAAAGTAACCAAAAGCCCAGGCTGCTACCACATTATAAAATGACAGTATCAATACACCACTAACCAATCCCAGGTAACCTATTACAGACCAGTTTTTAAAGCCCAATGCAGCAAATGCTCCAACCGCATTTTTTTGTGTCTTTCGACCAATGGCAATTTCAGCCACCAGCACCGGGAAGCACAAAATAAAGCAAAAGGCCAAGTACATAACAACGAAAGCAGCCCCACCGCCTTCACCAACTTCGAATGGGAATTTCCAGATATTTCCTAATCCAACCGCAGAACCGGCAGCAGCCAGAATAAACCCTATTCGAGTACTAAAATTTCCACGTTCAATCGCCATTTTCTACCCTTAATATTAATAATTATACAATTTGCTTATAAGCAAGAATGTTTGATCCGAGTGAATATCATACTGCAAACCTGCATAAAACCACAATTTGATAGTTTAAAACAAGTCCAACCATTTAAGCCTGAAACAAAGCTATTAAAATTCTCAGATTGCAATTTACCCTATTTCTGGTTATTTTTACACTCCCTTTTCGATCTATAGGTTAATGCTGTTATGAAAATTAAAGCTATTTTTCTCTTTTTGATCTGTTTTTCCTTTTCTCTTCACGCTAAAGAAAACCAGATTGCCATCGCTATTCACGGTGGAGCAGGAACAATTCTCAAGTCAAATATGACCCCAGAACTGGAAAAGCAATATCACGAAAAAATGCAGGAAGCCTTGAAAGCAGGATACAAGGTTCTACAAGATGGCGGTTCCAGCGTTGAAGCGGTTCAGGCAGCCATTATCATTATGGAAGACTCTCCGCTGTTTAATGCGGGTAAAGGTGCGGTTTTTACCCATCAAAAAACCAATGAGCTGGATGCTTCTATTATGGAAGGTAAAACATTAAATGCTGGTGCTATTGCGGGCGTTAAAACTGTTAAAAATCCGATTAAGTTGGCAGCGGCAGTAATGGATCAATCCGTTCATGTCATGATGACTGGTGAAGGTGCAGAAACATTTGCCAAACAGGTTGGCATGGAATTTGTCTCTCCTGACTATTTTCATACAGAAAGACGCTACAAACAAATTGAAAAAGTTTTAAACGAGTCAAAAGGTAAGAAGACAGCTCAGGTTGAAAATGAGCAAGTCTGGCCTGATGACAAAAAATTCGGTACTGTTGGTGCGGTTGCACTTGATAAAGAAGGCAATCTGGCCGCGGCAACTTCTACTGGCGGTATGACTAAC
>Ga0224501_10002487_pt1 | contig 14497 bp, 7 predicted proteins | sample SF_Oct11_sed_USG_4_FD_169105 | JGI IMG/M metagenome (GOLD analysis project Ga0224501, IMG submission 169105) | Sediment microbial communities from San Francisco Bay, California, United States - SF_Oct11_sed_USGS_8_1 | ecosystem: Environmental > Aquatic > Marine > Sediment | place: USA...
GAATATGTCTGGAGTATTAGTCCATAAGTGATTGCCTACAATCTGCAGAAGACTTATTTGATTGAACTATAGAAAAACGGACACACATTAGGTATTATCAAATGAAATCTGGAAGAAACTTCGAATGAGCTTGCAGTAAATTGTCTGCATTCGCGCGCCAATGATGTCAATTCAGGGCCGTTTCCGGAAACGCAAACAAACTCGCTAATGTAGATTGGGTCCAGGATTAAAAATGATTTAACAATACCAAATAATTTATTTTAAAAAATAAAATAAGAGGACACAATCGAATAACATAATCAGTCCTTTTTCTTTCACTAACCTTTGAGCGTTTTTGCTGCGACAAGTCTAGCAGTATTCGGGGAAGAACCATAGAAGCAGCCTTTACGCACGACACCGTACTGACCTTCACCCAGTTTATCCATCAATGTCACTCTAAAACATGCATGCATGTCAGTACATAATTACTTTATGAGATAGAGCTCGCCCGAGTGGCGCCTGATTGATAATACGCCTATATTACCCCTATTTAAATACCACATTTTCCTGTATAACATGCTCATTGATAAGGTGGATCTGCCGAGTTAGATCCTTCTTTTTTTTAGCAAGTGCTCATGGTTGCTCTACCAGTACCGCACACCTCAAACCACATTATTGTATTTACCAGTGCACTAGTGTGGTGCACGAGAATCACAAAATAAAATCAACATTGTGACTGAATGTTAGTGGTCAACAAATGAGAATTTGAAATGTTCAGCAATACAGGTTATATGTTCACTCATTTTTTTTATTCATTACCTCTTAGCTTTGACTTGAAATCCTTTCAGGTGCTCGGGAATAACGACCTTGAATTTCCTGTTCTTGATAAGCTCGTGCTCGGATTCCAATTGTTCAAACTCCACCGTGAATTGATTATATGCATCATCGAGAGGCTGCAAGGATTGTAAGGATGCAATAATACATACTGAAGTCAATCGATAACCACAAATACCACCAGGGTGAGGATCATGTCACTTACGCAGAGTGTGGTATTCAATTCTCAAAAAGAACTAAATCCACACTATCATACTGCCTGACCCAACTCTTTTACAATCCCCACAGCTTTTATTCACAAAGAAACCTGTAGCTTTAAACTTCTTAGAAGGTTACTTGTAACAGACTCATGCTATGCTCGGAGCATACCAGGACTGAGATCCGAGGGTGGTTGTTTGAGGATGAACTGATAGTACTTTGGGTGCTGGGATGCCGTGTTCTTGGTTTCACCATAGGCAAGTCTAAAAAAGCAATAACCAAGCACAAAACATACAAACTGATTTTGTCTCCAATGTCAACTCTTATAATCATGTACTGTTTGTGTAGCCAGTAACATCCAAGAATTAACTCTCTTTTAAATCTCATATGATGATCTGATGATTGTAGGCAAAGTTAATAGTCTGAAGGCAGCATCAAAGAAGTAGAGTCTAGGATTTTTTTAGTAGTGTGTGCGAAGAAGGTATCCATTGTTTCATTTTGTTTTAAATTCTGCACTTGGTCATCCTATTTAGCGGACCTCCTAAGCCCGAAGTTTGTTGGAGCAGTAGCGGCTAGGAAAGTAGTGAGGAGCTCACGCTCGCGACGGATTTGAACCGAAGTTCTCACGGTAGCAGGCCCACTGAGCTATCCAACTATCCCTACATCTACACAAGGCGAACATAGAAACCAAGTACAAGTTATGCATTTTGGTGCAGGCTTGCTTCACTTACCACTTTGCATACTGGTGACACTAGTAAGACTCCCGGGTAGTGCACTAAAACAAAATTAACACGCATGTAAATTATGTGACCATTGATAAATGTACTCATCAAAAGATACCGGGCCTATGCTGCTATACTCACACTGATGATGAGGAATAGTCCTCTGGTACAGGGTCAAGTTCAGATAGAGGTCGGCTACAATTGAAGTAAAATTTATGTTTCACACGAGAAAGCTCGAGTCAACCCAACGAACCGCGACCAGAATAATACTGCCAGAAACAGACTCGAACACCACTAGACTGAATAAACTGAACCTCCCCACAGTCAGCGAGTTTTTATTTGACGTTTGTGGGAGTCATTTTAGTGAGATAGCTGACGACCCGAGCCATTCTCTTTTTAATAGAGAAATTTTTTATACTTTTAGAACATCCTCACGCAGAGCCACAAAGTTTTATCCGGGAAAGTGTTGTACGGAGACGTACAGGAATAGTTTTTTCCAGTTTTTATGAGTCATTTTAATATGATGTAATCACCCAAATATTGTCAGTTTGACCACAGGATGAAGAAATAATTAAATCTAAAATCTAAATCTAAACTTAAGATATCTATTCCCAACCAGAGACATAGAAACAGGGATGGGACAACGGAAGTAGTCGCCTGACCCCCTGGTGGTTACGAAAGCGAGGCTCTCATTGTATCATATGAAAAGTAGCCTGTTTTCAACCAAACCATTTTAAAAGAAATACTGGCCCGTCAACCAGAGTATCATCTAAAAGCTCAAAAATCTACTCTATAGGGGCCGACCCAGAGAAATGAAATATTAGTGGTTGTTTGGTCATAGGGTCTTATTAAGTAGGGACTATGTGGATACTGAGATCGTATATAATCAAATAGAGGTCTGGTCTATGTGGTTGTGGTCTATGTGCCTCTACAGTAACAGTTACTTGGCATTTTACCAGTAATAGAGGATGGTTATAGATCTATGCAGATGTCTAGATGAGATTACTAGCTTGTAACTATGGTGTTACAACTTACAATCCATTATTCTTTGCATATGCATAAGCACTGATGTTTGGAAAATCCTCTTGCAGGAGCGCACTAGACCTGTAGTTATGCAAGTCCATATAGAGAAATATAGAAATAGGGTTTCGAGTGCAGTTTTTCACCTCTGTCAGCGAGCGTTAGTGCCATTATTGCGAAATGATAAGAGGCCCGAACGCACTGGCCTCTATTTAGGGCTAGGGAAAACCGGCAAAGCACCTCTTATAACTTCTATAACATTCTATTTTAAGTTCTACTCGATGGTATAAGAGGATGAAGGTCACTAGGTTACCAAATTTTGATAATTAAATCCCATTTTATTTCTATTTGGACCATAGTTATTCGAGTTAGCGATATTCGGTTTCTGGAAAAGGACCATTCACTATCGCTGCAATGAATGCTGAGTTACCTTCTTTTAGGAATGGGGAACACAACTCCGAAAGCACGTCTACCATCGACCCTGTCATAATCCTTTTAAAGGAACTACAGGCCAATCATGTCAGACGTAGTTTGATATGTCTGCATGCGGACCGCGGAGGTTCCCAAATGAAAAGGTTGCATATGGCAAGAATTATGGCTTGTAAGTTGTAACACCATAGTTAAAAGCTACTAACCTCATCTAGACATCTTCTACACAGACTTAAAATCTATACTCTATGTTATCACGGGTAAAACGGCAGGTAACTTTTTTTGTATAGGCACATGGACCACCATGTGAGTTATCTTCTCCATATGATTATAAATGATCTCAGTATCCACATAGTCCCCTACTTAATAAGACCCTATGACCAAAGAATCACTAATATTTAATTTTCCTGGCTCGGCTTTTATAGAGTAGATTTGGAGCTTTCATATGATACTATGTTTGACATGATTATCTCAGGATTTTCTTTAAACAATCTTGGTTGAAAATGGGCTATTTTGTGTATGATACAATGGCAGCCTCGATTTCGTAATCACCAGCATGTCTCGTGAAGGTAGTATCGCGATTTGCATGGATGTCATATCTCTGTTTTTATTGTCTCTGTTCCCAACCAACAGTTTGTTTAGCGAAACGCGACCCAATTGGTTGTCTGCTTTGTAGTTGGTCGTCAAAGTCTTACGAGAAAGGTGCTCGTTTCTCAGTTAGCTAATACAACCTTTAATTAGTCCCATCTGTTGCACATTTTTTACAGCTACAGTGTATCACATGTGATGGTGATCATCTCAGTGCGCTCATCACCTCACATTCCCACCGTCTCTAATCACAGACTATTGATGAGCCCACATGATTTCTTTGTTGGAAACAAAAGCATTTTCTGCGTACACTTTCCTGCTAAACAAGTTTTATTTCCCGTCGTGATTTGTCTCTTCAGCACGTGGTGTGGTTGGGACAATTCACCTTCGCTCTTTTCACCAACTATGCATAGTATTTTTGACGGGTGTCGAGAATGAGAGGGATGGTCCTATGAGCAAGAGAATAAAACTTCCCATTCACAGTGCTAACTCCAGGATGGTGGCCCCAGAACATAGTGAATCCTTTCTAAAAGTGATTAGGCCGATCTGTCTAACATTGCCAAGTCACGGAACAAATATCACAGCAACCGAACGAACCATTTTTTTGTGTGCACAATTTCAGTGAAGTTGTCTTGGCAGTGCGTTTGAGACGGCGTAAAACCGCAATGCTAGTGTTGATTCACAAAATGCCCAATGTTTTGGTTTCTGATGTATTTGCATATTGGAGAGCGTTTTTGGGCGGGTTTACATTGATTGGATGCCCAGTAAGCAGGAACAGAGCTCTCACGGCGCATAATAAAATGATTTTGAGCTAATACAGGGGTTTTCTGCATTGCAAATAAATAGGGACCAGTGTGCGACAAAGTTGGTGGGAACAATAAGCCTATTCGCCCAGTGCTATTCGATATTCCCACTAATGAGGCGTCTGAGTATAATAAAAGCAGGCGAACAGCACACAATCCAAACGCCTCGCATTGTAATAATCAGCCGACCAAATAGTACCTACTCACTGGTGAAAGTTTTAGTACCGGTGGTGATCATCTTCAAGCTAACTAATGCAGTACTAACCGGATGTTAGTTCTGATTGGCTGAAAAGTAACTGGCTGTCTCTGCTCGCTTGGCCAGGCGCCTGAAAGACTTATATTTTCCAGGCGAACAAAAAAATCCGAACAGATCTCCAGCATGACCAACTTTTTAATGGTCGTCTGACCAAAAAATAATAAATAAATTTCTAGTGACGAGACGTCTAGCACAGGGCGAATAGGCTTAATGTATTACCCACACTGTACAGTGGAAATTTAGGACCTCAGTCGGTCCCTTGCTTGACATGTATTTCATGGTGGAATCATAATGGAAAAGAGAGGCAAACATGGCTGCGCCGGAGATCCATATCGCAGCTTTACCGCCTGGTCACCTTGTTCGCGTGGAGCTTGAGAGGTTGTACATTGGTATATACACTCCAGAGTCATCGTCAAGCTGTGTTCGTGTCGATGTCTCAACCGCGCAGTATGGTCCATCATCTGTCTTCTTCATAAAAAAAGGGAATATGGGAGCGCCACTTCTTTTTATTTGTAAAATGATCAGTAGATGAATCATTTTGACATCTATCACATCAAGAGACAGACAGGTGTGAATAACTGGCACAGGCTTTCATATCCATTTTAGAAAATGAATTGGTTAACATGGCAATATAACAGCCCACCAACATGGGATCTCATGACAATGCCCCCGTGGCAAATTGTCGCGGAGTGGTTATCTCGCACCACTCGGTAAGTCGCAGTACCGCCGACCCTGTACAGAGCTGCCATTCGTACTCGGCTTGTCAATCGCATGGTCACTACTTAGAATGCCAATGCTTGCAGTAAGGTAAATTTGCAGGTAACCTCACACCTGTTATGTTCATTAATTTCAGTTTGCATTGGTTCATTGACGAAGAGACATTGAGACGGAAAATAATACTGAGTTAATGGCTGAATCAGTGGGTCATCGACTGACTGAGTCAGTGAATGACCTGTAGTGAAGAATGCCAGGGTGTTGAGTGAAGACTAGTGAGTAAACCGCCTCTCTGATCATGTGATTGTGCTTTAGCACTACAATATTTCATACACTCATAAGGGGTCCTCCACGAGATCGCGAAAAACCAATAATTATGCCTATCAGAAAGGTATGGCCCAGGTTATGTTGACAGCGAATGTGTAGTTTCAAGGGTGTTTGATAAATGGTTCAATCGGTAATGCAGCATCAGATCATATGTAATTCAACAGGTGCTGTTTGGACTAGCACGCATAGAAATTAGTCACTGATCGTTCAATTTTCTGGAATAAGCTGCTGGTTCGAATCCGACAAGCGACCATGTGTTTGTTGGGACATGGTGGCAGAACCGCGGTTTGCTGCAATTGGGGTGTGAAAGCGATGGGGGCCATCACAGAGGAGCAGCTTGAAGTGAGGCGATTGTGAACGGTCTGGTTCAGAGAGTTCTCAATCATTATAGATTGCTGGAATTTGAGCCGAACGATTCTTACCAATTCAGAGATTCGGATGATAACCACAGGTTTCTGCCTGAGTAGACAGACATGCAACCCACCGAAGAAAACAATGGCAACGACCAGGCCAGTAATCACAGAGACTTTTTGCGACTTCCAGTTCCAGTCTGTTGTTATGACTCGGATGGACTCCGGCCCAGTCTCTGGCAAGGATAGAATAAAATGCTATACAAACAGTGGGTAGAATACTTTAATATACTAGTAATTTGACATGTGATTGTAAATTAGGGGATTGAGTTTGTAGTGATTCGGGCCCCCGCTCATTTAAGGGGTTATGACACGGTCGATTGTCGACGCACTTTCGGAGTTGTGTTCCCCATTCTTAAAAGGAGGCAACTCCGCATTCATTGCAGCGATAGCGAGTGGTCTTTCTCCACAAACCGAATATCGGTCACTGGAATAACTACAGCCCAAATAGAAGTTAAACGGGATCTAATTACTAAAACTTAGTAACCCAGTGATCTTCACCCCCTTATAACATCGAGTGGAACTTAAATTTGGACGTAAGATTGGAGAAAACTTAAGTTATAAGAAATTCTTTGCCGGTTTTCCCAAGCCCTAAATAGAGGCCGTTGCATTTGGGCCTCTATAATTGCGCAATAATGGCACTAACGCTCATTGACAGAGGTGAAAAACTGCGTTCTGAAACCCTATTTCTACATTTCTGTTGCACAGTTTCTCTATTCAAACTTGTGTAACTACAAGCCTCCTATACACATGCAAATGAATTTGTCAAACATCGGCGTGTAAGCCAAGACATCAATGCAAACACCAACAGCTCTGTGTTAATTTTCTATCTTGAGGCCGATTCTGATGCATCGACGGTCTGAAAAGTACATCATCGAGGGCTCTAAGTATGCGCATTGGATAGGGCTATATCTAAGCTTTCATTTGAACTGGGTATTGGCCCCATTTGTTCATGGTAGGCTTCAGAATCTACAAACAAGTGAAGTTACTTTTGCCCATGTCATAACCCCTTTAAGTACAAAATCTAGTAAATCTTCCATTTTCTGCATTTAAAGTGAACTACTTACAAAAGCACAGGAGGCCGCCATAATCACTTTAATGGTATCAGAAATTCAGAAAAAGTATTGCTAAGATTCCGATTATAACATGAGTTGAAGATATGAACAATAACACAAAGATCACGTACTAATACATGCCAGAGTGAGTGTTTCAAAATAAAACTCAATATTACTAGAGATGACTTACTTTGAATGCGGCGAGTTTTCACAAACTTGCCAACATGAGTGTTTATGAAACACCGGGTGAGATAACTATAGCCCAGATATAATGGAGAGGTGATCTACAAATTACGGTAGAGTCAATGAACATAGTCTTGAAACAGAGTCTGCTGTTTAATTTATCACATCAACACCTTTGTTAACACGTTGGTTTTATTGGGATCAGACGGCGAATGTGGCCTGTCGAATCTGACTTTTCATTGCTTTGCCAGACCTCCTTCAGCAAAATACACCTGTCTGAAGTGAGCCGCAAGCGAATTATGAAAACCAAATACAAACCTGAATGACTTCAGACGCACCGTAGTCCAGCCTGGCGTAACAACAAATATAATCTGGATTGCTACAATTGATTACAAATAACGAGGAAAGTCTAAAAATTTCATAGCAACGTGTGCTATATGTTGATGCTAGTGTGACTCACTCACGCCAATGGCTGAACCTGAACCTGCGGACAGGACATGACAGAGCACCCCAGCCCATGACTGCCGGGGCTGTAACTTCTCTTGGATAGTTGCCGTAGCGTCTGACATTCGCCAGTCTGATCCCGGTATTACTGTCAGCATAATGCAGACCAACTTTTCTACGTAATTATCATAATAGGCAGGGCGGATATTGACAGTTTTGCGAATGAATGAGGCTGTAGCTGAGGGAGAGAAGCTTCTGGGAGAGTTTGTTTTGGTCAGTATTAAATAGCTAAAATAAATGGGAAGAAAGGGCAATTTCCTTGCCGATACTCCAGCATCGTTTCCAGCAGCCAATACATGGAGTGAAGAAATGAGGGTTGCATTTTTTTAATGTTTTTGTGCAGAACGTGGTATGATATTGTGAGAATGTGAGAATACAAAATATGAAAAAATACTTTGGAGACAGCATGGGCGCCGATTGATTTTGCTTAGCAAGGCACCGGGTATAACGATTGTTCACTAGTTGTTATGACAGGTGACTCCGTAAATAGCCAGTGGGACCAGAAAACCGCTGGCAATCGCAGTTCAAAATGCCAGACTGCACATGCGTGGCATGAGTTAGAGCCCGCGCACTCAGGACAACCTGCCCAGCTGTTGTTAGCAACTGTTGCCCTGCGTTGTGGAACGGTTTCAAAAACGAGGACTCCGCTGCGTTCGCACACATTCTCACACCTCCACTAACGCCACAACGGAGGATTTGCATCTGTCTGTATTTGGTCCACCGGTCAGGTAGCGTAATTCCTATTTTCTGCCACTTGGTACATCGGGCATCGAGGAATTCACCGATAATGCTAACTATGTTGCAAAAGGCTGTGAATTTACTGGTATTGGCACCCCTCTTAAATTAGACCCCCTCTCAGAAACTAACTACGTTACATTTCTTTCGAAGGGGTGATAAAGCAGCTGCTGCGTCAGCCTGGATCCGCCCCTGAGAGACTCTGTTACATTTCTTATTACCAAATTCAAACACATTTATAATGCAGGCACTTTGGACACTTAATTCTCATCAACCTAGTATTCTTTTTCTGTGGAAAAATTCCTCCACCAACTTACCTCTAGTGTGAAATTGGTAACATCAGCATGAATTGGTCTTCCGTGGCGATAAGATTGGGGGATGAAAAAGGAAACATTTTTCTGTCCCATACTCACAACTCTTTCTCTCAGGGGTCCTTTTCTAAAAACACGCAGTGTCTGTTAATTATGACTTATAGTACTGCCAAAATTGGTAAATTTGCTAGTCTAGCGACAGTACTCGATCGTGCATCCTTAGATTTTTGCGGCTTCGTCCAACCCATCACATCTCGGTGCTGGTTGTATATAGTTGGAGCATGAGTTTCAAGAAAATTGTGATAATCCTCAGTGACATGAAATGGGTCAGTGGGGTGACAACAATTGAGTTAGGGCAGAAGGACATCCAGTGAAATTAACGAATTATATAACTCGTCTGGTCCGGGGAGGACGCAGTTTGTGTCTGATTTGGCGTTGGATGTTTGATCCAAAAACCCTTTTTCACTTCAAACAGATCCGCTGGACACGCGATCCCTGATTGCTTCAGAGCCAATCAATGGTGCTGAATCTGTTTTTTTCCCGGAAACAGCAAGAACTTTTTGCTACTAATTTCAAAAGGAAGCCAATCTGCTTTTCAACTCTTTCACTACAGGTTGCCTCTCTTTCCAGTGCAATTTTGTGCTGTTAGTCAAGTGACTATTGTTGCAGAATCAAATAAATGTTCCTTTCCAATGATCCTAGCAGGAGACCAAAACGAGTGAACATTGTTATGCAATTGTGGAAGGCAATTTGATTGGTTAATGAGTCGAACATCCGAGGCCGATCGGACTCATTTTGTCTCTGGGAGACAGATGCTCGGGTGTCCGAGGCCTTTTCACTCCATTTTTGGGCGTTGGACATCCATCTCGATAGTTCGGTCCAAGACTGATCGGATTCCTGATGGAGTGAAAAGGCACCCTAAGAGGGGCACCAGCAGGACTGCACCCGGGAATGCACCCGTTTGAAGCCACGCCGCATTGTTATCAGATGTGTGTCTGGACTTTTGGGCCTTAGGTTCACCAGACCACATACGGCCGTCTGATCCCGACATATCCCAGCATTCGTCGTCTGAGTTTTACAATTCTCAGCCACACTTTAGCGGCTTGATCTGCCATTCACTTATCACTATGTGGAGTGGGAAACTCAACTCACGGTCGGTGTGACTAAGAAATCCTTAAAGTTTCTAGTAATACTTTAGCGTTTTCAGGCCTAGCTGTCCGAGGTTTTGGTTTATAGCTAAAATAGGTTCATTTTGCTCCACAGACCCTAGTATATAGGGATGCAGGTTAGGGGATGGCTACAGCGCCCAGCTCCCAGAGCAATGTTTTGTGACTTGGTTGGTTAAGAAGCTGATGCGTTCACATTTTTGTTGACAGGCTAGCCAAGGAGGGACAGGATCAGATGAGAGAGGCAGGATAAGCATTTATTGCAGCGATAGCGAGTGGTCTTTTTCTAATGTCGGTCACTCGAATGGCACAAATAAAAAGAAAATGGCATCTAATTAGTAAAACCTGGTAACCTAATGATCTTTATTTTTTAAATATTTTCAGCCATTGTCTGTCCATAATTGAACTTCAGCCTTCCTCCTTATTGTCCACAGGTTGTGTGGTGTCATTGAGGGGAGATTGAGTCATTTTCTGCCACACTGGCTTAGGACAGGTTGGCAGAGTGTGATCAGCCAGGGAAACATCCCTTGAAATACTCCGCCATAGCTGGGAATTGAACACGGACCACAGGGGTGACGGACAGTGAGATTCACTCATTCTCCCACTGAGTTATCGTGACTCCCTCATAACATTGAGTAGAACTCAAAATTGCACATAACATTGGAGAAAACTGAAGTTATAAGAAATGCTTTGCCGGATTTCCCTAGCCCTAAATAGAGGTCGTGGGGTTCGGCCCACTATCTTTGCGCAATAATGGCACTAACGGTTGCTGACAAAGGTGGAAAACTGCACTCTGAAACCCTATTTCTATTATTTTTTAACATTATCTCTATTCAGACTTGTGTAACTATAGGTTTAGTATACACATGTAAGACGATGTTCCAAACATTAGCAAGTCAGCCGAGAAATCAACGCACTTTGTGAGGTCAGTGTTATGAGGCTAACATTAGATTAATTTTGATTTATGGATTTTTTATTGTTCATTTAAATTAAGTCACATATTAAAATTGATTTAAACCCATGCTGATTGACCAGTTAGTTGCTGAGTCTGGTTGTTAATAGATAACAGGGGTTGCATGAGGACTGACTTGAGTGGTCGCTGAGATGGTTAGCAAATTGCATAAAGGTCGGGCTCGCGTCAGTGGTCTTTAAACTCGGTACACTATAGGCCCATGGTGGATAGTTTGCCCAGAGTAGTCAAGATACAGAATAGAGGCCTTATACTAAATTAAGATCCAGACTGCGTGTTAAGGATTTTAAAAGGGGTTACCTCGTGGCCAAAAGTGTCTTCACTTGTTTTCAGATTATGAAGCCGATCACGAACAAACGGGTCCAATACGCAGCTCAAATGGAAGCTTTGATATAGCCCTATCCAATGCGCATACTTAGAGTCCTCAACGACATACTTTTCAGGCCGTCGGCCCAACAAAATTGGCCTCGAGATAGGAAATTAACACAGAGCTGTTGGTGATTGCGTTGATTTCTCGGCGCTGATAATTGGAAAATCCCCTTGCAGGTTTATACTAGACCTGTAGTTATACAAGTCTGAATAGAGGAAATGTTCAACAAAAATATAGAAATAGGGTTTCAGAGTGCAGTTTCTCACCTATGTCAGAGAGCGTTAGTGCCATTATTGCAAAATGAGAGAGGCCCGAATGCAACGGCCTCTATTTAGGGTTAGGGAACACCAGCAAAGCACTTCTTATAGCTTCAGTTTTTTCCAATCTTACGTTCAATTTTGAGTTCTACTCGATGTTATAAAGGGGCGAAGGTCATTAGGTTACTACATTTTAGTAATTAGATCCCATTTTATTTCTATTTGGGCCATTTGGGCCATTTTCGCCATAGTCATTCGAGTGACCGATATTAGTTTTATGGAAAAAGACCGCTCGCTATCGCTACAATGAATGTGGAGTTACGTTCCTTTAAGCATGGGGAACACAACTCCGAAAGTGAGCATACTATCGACCGTGTCATAGCCCCTTTAGAATTCCCTTGCACTATAGGCAAAATACTGATGATAAGTACATTACGTCAAATTACCAGGCAAAGGGGCTTTCCATACTATGGTGAATTTGCAAAAAAAAAGAACGAACGCTACGTGAAACATGGTTTTGCGAATTTGCGATAGCTGTTTCGCACGAAATTGCCAGGGTCATTGTGATAAATAAAATCGCAAGCCGCGCTTACAAGCTCGTTGGCTCAATCATGTCTATAGCCCAGACAAGAACTATAAAGTAAAATGTCGATCAAATTGACCAACTAAATTTCACTCGAAGCCAAGAAACAATCGCTATACATGAGAACCAGAGTATCAGAGGCAGTTGTAGTTCCCGAATAAGGATCGCAATTGTGTGGCTATGAATGTAAATCACAAATTTATTGCGATCTATCTATTGCGAAATAGTCAACGTGGCATGCCCTAAATTACGCTAGTACAGGGAAACGCCAGGCTTATGAAACCAGTGCAATTCGGGACCCTAGTCGACATTAACCCATCTCAACTGGGGGATCACCAGGAGCACTGTCCTAACAGGTTAAACTAAACTAGACTGAATTGCCATCATTCACTCAAACTGCCATCTTTCATCCGACGATAGTCCTAGTTCGTTAACAAAAGATGCCCACTTACTGTCTGTGCAGGTAATCACTGAATGTCGCCTTCTCTTTCTGAGTTACGCCAGAATTTGATGTCTGTGCTCTGACAGAATACATCTTCAGCACCAGATACCTGAAAAGAATGGAACGCGGTTAAGCCACATTTTTGGATGATGTTGTCGTCACAATATCTTGAACTTTAGCCCTTATCACGTTGAATTCATGCCATCGAAAATAATGAAAAAATGCTTTCAAAAGAAGGGAGGATTGCTCATGTGGCCTGGATATTCATATCTGATAGTTTCGGCTGGCTTAGGCTTATAGGATCTAAAAAGAAAATAAGGGCTATTGCATACAAACTCGCATTGGTGTGTATGGCCGCGTGTACACGGGCGGAGAATCCGCACAGAGAGCTATCCGTGGACAGGTTTGACCCCGGGTTAATTGGGCCTCCAATGGTATGCACGGATGGCTTTTGGTCAGGGGTCAAAATTACTATGGATGGTTTGGGGCATCTGGCAATCAGCTGGCCGCTTGTGGGGAGGGAATTAGTGACATTGGCATTTTGCTCAACAGTAGATTGCTCAGTTCTAAACCCAGTCAATGCCGTGACTAATTGCTTTGCTGCATCCTGCGTTGACGGCTTCAATCACCGGCCAGGCCATTCTGTACATTCTATCGATTGAACATTAAAGGGGCTATGACGCGATTGATGGTAGACGTACTTTTGAAGTTGTATACCCATTCTTAAATGAAGGCAACTCCGCATTCATTGCAGCGATAGCGAGTGGTCTTTTTTTACGAACCGAATATCGGTCACTTGAATAACTGCGACCAAAATAAAAATCAAATGGGATCTAATGACTAAAAATTAGTAACCTAATGATCTCTAACCCCTTATAACATCGGGTATAACTTAAAATTGAACGTAAGATTGTGTTGGGAAGGAAACATCTCGAGTGAACCATGCGGCAGAAGCATGACGGAAAATGGATGAGGCAACACATTTCCACAGAAGAAAATAATAGTCTATTATCCTTGTGCACCTGTTGTCTGGAACGGGAGGTGCGAATGCGGTTTTTTAGACCAGCCACTTGACTGTGTTTTTTAATTAAGGACACTTCCGATTTTACGGTACACATGTTTGTCTAGCTTTAAGTTTATTGGTGGAATATTTGTAACAGTTCTTAGGATTGGTTATTGTTTTAGGGCTGACCTCCAAGTGGTGATATAAAAGAGGAGGGAGGCCCCACAGTCTTCTTTTCTTGTCGTATTGGCATCTGCATTGCAACATTCTGTGGCACGGTTTTTTCTCCGCAATACACTCTATTCGCACCTGATTATTCTCTCTACACGACTTGTGATTCTCTGATCAACCACCCTCCAGCACCCGGTGAGAGACGTTCTAGTTTAGGCCATGTAGCTTGTATATACACTTGCACTTAGGGCACAGCAGGCAGTTGCCAATGTAGGAAGAGCATAATTAAGTGTGAGTATGCCCTCCATCTTTGCCTGGGTGTCGGAAAGACCCCTGGAGCATTCCGCGTGTGCAGTCGAATGTTTAGACAGTGTCAAGTTGAAGTAGGTGAGACCATCGCATGGAATTCAATCCCGGCTCGGGAATTAAGTAGACCATCGCATGAACTTAGTCCCAGCTCGGGAATT
>Ga0224501_10002489_pt1 | contig 14491 bp, 16 predicted proteins | sample SF_Oct11_sed_USG_4_FD_169105 | JGI IMG/M metagenome (GOLD analysis project Ga0224501, IMG submission 169105) | Sediment microbial communities from San Francisco Bay, California, United States - SF_Oct11_sed_USGS_8_1 | ecosystem: Environmental > Aquatic > Marine > Sediment | place: USA...
CGCATCGTGGGACAGATCGCGTGATAAGTGATCCTGTTTTCTTTTTCAGCATCCTGTCAGACCGATGTCCACATTCCACTGGACGTAGACTTCAACAAGCTTATAGGTAACTCATTCTAAAGTTTGAACAAGATTACGCATTGTCACCCTTTTGATTCTTCAGGATAATAATGGTGTAGTGAAGAGACTGTCCTTGTGTAGTGAAATAAATGTTGAGGGAATTTCTGGTTTGGTCCTAAAGTCCTTCGCCTTTTCTGGAATTGCAGCCTTTGTACCATTGCTCATTGTGATGGAGCAAGTTGTTCGATTTCAGGCTCGACTTTTATCCTGTCAACATCTCAGACTGAAGATCTCAACCGCGGAGACTCATTCAGCAACTCGAGCCTTCGTCGCAAGCTTTTCTATAACAATGATAGCAGCACCTCCTCTAGTCAGACCAGCTCACCAGAGAAAGACCATGTACCATCAGAAGATTGTTGGGATTCGCCGCCATTGGTCAGTTCCATTTAACTTCTTTTTTCAAACTTTAAACCGGCCATATTCACCGGTCACAGTTTTCCGTTTTCATATCCCATGCATACTGCATAGCTCATGCATTTGTTTCCAACATTCCGAGACTACAAGTTTTGTATTCTTGGAGAAAAATAGCCTTTGGTACTGTCAACTTTTTTGTAAGAGACCTCTTTATGGTGAAAATGTCGGCATTGCAATGTGCTCTTTTTACCAGTTATGGTTTAGCATGGAGCACCACATGTTCCGCTTCGTAGGGAGGTTTATTTATAAGCTAGGAATGACCTGAGAGGCTCACATTCCCAACAAGAGCCCGTTATCACTAGGGTTCAAACTCTAGCTCTCACGATCGTGAGCCCATTGCTCCACCGCTGAGCTATCTCGCTATCCTCACCTATCCATAATTCATAACAAAGTAACTTCAGTGTCACCCATTGCACCTAACAATTTTCATTTATAGCACGATCTGTATTCGTCAAGCCCAATGCACATACACGGTGAATCATTGCTAGAGAGACGTCGCTGCTCCACAACAGCTCTGAACGATCTGCAGCAGCCATCACCTGATATATCGCCAATATCGTCACCTGTTCGTCCGTGTAAAATCAACTCCTCTCTTCCACGCAAGCTCTCAGGTTTGAAAATGTGGCGGTCACACTAGCTATGATCATCGTAAACATAATACATAAAGCATTAACCTGAGATGTTTTGGTTGGGATTGTCAGTTTGAACGTTCTGGATTGAGTGTGATGATGTTAATGTGATAATCGGACACGATCTCTGTTCATAACAACAGCCAATCATTGCCACTGTTTGTTCCCCACAATTGTCACATATGGTCATTAGCAGGGTTGGAAAAGTTCCTTTTTTTTATCAAATATTCCGATACACTGGTTTTTAGTGTAACAGTTGCACATACCAAATACTTTCAGAGGAAGGAACTAATGTGTTTCGGATACTCAATATACGATACACCTACAGGGGATGTGGCAAAAAACGCCGGCCTCATCGAGTACAATATGAACAAAAATATCATTGGGTGAATTTTATTTCAGTTATTGGGGAGTTCTTTTTTTTAAGTTCAGCGTAAAAAGAAACAATCTTAGTTCTGGCAACCAATTACATTCATTAGGATGCACAAAGTTAATTGGTTGTGCTGTTTTTACACCACTCAATATCGAGGTCAAGGTGACCTAGTTGACTGAACTCGCCAAAAAACCTGGGTATGAAGGAAAGTTCATGACTACTAGTAATACTTTTCTTTTTAAGTTACTAGCTAGTACTAGTAGCTAGCTGTTTTAGTCGGGTATTAACAAACTTCATAACCATTGAATGCAGGTGAGCCAGTTATTGAGAGTATGAGAGGATGGAATGCATTCTGAATGTAACTGATACTGATTTCGATTATTGTTCTGCAAAATGGAGCGATAACGGTAATGAATACCGAATTGTGTTCAATATTTTCAACCCTGTTTACTAGACTGTTAGCTATTGGATCATTTGCGACTCTCTCTGACCTTTTTATCTATCTGGATAGCCATGCAGGATCTATAGTTTTTCGGCCAGTTGTGATAACTAGTGATGCACGCTGTTCTGTGCCTTATTGAGACAAGAGTGCAGAAGAAAAAGGATAAGCAGCTCCAAACAACAATAAAAGTTTGTCACTTTTTAGAGTCATTCAAGCAGCTGGCTGAGGAAGTGAGGTCAGGAAATCGATCTAGAACGAACTCCAGTCTGCCAGGTATTATTACCGACTCATCTAAAGCCTAAACTAAAATCATTCGATATAACTTATCTCATCTTCACCTTGCCCATACTGGAATCAGACAGTTGAATTTGGGTCTGGCAAAATTGAAGTCGAAAAGCCCGAATAGCAAATCTGACACCAATTCATTTTCTAGATGAAATTCAACTATCAAACTGTGGTCTGGATAATTCGGACAGCGATAATGATATCAGTCACATGGAGATGCAACCATCAAGCTTCCCTGGTGCTATTATGATGCCACGTATGGCCTGCTTAGAGCACAGCGCTCTTGAAATGAGCTTCAATGATCATTGTACTAATGGAACCAATACTGCTGCCGACACTGGTTACCAGTCTGCCAGCACAACAGACTTCCAATCGGTCAGTGGAGTACGAATCGGTGACATGTCTGTCTCGAGAGGCATCACAGAAACTAAGATAAAACACCGCTCTGGCAACATGGATATCTCGGTGACTAGGGAAAATGATTGGGAGCCTCCGAGCTCATCAACTCCAAATAAGGATTACTAAAGAACAAAGAATTAAGAAATAGAGAAAGCCACCTCACATACTATGGAGATTTTTTTACTTTTTTTAAAGTTACGAATTACAGATATCTGAGATTTTAATGTAATGCAGAGTTATAACATCTTCTACATAATTGGCAATACAAAAATCATTTTATTAAAAATAGCAGCTTCTATAAACATAGCAGGACTATAGCATAAGTGTAGTTTAACATCATCCACACAAAGACAAAGCAAAAATGTTGCCTGTCACTACAATTATGAGTCTATTGAATCACAGTACTGACTGCACCACAGAAGTGCTAGGGGCAATAAGTATACCGACTAATCTATACTATTCAGGGTGGAATAACATGCAGGTTACACGATACATAGAGAACAGGCTGGTTATTCAGTAGACAAACATGGCCGGGTACTTGATGCCATCAATAGGCACTGCCTGCTGCGTGTAATAGGTATCATCTTCATCCTCGTCTTCATCTCCCAGTATCTCCATCAATCGGTTGTTCAACTCATTCTGCAGGATAAAAAAGAATTCATCCTGGAATGTTGGTGACAGCAGTACGTCTAAAGTCTAAACTCAAACTGAAGTCCGCATAAGAGTCAACATAGATTGTTATAACCTAGTGAAATTTCGTCTTAGTCGATAGTTCACATGTTTTCATTTTCTGACACTGATGGTGGAGTGGGAAATCTTTTCACCCACCCTGCTATGCGCCTTGTGCATAATAGTTTCAAGTGGAGCTGATTGGAACTCCTGGTAGATCTGCTTTCTTCTACTTTCCTGTGCAATCAAATCATCCTCCGTGTCGAGTACTGTTTTTAATTCATCCACAGTGAGGTTCGGTCCTGGACCACCGATGGTACTGTGCTGCAGCATCCAAAGAAAGATTAAAGCCGCAGCTCCCTTCTGAAAACCTCAGGAGGTTTTCTTATCAATTTTAAAGAGTTAACAATTTAGAACCTGATTTCCACTTGAGCGACCATGCAGTAATCCAACAACAATGCTTCTCTCCCATCAGTTTTCATTACTTTTTTTCAGAATTCATTAATTCCTTTCAAGGGAATTGGCATGGTAGGGCCGAGTCATGTTTTTATTTGAGAAAAGTTAAAATTTAAACGACATTGAGCGAGTCAGCCATATGGTGTGTATACTTCTAGGAAGCACTCGAGCAAAGGTGATTGGTCAAATTCCAGCCCCACTTCTATAATTGCATGCCTTTAGTAGTGGTACAGGTTCAATAACAACGCTGTTCAGCAACGAAATCGCTACATCCCATCATGCCTCCCACACAATTGACACATGATAGGCCAAGCAAAGCGAAAGGGTGAGTAATACTGCCTAAACAATATTTTTCCAAAATCATACATGTTGGTTCAAGCACTCTAGCTACGAGATATTTGGAAGAAAATGAAAGTGACAAAATCTAATTACTGACCAAGCTGAATAAACTATAAGAGTTATGTATGAGCTAAAATAAGCCAGAACGTGTAAGTGACGAGGGGCAACTTTGAGACATGTCATGGAAAACAAGTGCGAAATAGTTGGCACTTTTCAATTCAATACGCAGGAGATGGCCACACACTGTGCTGATAATTGGACCAAAACTAGTGAGTGATTCGGAGATAAACTCTGAAGACATATTAGCCATCCAACCATTTCACAGATTCCCTTAATTTCATTTAAACAGACCACAATTCCTTTACATTTACCCACCATTAACGCCGTTTCGGTCCGGTTCTCATTTACAAGTGTGGAGAGGCAACTCCAAAACCTCTCTAGTATGAATGGCAACATGGCAAACGATACATAAAGCTCAGAAAATCCACTGACTCACCCTTCGTAAGGATGGAGATGACTCCAAACTCTCCAGCTCGAGATTAGTGACTGAGACTGCATCACTTTCATTATTACGCTGCATATCCAGAGCATCTGTCCAAAAGGATCCTCAGCATTGTGATTCAAGTGGACTTATACTCAGTAAACTATTGCTCATTGCACATGTAATCAGTTAGTCAATGAAGTCCTTCTATCAATACACAATCAATGAAAGATGTCTGGCTCGATACAGATCGACCCTTGGTCAATCCACAATGGATATTCGATGCCGTCTCGACTGTCATTTGATGCACCCCATACACAATACTTCAGCTGATAAAGGTATTATCATCGATTGTCAATGAGGGGATGATTCTAGGAACCACTGTGTATAAAGTAGGCATATGATGTAGTGACAGGGGTCCAGGTGGAATAATGAAATCGTTTCATATAATCTTGGGGATCTAGCATGCTGGTATGGGTAAGGATTTTTAAAAAGCAAGCCAATACGAGATCAGTTAGCGGTCATGCTAAGAATGAATGGAAAGATGAAAAGACTGCTGAGATTGGATAGTTCGACTTACTAACCACTGAGCTGGGTAGATGGCAAACTACATTATATTTAGCTTCTATTGTAGCTTCATCTGTGAGCAGGCACCAATTAGATTTGTCTAGCTTCTTTGGCTATGAAAAGCTTTGCGATACTGACCTATATTTAACGAAGACTTGTAGACAAAGACTTTCTGCGTTTTATTGTGTTTACTACCTGGTGTTGGCAAGGGTTTGGTCAGATTAGAAATGTCATGACCCAAAGCCTCTAGAACCTCAGAAAAAACTGTCGCATCCAGCAAGCAATCATCTGGGATTTCCGGCATCTCTCTACAATGGATATAACCACTTAACCCAAGTTCTAATCTGTTGATACCTTTATACAGAGCATTCAGAACAACACTAATGGTACTGCCACACTGAACAGGAAATCGGCCAATTTGGCAGTATCAAAACTCAAAGGGAACATGCAATGTCAAACTTTGTTTCCAACCGTATACCGAAATTCACAAAACCTTTCAACAAAACACCCGCAAAATGCATCTATTTTTTATGTTAAGAGGGTGCTGGGTGAGGTGAGAAAGGTGCCTTACCTCGGGAAGATCCCCTTATACGGTTCACTTACCTAGCTTTGGGCTTGGGCTTTCTACCAGCACTCTTCGGTTGAGCCCAGTGTAAGCTGCGGGCATTAAATAAACTTGGGGCAAGACATAAAAGAAGGCAACATTATGTTTTTATAGTCAGCAAAATTGAGACTAGTGAATGAAACCACTTACATGAAGAGGTTGAATGAATCCCGATTTAAAATATAATGCCTGAATTCATAGGCCCTTGTTTCCTTAAAAAAAGTTCTTCGAATAGAGAATTAGAAGAGAGAAATGAACAACTCCTGCTTGGTATAAACCTACCCTTTCACTGCCGTGGTGCCATTAAACGCCTCTTCTGGCAGAATACCGAAAGCTGCTTTCTTTCTGGCCTGAAGGACATGAGTGATATGAATCTGCAGTGCGTTCATGCTGTTGAGCTCGGCGTACAGATAAGCGTATGAGATAATGATAGAGTGGATCTGCCTCTGACTAGATGAAGATAGATTCTCAGAGTTTAAGACTAGTTCCTGCAAAAATGAGGCCATTTATTGGTCTGCATGCTACAGGCTAAAACGGGTTAACCTTCTCGCTTGTGGATAGGCTTGGCTATCGAACATACATCTGTAACAGCCATAGTTTATTGGTGAGTATACAGGTTATGCGTGCAGTACGTTGTGGAGTCGAATTTCAGAAAAGTCAATGGTGGTGATGGGACGAGCATCTAACCTTGATTCATCCCTGAACTCTCAAACCCTCCGTGTTACCCGAGGAGACAACTCTGAGACAATGCGGCTTAGTATACTTACAATTGGTAAGTCTCAAGCTCGCCTGTCAATGTAATTTTGTAACACGCATACCCCATTGGAAAATACTTAAAAAATTACCTTCAAACCACTATCATGTTTTCATACTAGAGATCTTGCGCATGAGAGAATGACTCCGAAATGACTACCATTACGGGGGCTCTAGGGCCACCTAACCATGAAAGTTGTCTGCTTCGTAGTGAGCCTTCAAAATCTTATGAGAGAGGTGTTCGTTTCTCATTGACTGTTACAATCTTGTAAACTTTAGTCCCATCACAGTTCCAGTGGATCATATTTGACGTGTATCATTCTATCTACCATCCCAACATTGTTTATTGCTTGAGCTTAGTACGAGCCTTCATGTTTAAAGCGGAGTAAAACAACTCCCAACTCCCATTACAAAGCCCTTATGATAACTCAAATCCAGTAATCGAAGACGTTATGAAGTTGCCCTCTCCTGGGCGATGTCTGTTTTCATACTACTACTAGCAAACCTGTAACTGTAGAATGAAGCTTGCGAAATCAGGTTGTGTTTCCTCGGCGGTAAGCTCGACGAGTAGTAAGCACATGGTACAGTACAGTGCTGCCATATTGTCAGAAGTGTTATTCTTCAGTCTAAAATTCTCGAGCAGATGCCACAAGAGATGACTGCCTCCGTGCTTCATGAAATAGATATCCTGACGAGACGGCTTCTCCACTACAAGGTCCAGCTCGGCGATATCCTCAGGTAACCTGCAAACCAACCATAAATGATTCATTGTATTCAGCATTATTTATGATTTTTTATTAAAACATTACTATTTATTTTACAATTATTGTTATTATTTATTATTATTATATTCTGAAACCTTAAAATGAACACGTACTGTTTTGACTAATTGACCGTAAATTATAAACTGAGCACGTGTGTCATACTCACCAAACCTTTGAGAATTTTTCTGTGTTGTCATGACGGTCTATCAATGTGTGCAAAATTTTTTGCACTATCATTCTGGTAGATGGTCGGTTTACCAATGATGTCTAGAAAATATTAAAATGGAACACTCAACACCAGTCGTTAATCAGACCAGTCTGACTGAGAAAGAAAGATACTCATTTTCAAAAACTTCATCTTCACCTCTTGGACCGATTTTGCAATTTGGATGGAGATCTGTTGCAAAGGGGAAGAAATGCTCCTCGCCTACTGTTTGTTTGTACTTGAATTCAGTTGAGATTATTTTTTCATGATGGCGAACCCCGTCAGGTTAGACATTTGTTAGCCCAATTGTTACGACTCACCATGATTGGATCAGTATCAATGCTTCGCCTTATAGAGAGCTTTGTTTTCGTTTTCAGGAGCTCCTGTTCACGTAACGGGAGCCCGCCATGACCGGGATTTGAACCCAGGTTCCCACAATTGCAACCCAGTGCTCTATCACCGGGCTATCCCACTATTCCAGTTGAGACACGCATCAACCATAGAAATCTTTCCTTTATGATCCGATTTTCAGTCACCTTTGGTGGTGATAGTAGCAAACTCACCTGCAGTAACGGGTTCTTTAATCCAGAAGGGAATGCATTGCTCATGAGCACAGTTCTATATGTAGTAGCCACCTTTAATATAGTCTTGAGCAGAATAGTCTGTAGAAGTGCACTATTGCTGCTCTCACTGCCAAAGATAAGATCATAGTATATTATATTACACTATATTATATTATATCATTATTTTATATAATTATATTATATCATTGTATCATATTATATTCATGCATATAATATAAAATTAGCTGCGGTTTTAATGAGTCATGAATGTGAATAAACTAAATTGTCATTTTCAAGAGGCATTCACGAAAAGTTAGTGAAAAAGAGCAAGATTGCCCCTGTCACCTGCTAGAGAACACCTAAATGATCGGTTGACAGACCTGTCATTCTGCGGCAGGGGCATTTTGTTGATGACAAACATAAGGATTTCAATCTTCTGGAAGTCAGGCAGATGGTTCGCGAACTCGCCTAAAAACAAAGAGCATGAAACTTCTTCAAATTCCTAATATCGTTCAAGGGGTCAAGGGTCAGTTATTTGTGATTCGGTAAAAACAGAATTAAAGCAGAATAATCATTTAAAGGGGTTAGGTGAAGGCCAAGGATAGACGCGCTTTCAGAGTTGTGTTCCCCATTTTTGAAGGGAAGAAATTACGCATTCAATGCAGCGATAGCGAGTGGTCTCTTTCCGAAAAGCGAATATCAGTCACTTGAATAACTACGGCTCGCATGGACCAAATAGAAAGAAATGGGATCTAATTACTAAAACTTAGTAACCTGATGATCTTTACTCCCTCACAACATCGAGTAGAACTCAAAATTGAACGTAATATCAGAGAAAAACAGAAGTTATTGAAGTGCTTTGCTGGGTTTTCCTTTGATTTAAATAGAGCCTTTTGCGTTCGGGCCTCTATCATTGTGCAATAATGGCACTAACGCTCGCTGACCTGCAAGAGACCTTTTCAAACATCAGCACATAAGCCGAGAAATCAATGCAAATACCAAGAGCTCTGTGTTAATTTCCTATCTCGAGGCAAATTCTGTTGCGTCGACGGTCTGAAAAGCGCATCATCAAGGCTCTAAATATGTACATTCATTTGGAGGGTTTGATTTGCGTCCGCCGTGATTCTAACGACTGTCCAATACGAATCCAGCACAACCTCTGATACATTCCATCAGCGACACCTGTGGCCATATGACTGGTTATTAACACATCACATGATTGAAACCGTAAACATTTTAGCTCGATGTTCGTTATCTAACTGTTATAGAAATTTCACATACCAATGGTATTGATGATGGATTCTTGAAATCGGCTGTTTGCCTGCCGCTCATCATCAGAAGTGGACTTGTACTCAACAGAGCCTTTCAAATGTTTTATGAGACTGTTGAACAAGTCCAAGATGGATGGACCTGAAATGAGCCAAATGCGAGACTCGGTCAAAACACACATACAGCAATTCAGGCACTGAATGGATGGATATACTTGGGGAAGGGTGAACATTTCCTCCCCTTTAAGTTAATATAAACATAGTGGTCTTTCAAGCTAAAAAAAACCTTCAGACTGAATTATTTTGTTCAAGAAATTAAAAATTTGTTAATCCCATTTCATTGAGACTCCCCAAAAAGATTTCAGTGCCCCGCGTTCATTAACTAAGCTAATCCACAGAACAGTAAAAACACACAGTGTCTTCCCTGAGGCGCCGAAAGGTGTCGTAGAGAAGACCTACCTATAGAACCGCCAGCTGCTATCACCACAGTCTCTGAGAGCACATTAGTTATACTAGCTTTAAGTGCGGCTGGACTTCTATTATGACTGTCCAGATGACTCATAAGCATCTGTACGACCACGTGTCCATACTGCGCCTGTCAAACCAGTAAGTAAAGCATGTGTCAAGCAAAAAAGTCATCCTAGTGTCTCTTTGAAGGGCAAGGTGTTCAGTTGTGTCCACTTGCCTGCAAAGTTAACTAACCTAGAATATAAATGATTTGTAACAATCATCTCAGAAAATGGAACTCATTAACAAATTACTTTGACGTTGCAGTTTTTATGAGATGTTTTGCCTGCCATCAAAACACAAAATGAGGTTAAATTCACTTCCCCTGTGATTGGTGGCAATAAAGATTACCTGTACAGAGTACATGATGATTTTGAAGCAACTAGAAGGGAAGCTCGTTTCCCAGAGGTTGTGACTGTCGATATGCCTGGAAAACATTAGATACTTTGTTATGTTATTTCTTAGTTAAATATAATGTATATCTACATTGAATGGCAACACATGTACACAACATCAAATACATATAAACTACTCCTAACACTCTGGGTACTTTTTTTACACCCTACGTTTGAAAAGATCGGCCTGATGTCCTGTTTGAAATAGGGAAAAGATTGAATATCTTGTCAGTCGATATTCTAAATCTTTTCATTTTGGGGAAACACGCTTGCTAGCATACTCAGGCCTTGCACATCCAACCCAGAACGAATCTCCATTTACTTACGATAGAACTGGTCGAAGCACAGACTTTAGGTTGTTGAATGCGGCTCTGCAAACCAGATCGCGAAACACCTTCTCCGCAGCCTGTTGAGCTTGTGTATCGGGCGCTGTCTCTTCTGACTGTCTCACACTTGGAGTACTACTAACGGATAAAAAAATGGATTCACTAAAAGGGTGGTATAACCCCCTCACACACCCAACCACAGTAAATCAGCAGGTGCCTGTACAGGAGATGTATAAATCTCTATCTACGAATGATAGGGGTGAGAATCTTATAACCCGCACCCATAAGAAAGCAAAATGGGCGCTGAAATAGATTGTAAGCCTCAGCTCGGTGCTACCCTGTCCGTTGACATACCCTTCTCTGCAGTGCATATTATATAGCAGACTAGGCACTATCTTATCCATGTGATGCTGTTCCCAGATATCTGGCCGAAGTTCATCACATACTGTTTTTCTAATGACGCCTTGTATTCCCTGAATTCCTGCGGTGCGAATTCTAAAACATATAACCTTCCCTTTGGGACAATACCTCTCCCCCCATCCTTTTGGTTTAAATAACATCAGAACCTGCTGACGTTCTCATCCGAAACTGAATGATGGCAGGATCGAGTGAAATTTGAAAGCAGGAATAGAACTTATTAACTATAATGAATTTAGTGCGTATGGATCAATGGGGAAGTTTCATCATACATTTGTTTGTGAGAGTGGCCTGAATCTGTTCCAACTTTCGGACCTATAATTGTCTCTAGAGTGAAGAAATGATGGGGCACAGAATCACACCATGACTGCACACCTATGGGCATCCGTCTAGCAAAATACGTGGGACAGCATTCCGATCAACGGACACAGATTTTCGAGCATTCTCAGGACAGGTACCGTCGCAAACAATGGATTCACACAACTCTCGCGATCCAGGTGCAATCTCACGTATAAAACAAATCATGACACTACCGGCGGTAGAAATAATTACTATAGACACCTTAGTGAAGACAAAAGTCTGCAACAAAGAAAGGATAACTTCTGTGCCTTTTTGACTTCTAACAGTATAAAACAGCAATGAGAAATCCATGAAAAATAGGTAGAAATGGGTGAATTGGGCGGCATCTTTTAACTCGGGCGTTTGACCTGTGTTTGGCTGTATTCTGATAGATGGCGACATGGCTAACATACCTGTGTTTGGCTGTTAGGTGGCACCAGGGCTAACATACCTGCGTTTGGCTGTTAGGTGGCACCACGGCTAACATACCTGTGTTTGGCTGTTAGGTGGCACCACGGCTAACATACCTGTGTTTGGCTGTTAGATGGCACCACGGCTAACATACCTGTGTTTGGCTGTTAGGTGATTGCTATGGCACATGGCACTAAACTGAGACACAAAGAAGTCATATCTTCTGTGGTAGGATGGCGTGTCCTCCTCAATGTTGGAAAACTTGACAAACTGCAACACAACAGATGCAATCAGATGTGTACAAGCTCAATGATTATATTTCACACAAGCCAATAGACTGAGCACAACAGGACCTTAGCTGTACCTTCGCAAACCCGATTCATGCTCCCTGGTTGTAATTTGGAGGTTTTATTGGGTGTTACACGCTTAACAATGATTATGCTAGGTCACCCAGAATGCGTTCTCACAGAAGATATAAGCCACAAAGTAACAGCGCGGCAATGAGGACATACACTAAGGTTGTTTGGAAAGGTCCTATGTTCAAAGCTATGAGAAGTGACAGTCAGCGACTAATTTAAATTGTTATTAATTTTCACATACAATTTCCCCTAAATTCATGTCGAGTAAGAGTCGGAGTATTTCAAGGGATTTTTTCCTAGCTGATCATACTCTGCCAACTCGTCCTGAGTCAACGTGGCAGAAAATGGCTCAATCTCCCCTCAATGGCACCACACAACCTGTGGATATCAAGGAGGAAGGCTGAAGTCCAACCATGAATAGACAATGATACAACGATATAAAAAAAAGTCTTCATAGTGGATCGGGTCAGTGATGAAGCATGAGGTTTGCATGTATGAACCTGGGTTCGAATCCCACTTATGGCGGGATTTCGTAGTGAGCGCCAGCTCCACACCTCAAGTATAGCTCACAAACGGGTGTTGGGGAGCATTCATACTGACCCACTTGTGGTGACCAGTGCTCTATGCTAGGTCAGGATTGGTGAACACAAACAAATATCTTATAACAGCTCCAACATAAAGATAAAACGATCATACGAGAAAAAGAAAGAATCTGCATCCATTGACTTACCGAAACTGTGGCAAGACATTGCACGTCCGGGTCAGCGCATTCCAGAAGCTTCTGAACCATTTTTAGGAAGCTTTCGACGAATAGGTTTAAAGACTGTGAATGACAAGCGACAAGCAGCTGGTCCATTGCTTCCATTGCAATAGTGACAAACCTGAAGGAATTAAAGGCCATCAGTCAGTAACTTTATCATTGCTTTTACTGTTCTGACGGAGGCTAACAGAGGATTTGTAATCGCATTAGTTGCCTGACACAGTCATACTAATCAATTCTCGATACCGAAACGTACGAATAATGTGTAAATTCAAGGCTGCCAAGACGTAATCAGGGTCAGTCATCACAATCAGAGGGCGTTATACACCAGAATCACTAAATAACGTACTATCAAAACTTATTACTCACACTATTTTATTCCTTGACAAGTCTCTGTTGAGTCTTTTCGACAGATATTCCCCGATTCTGTCTAGCTTTTGGGGGTGTGATAATGCATAAAAAGTTAACTTTGACATGTTGTTCTTCATCAACCCATCCTACAACAATAATATATTCATTAATACTTTCTATCTGTGCAACTGATGATCCACTACCAATTGCAGTTGTGACACACGGGTGGCCCGGTTTTTACACGCAGTTAGCAAAAGTGAGTGAAATGAAAAGAAGAATAAAATTTCGACGAAGTTTTTGATAACTCAAAAAAGTGAGTAACACTCTATCTTTTGACTAAATGAACATATTGAGCGAATTCAGAAACAACCTGACATGTTAATGAGAGGGGATTATCTGTTACGTTTTTGTACCCTGACCGGGGTTAGGGCATGCAAAAATCTGCATACCGAATGGTTTCCAAGGATGCATCATTACGAGACTTAATCCTTCTACCCATATGTCCCCATAGAGAAGGTAGACTCTGTAGGTGGGCCTCCTTTAATTAACGTCACAAACCGAAATTGACATGGGTAAAAAAAGTTCCGCTTTACCGGGAATTGAACCAGGAACCTCTGGTCAAACGTTCAGTACGCTATTCACTAAGTCATGGCCTCGTTGTAAGGTCCTAACATTACAGAAAAAATAAAGATAGTATCTGACTTTCAAAATGGCTGGTTCATACGGAGATCCCCTTGGCCAGTGATCTGGATAAAAATTAATCAGCAGTATTACATTCGCTTTGCTGAACCCACTGTAGCAAAGAACCAACAGAAGAGAGGGGATTCAATTTCAATAATAGAAGGGGTAGCCGGTAGTGTGGGAATTAGTGGTACTGACCTGGGGATTGGCTGGATAGATGTTATCCACATGTCGTATCCATGGTGGTTTGCAAGCAGAGCAGCATCCTGTACAATCTAAAAGCAGACATTTGTCCTCACTGTGACTGTGAGCCGTTTAACCAGGATCAGCTTATTAAGTGAATATTCAATGAGGGGATTATGCGCCCTGCAAGGCAGGCACCAAATCAAATACAATAACTTTCTCCATACAACAATTTTTGTAACTTACCGAACATTATGTCAGTTGCGAGCTGCCTCCTCTCGATCGGTATATCCTATCTACAAGGAAACGAAAACTTTCAGTATGAAAAAACCTGCTATAGACAAGATAAGAGGATGTTTTGTTTAGGCATATACCCAACATGACGAATAACTCGGTTCAGTCACCGAAAGTGAAAGTAATGACTGAGTAAA
>Ga0224501_10002492_pt1 | contig 14478 bp, 5 predicted proteins | sample SF_Oct11_sed_USG_4_FD_169105 | JGI IMG/M metagenome (GOLD analysis project Ga0224501, IMG submission 169105) | Sediment microbial communities from San Francisco Bay, California, United States - SF_Oct11_sed_USGS_8_1 | ecosystem: Environmental > Aquatic > Marine > Sediment | place: USA...
CTCCAGTTTTTAATAACTCATATAGGGTCATTTCAGACATTCCTACAAAGAGTGCATGAGGATAATGCATTCTTCCCACACAACAGATAGATTGTTAAGATATGATGACCTGGGCAATTACCAGCTGTTGGTGAAACCTGGCAATCCACGTGTCAGTAAACCACACCGTGCCTCCACTATATATTTTTCTCATCTGTATCGCTATGTAGAGGATGGTTTTTTGTTTTGTTCATAGTCCCTGTACGGGATTGTGGGTAACAGGGAGACTTTGTTGGGGGTCAGGAGTGAATTAAGCTCAGACGTCATTCCTGTCGCCATCATTGTCTTTTCTGGGATTTGAACCCACGACTTACTGCGCACAAATCGTGTCTTCTAACCACTCAGCCAAGGTTGCCACCTATTGGTATATAGAGGGCGACGTTGCATTGATGTTAGCCATAGAGTTCTCGGCCCACATCTCTGACCCCTATATGCATAAAGTCATCCTCCCATATTAGCTTTACCAGTGAGGCTATAGTGATGTAAAGGGCTATACCAGCTATACTTATAATTGTCTGCCTAGGGATCGCGGAGGTGAAAATCTTTTGAATGAAAACTCTGATTCGAGTCGACTCAGATTCTTACTGCATGTACTTTCTAGATTCAACTAATCCCAACTCTCTGTCTTTTCCGTCTTTGAACTCAAACTGATTTAGAGTTCATTTTCTAATATTCAATAAGGTTTTTACGCAAGTTGCAAATCTAATCTGAATTCACTGGATTATTCACAATGACTGAATAACACATCTACGTATACATATAAATCAATATCTAATTACTGCTCCCCCATGAATGATGTCCACCCAGTGACATAAATGTCACTGGTCTACTTCTAAACCCAGTGATAACTCATACATTTCTGGTACCCCATTTTTAGCCTGTCCATCTGCATTCATGACTAGTTTCACTATGCCAAACTTCGTATCCCCGGCTTTGTTTCTATTCTTCTTTATCACATGTATACACTCTCTCAGTCTAAAAGTGTGTGTAAAACACACAATATGCATGTATTGTTGGGAATGCATCAATTGAATTTCAATTTTGTTCAAGTTGACAGACCAATGCAGCCAACCTTGCCAAAATATTCATATTAAATTCATATTCAACTATTATCGACTTAGCTGTTCTGGGCGCACTTCTTCAATTATTGCTCAAAAGTATATATTACATTGACGCATAAATTTTGAGGACAACTCTATGCATTGCTTAATTGAATCAGTTTACCATGGTTTGTTAGCTCTACGTGGCCCAACATTCTGACTTATTCATTCACAACTTAAAGCCTGGTCACTGGACGTTCACATTTCCTAGTAGAAGTTGTCTTCCCTCGTTTTCAATCTGCTCCCAATAATCCGCCCACAGGAAACAATTCAACTGTATTTTGTTATAGCCGATGATGTAAATACCAAACCCAAGGCGCCCTGCAGTCTACCAGTAGTCTGGTCTATCATTTAAAGCAGATTTTTTGCTATGTACACGTGAGTTAGCTGTGAAAATCATCAATGATTTGCAGACCATAGACTCTGTTGAATAGATCAAATCAGCTGCCAATTTAGCCGGGACATCTTGGGTTGGTGCTAGAAAAATGCACTACCAGAGCAAAGCTGAGGTCAGCGACATTTATATTAGCCAACTGACCCTGTAAACCTGTTTATCAGCCAATAGTGTTTTCAAGGCAAACTGTATGTCATAGGCAGCGTACATAGAGTCTGAAAATGTGTTTCAAGACACGTTTTAGCATGGCCTCACCTTAGGGACCATAGTGCTGATTCTCATTATTTTTATAAACTTGTTTCACATGAGCTAAAAGCTTTGACTCCACAGATTTCTAAGAAAGTCATGGAGCCATACGCACTGCATTTCTAATATATAGAGAACAAATAGAGACCTGTATATAAGATTTCCAAAATTCTTCATGCAAAACATATTGGTAGGTCATATCCAGTGCCTAAAACCTGAGGCACGTATTTAGAGAACTCAGTCTTAAAGTATATCTGGACATGGGGACACCAGGTAATCAATGGTCTAACAGGCCCTCACAATAGTAATGTTCCTCTCTAGTTCTATGAAATCAACTGGCAGATATGGACCTATGTGCCCTTGTTGCTCTCTATCTCGGTACATGTATTAGACTGTGTTGCTGTGCATCCTGGATGGTTCCTCAACCTTGCTTAGATAGATATGACATAACCCACATGCTCCTCCTGCATAAACAATACCAGTAATCAGTGTCATGACTAGTTTATGAGGATCCAGATGGAAAGGCGGGTACTCAACATTGTGAACACTATGCTGCCTGTTGGCTTCTCACAAGGATTCATAATATGCAAGTTGGCTTTCTTGCAGTGCTTAAAATGTGAGAGAATGCAAGGGAATTGAGTCAAAAGTAAATTGGGCAAGTGGACATTGGGTGATCAGCACCTTTCCAAACCCCCAACACAGTAATAGACTCCCCAGTGAGCATTTTTCCATTACCCTGTTTCACACTTTGGAGCACTTTCCCTCCCTTTTTGTCATCAAGCAATTTACAGTATTCAAATTAGTTAAGAGATCCCCATCTGGTTGGCAAGTGGGATGCTATGACTCTAAAGACAGGCAGGCCAGTCGCCAAGGCAAGTACTGACCATCTATACCCTGTAACAGTCCCAACCTCCACGTTCACAGATAGGGCTTGCAAGCTTCTATATCGAGCATAAAAACATGATGCCATTGTGAATAGCTTATTTGGAGATGATGGGAAACTACGCATGCCAGATTTAGTCGGGCGGCTCCCGTGGTAACTGAAGTCTGCTTTCTTGTAACCTGAATGTATTGCGATTGACTCACAGTCTGACAATTTAATGAGTAACACAGGTGCATCCAGTTCATAACACAGCGAAAACTGTTCAGCAGAAAATCACAAACAAACTACAGATAGTATCGAGACAGCCAGGCGCCGGTAAAACCCAAAACACATGCTGCCGAGCAAAGCAATTCAATGTGCACAAAATGTGTATGGCTTTCTGATTGGCCGATTGGTATTAGAGTAGTTTCTGATTGGCTCGAAGCTGATGTCAAGAGTAATGTAACAGTCATTAGCGGGTGTAGGATATTAACCAGGGACATATGTATGAAATGTACTGGGGGCTCGGCTGCCATACATATGGTGAACCATTTAGCTGCATTCTTTATACCCATGGAAATCAGTTCAGTGCGCCATAGACCAGGTTTTATCCGTAGGCATCTTTGTTGGTTGCAGCCCTCCTTGCATACTTCATTCCATCTATCGACTCTGTGATGTTGTCGATTCATTTTGTTGGCCTGTGTGGAAGAAACCCATAAAGATTGTAACCGATTCACCCGAGGCACAACGGATAAAATGCTCTCTGTCCTCTGCAATAATTGGTTTGTTTAGTCTAGTCTAGTAAGTCCAATGATCTTCCAGTGACGAAATCCGTGTGACTGAACAGTTGGTGTCATCTTTTATCTCTTTGTAAAGTTGGCTAATTTAGGTTTTAGTTAATCCCTATTAGTCACCAGAGTTTGATACCATCAAACTTGTTGTTCATCTTGACCGCCGCTTGATCACTCCCCCGTACTCCCCCGCATTCCCTCCCCTCATAGGTTTTTGTGAGTCAATTTAAACTTAGGTATGATTGTCACCTCAACCTTCGAGACTTGTGGTAGCTCTGGAAGTATTAGCCTCTAACAGCTGTTAGGTGAGTCCACCAAAGTTGTTCCCACCTCATCCGAAAGTCGAGGCGTGTCTACGAATAACTACTTATGGGTGTATTTCGTTTATGGGGGGGGGGTGGGTGGAGATACAATCAAAGTTTCTGGTTTGGATGACCTCAAAAAGCAGCGCCTGATTGCACTCCTAATTCAGACTGTGCGACGCCACTTTGATACAGGACATCTGGGTAGCATGTGCAACCCAGCTTGAGCTGTACACATGTTCGGTTCTCCAAAACATCTGCTACTGGTTAGAGAATGGGGTACAGTGGAAGCCCTATTTCTGGGTTTGCATTAGGTAGAGGGCCCAAAGGCAAGAATACTTACATAGACTCAAACTCCAAATGGTGCACGGCAATTTGAAAATCAAGCACTAACTTTACTTTGTAGAACGATGAACTCCAAAAGCTATTCATATGGGTCATGCATGTGCTCACAATATTATTAAACTATAGTAGTAGTTACACATACTAACAATCATGGCACAGTTAGGCCACTTCTCCCTAACTGTCTAGCATATCATGATTGCTCAACTCCTGACAAAATGCAATACCGTTGATAAAATAGGCTTTTCAATTAAATCAAAATCTTGTTACCCTGGCTTCTGGGTTGGTCACCTTTCTTCAACCACACATCAATCGCTGAGCTCACTACAGTACATAGAAACAATAGGGTTATCCGCCAACTATAATTATCATGGACAATTATGCCTTGTGGTTTTGGGTAGTGGTTTGACTGTAATTCCACCTGGCACGCGGCAGATGTGGCCAACCTATGAGATATTACTCCTGGGCTCATTCAGTATCCTATACTAGCGGAATACTACGCGTATTTTTCCTCCATCCTGGAATATTATGTACTCGGTGTGAGGTGATTCAACTTGAAATTTCGCGTCGCAGCGTCAGCCGGATTAATATAGACTGGCTAGAAGCAGTTTTTGGTATTCACACAACCACCTGCCAACACTAGCTACTGCTTGTCCAAGGCTGCGACATTCACTCTTTATATGCCCAGCATGGTGAAATCGAAGGAATTATTCAGATCAAGTGTTCATCGAATAACTAAAGGTAAAAATTTAGTTTCAAAATTGTACAATAGGAATACATATTATAATGGTTTGTATAGGCAAGATGAGATTTGAAATAACACATTTTAATCTGTTTTTTCCAACCTAAACTCATCCAATATACAATCTTGCTTTGGAGTATTCATTCCTATGGTTACTTCTGGCAAAAAGAAATCTTAGTGCAACTCACCTTTTCCAGGCGCACTTTCCAGCATTGGAATGGAAAGTGCGTCTGAACCCCGATTACATGAATATACCTATTGTCGATTTCGGCCTAAGTTGGCTAGTATTAAAATCTGCTTTGATGTTTAGCTCCTATATAACATATATAAAGACTACCGTATAACACGAATACGGGCTAAAGCTAAAAAGCACACATAAATAGTTGTTTCAATCCCAAACCATATTAGTATGCAAATCTGCTATGGTGTACCCCATAGTTGATGAAAAACGACATGGTTAGGGTAAAAATCTGATATGAACGATTGGTATCACATGTATTTTTAACAATATTTTTACTTGCACACTTTGCCATTGCCATTGCCATCCTATTTAACGGGCCTTCTAAGCCTGAGCTTCTTGGAGAAGTAGAAGCTAGGAATTGAGTAAGGAGCTCATTCTCATGGTGAGCCTGACCAAGACTTGAACCAGGATCTTTGGATCTTCAGCCAAGCACTCCAGCTATGGGGCTATCCTGCTATCCATACATCAGTGGGCATGGTATACAGATAATGGTGTTAATTGAACACATGTGTGCCATTTGAAGGGTAACAGATGTTTCAGTATTAATGGTCGAGCCCCTTTGTAGCCAGATGCACAAAATGGCTAATATACAAAACTCAAAATCCTGACAAAATTGCAACAATCTTACCGTTTTTCATCATTTAGTCATGGTATCACTAACTTGATTTTCTGTAATTTGCTTTTGAATTAAATGGCAAGGTAGCACTAACAAGTAAAATCCATTTTCCCCAGCATTGTAGCACAAAACAGCGTTAGAAAAAAATTTCAAAGCTCAGACATTCTATTAGCGTGGCATATTTTTAGTTTCTTGAGTCTTTTGTTTCAGTAGAAACTCAAAAACTGATGTCAGATTCGTCTTCAACAAAGAAAATGGTGGAATCCGAAGATACAGACACTCGTCCTCCGAGCAGAAGTAGATCACGAAGTAGTTCAAGGTCACCGCCAAATATACCTGAAAGAAGTCATTCCACACAAAGCACTCTCTCCGGTGAGTTTGGGATAGATAAATAATTTCCTGCCCTCTTGATAGAACGGTTGTTAAGTGGTGCAAAATTGGGCTACTGAGCCTATTCGACAAAATGTTCCCACGGGTGGTTCATTAGGAGACTTTCTGCTTACACCCCTGTGCCCCTTAGAGGAGGTAACTTCATTTAATGCCGAGATCAGTTCACCAGATCAGTTTTATGGTACCCTGTAGTAATTTAATGGGATTTTAAATCAATCAGCAACCTGGGGAATCCCAATCTGAAGTTGATGAAGAGTCTTTTAAATTGAGTTGTTGCTATCTATATACCTGTTGATTTTTGTGTTGGGGATGAATTTCACCGAGAAGTTTAAATTTGAGGTGATACCTTTTCTATATTGTGGACACTTGTTGCTAATGCTTTCAATCTGTTCACAGCGTAGCCACTTGGCAAGCTATGCGATTTAACGACTTTTCCAAGAGGGAGTCACAAAATGCTACAATTTTGGGGCTCAAATAGGTTTTCCATAATTTGGCTGAGGGGATTATTAGATCAGGTACAGTCATGATCAAACCTAGTTCTAGTCACATTCCGCAACCAACCAATGTATGAACTTTGGAGAGTTACTCAAATAAATGTTTTTTTCTTTTTTAGAAATCATTAGGGGAATTTTGCATATCACTTATGATTTACATGACAAGATAATCATCAAACCGATACCTTATGTCTTTTCCCAGCTCCTTGTGCCAACATGGTTGCAATAGGTATTCATGTGTGAATTAAATTCTGGTCTTAAGGGACCCAGCAAGCTGTGTGAACTGTCGTATGTTTCACTTGGTGACCTAGTATCAGGCAGTGGGACCTCTGTTGTATGTAGTCTCTGTGTGGGAGTGCTAAGGCATTAATTCCCTGGGGAGATTCAAACTTTCCTATAGACAGGGAAAATTCCCACAATGGTAAATTCCACACAGGCGTGTACTATTGGCATAGCCCAATGAATTTACATCAGCATGGCTGTTTTTTTCCATAGAAAGTCTAATCGCATATATGCAAAACAACTCTAGCTTTGACTAAGTTTTAATGTGGCTGTGTAAAGACGTTTGAGATCTCACCAACCACTACTACAGAATGTAAGAGATAGGCAAAATAATAGTGGGATAACTTCTATGACTTGTAAACTGGGTAGGTACTCAGTCAATTTATAATTCATTGTAGGATGAGATCTATTCAGTTTTATCACGCTGCTAACATCAAAGCATCTCAAACTATAGGTGCATTCGCGTGATCAGTATTTTCGCGGCTGAAATGAATTTCACTTGCGTAATCTGCTAAACTGTGCAGAAGTGCTACCGAAAAGCGCTATTTAAAAAAGCATCTCTCACTTTCGGTCGCGGTTTGTGACCGAAATCACATCAACAGAAATTTCACGACTGAAAGTAGGCACTAAAATTGTCAAGGTTGCTGCAAAGAGTCTTGATTACTACGTTGGACTAATCAATCAAGAATGGTCGGTCAGGTTTAGCCGGCGAGTTAAAGTTGAGAGGACAACTCTGATGCGATTGCAACTTTTTTCTACTGCGACTGTGCTGCTGGCATGATTGCGACTGAAATTGTTTTATTGCGACTGACTGATATCGCGCGAATAGACCTATTATCATACATGTGTCTTGAAACTCAAGCCCAAATTCACGCTTTTCTCAATTATCTTCATCTTAGGCGGCAAGAAGTGTTATAGAGACATGCACGTTTAGTGGGAAAGGCGTGGAGACTCGACAGAAAGAGTGTCATAACACACAGCAACCCTTTTCTGTTTGGCCAAAAAATTCAAACTCAGCAACTATAATGTTGTATGTGCCAGAAAGGAAATTCCCAAGTTAACCTGACTATATTTTTTCAGGCCCTTGTCCATCACCGGCCAGGATTCGTCCCTTGGAAGTACAGTCTCCTAGTCTACTGAACCAACAGCTGCCTCCATCCTGCGGTGCAAAACAGCTTGCCAAACTGAAAAGATTTCTCACAACTCTCCAACAGTTTGGTACAGATATATCTTTGGAGATTGGAGAAAGAGTACGCCGACTGGTCCTGGCTTTAGTGGTAAGAAAATTCAATGTTTTATAAAAGTGTGATTTTCACGTCGTCCAATCAAAAATATGCATATCATAGAGGGCAGGAATGTAAGGCACGATGCAGATCCTAGAGCGGTTGGGTTGCCTCGATGCTGTAGGACAGAGAACTATTGATAAACATGTGAGTATACATTGACATCATAGGCAAGCGTCAATTTCAAAGTATAGCAAACTAATTCATTTGTTTACCCTTTTCATGAAGCAGAAAGGGAGCCCAATGGAACTGTTTCACCTGACCGATGTTACTTATCAGCCTTGTACTGCTGATTGATTGTTGGTCCATATATTCATATCATTGGTCTGATTTTCGTGTCGCCCAGTAGCCGATATGTGCGTCACAGAGGGCAGAAAAGCATGGATGACCTGAAATCATCCCATGCACAAGAGTAGTAGAATCCAAAAATAAATCCAGGTTCACACCAAAATACATCAATGGAATTTTGCCTCAGCCACTTTGAACCAAAATCTGGTGTCATTGAAGCGGAGGGTCATTGGTAACCAACATCTATAGCATTGTATACTCAGTTCTGATGTACCTTCCATTGTATTTTCCTAATGTAGAGTGTGATAGAGAATGTGTACAGGGGAGAGTGACTCCGTAATCACTATGATTATGGTCATAAAATTCTGTCTTACTCGCTATAGTCATTGGTCATTATTTGGGTCACCTAGGTCATGAGCAATTGATCTGAACATAGAAATATTGTTGATATGTCTCTGAACCTAAATCTCTTAGTCTGATGTTTTTTGTTCGTCATAGATCAGGCTGATCCAGAGTTATCTGCTCGGTCGAGCCGAATGCATTAGGATCAGGGGACTCAGGGCTAATTGTGTGATAGTGAGAAAAATATGTTGACTCACTGTCACGGTGGTTCGAACCGACTAACACGCGGGGTTTCACTTTTATTTAGTTACCAACGTAAATTTTCGCGTTCGCATGACTTCGGCCACCCGAGTTAGAATAAAGATAGAGTCCTCTTTTACCCAATGCGTTAGGGCCAAGTTAGCTTGTCCGAAGACACCTTATGTTGGCCATTCTGTGGTCTTATCCCTTAACAGATGATGAATGCTATTATTGTAGAACTCCCAGCTTTCTATCGAGGAGTTCCATAGCCGACTGCAGGACACAACAAACTTTCCACTCAAACCATTTGTTATTCCTTTTCTAAAGGTAAGGGGTCTTTTCCATATGATAATCATTCTTTCTCCCTCGTCGGATTCGGGTCGCAACATTAAAAAAAGGAGCATCAACTCTATGGAGCATCCTGAAAACAAGTCATTGGCTTAGTGATGCCATCCATGTGAAACAAGATGATGTTATCTTGAGAAACAGGATAGCCTAATTGACGCCATCCATCCATTGCAGGCTACACTTCCATCACTGCAGCGAGAGTTGCTTCATTGCGCTCAGGTCGCTAGTCAGTCTCCACAGCAGTATGTTGCCAACAACGAGCGAGCAATATTCGTCTCACCCGCTCATTCCCCGATCGCCGAAGCCGGTGAAAGAAAACGGCTGATGGACAGGTTAGTCAGAGTGGGAGTTATCTTTCCATATATCTGTAAAGGATTTTATTCGAGCATTTTGTTTAAATGTTTTTATTGAGGTTTTCTCACAAGTACATCAGGATAACTTTTGAAGAAATTTGAAGTAACACAAATTACAATTTCAGATAAGTATATAAATCATACTTCAAAAGTAGAATTTTCCAATTATTTTTAGATTAAATCTCAAGTTCTTGTTGTGACTAACTGTTGAAAAAGAACACTAACTTAAGTTATTGTGAGGCTGCCGGGTTCGTTATTTGTTTTTGCACGATCTATGGCTTAGCATGGAGCACCACCAACGGGTGAGTGTCGACACTCTACTCTTTGTGAAGCTTATTTTTGTTTTTGAGTTGATATTATTAACACGTGGAGGTCACACTCACAACCAGAGACTGTCATGATCAGGTATCGAACCCAGGTTCTCACAATTGTGAGTCCAGCAGTTTACCATAGAACTATCCCGCTATCCCCCAGAAATGATAACTCTTGGATCACAGCGCTCTGTGCAGACTAGCGCTTTGGTATGAGGCCGATCCTGAAAACAAGCTGTGGCTTAGTGATGCTAACCGTGTGAAACAGATCTAAAGCTGTGCCCAGATGTTTCATTGATTTCAGCAGGCATATGGTGGGTTGCCCAACAAAGGCTCCAATCGCTATAGACAGTTACTCTAAATATCAAACAATATAATTTCATTCTTTTTCCAGTTTAGTGGATGCTCCTCCAACAAAGAGGCTGCATAGTCACTCACCGACCCGCTCAAAAAGGTTGGGTAGTCTCTCCCCAGGCAGCGTTGGATCAGGGAATTCCCCCACTCAAACCCTATCATTGCCCGCTCCAAAGCCGATTCGCCTAGAGGAAGTGAGCAGAATGTCAAGGTTGCGACTGGAAGCTGTCGATCTCAGTCGATGGGGGCAACCTACACTGGACACAGAATCACTTGGGAAAAGTGAGGACTGGACCAGGTTAGACCTCGTAAGTAATACTTATTCACCCCAAAGAACTATATACTATGATACTCATCCTTAGGGAGGCGCCGTGGCTAAGGAGTTAGAGCATTTGCCACTGGTGCTGAAGGTTCTAGGTTCAATACATGTTGTGCGGAAAGAGTTCAAGAGCTCCATCTGTTCGCCCAGCAGGAAAAGAGCATCAGAGCTGGGAAGGTGATGGCATTCAAGAAAACGAATAGCACCCCCACCTGAGTTACGTCGTTGCCGGTAAAAGTTGGCTCTATAACAGCTACTTTCCCTACAAGGCCATTGCGAAAGGGAAACCTTTGCCTTTTACCCCACCGGTGAGAGTGTAATTTCTTATCCGAGAACAATAACTGTATTTATTGTCTCAAGACGAATCTAAAGACTTGTCAGTCTGGGCTTGAAGGATCATTCTTCTGGGCATACGATTCACACGAAGTATTTTCATCATCTCTTACAGATGCTGACAAGCATTACAAATCTGGTAGATAAGGCGCGCCAATCTCTAACTGCTCTACAGGAGAAAAGTTTACGAGAGTCAACCGAGCTTTCCCAATGGATGAAACATAAGAATGACTTGGTTGATAATGACATAAAAAAGCGAACTACAGAAATCATGTCACAGACGATAAAACACACAGAAGATCAAGTGCGAGAAGTTCGCCAACGCGCAGGTAAATATGGCTGTGTTTTATGGTGTGAGGTGCTGGTCGCTGTAGTTGCAGCGTGACTGTAGCTGGATCATGTCGACCCTAGACGGATAGCGGTATAGCTCAGTTGTGCAGCTCTAGACTCGCAACCGTGAGAGCCGGGGTTTAAAGTAATAAAACCTTAAATTCTCACATCTTGCTTCGAAATGGCATTCATTGAATCTTGGCCAAAAGTACAGTTTTCTTAATTGCAATTGTACTTGGCAAATACTATATGTTCAATTTGGAAATGTTGTATAGACCATAAGTCAGAAACGAGTTTTTGTGCAGAAAAAAGTGTTTAGAAAATTCCATTTCATTTCATGCCCTGGCTTACTCTTCACAGAAATGTTTTTGCTGATTCATCTATTTTTGTAGAGGAAGGTGTGAATGAGGTCAGAAAGCAGGCCGTGATAGAACTTCGTAAAGCAATGGCTGCCGCCGAGCTGAAAGCGAATGAGCTCGTCGCTCAAGAGAAACTCAAAATGGAACGGTCAATTAAAGAACTAAAACTCACCGCTCGGGAAGAAGCCCTGGCAGTCCTCAATAAACAACTTGATTCTCAAGAGGTGAGTGGAGTTATCAGCTCTTTCCCCTTTTGTTGGTATAAAGCTTTTTTCTTCTTCGAGGGCACATGGTTCGCCTTAATTAGCAGACCTTCCACACTTGACTTGCTCTGGAGTGGAGAGTTCGTAATCAGCTCGTATGAAACCCAATGAAATAAAGGCATCTTGCAATGCCAACCCGAGCATTCCAACTATCCGGCCATCTCATCCATGTTGGCAACCAAGATACGAAGATTCGCCAGTTACTCTTGTTCATTCAATGACTGAATCCAATCTAATCAGCAATCCAACTTTTGAGGTTTTGACAGAAAGAGCTATAAACATTGACCAATCTCTTATGAGGGTCCATTATTTGTTTACACGTTCGTTCCCGCATCCAAATATCTGCCTGGTGTTGCCGTGCACAAGACTGCTCACCCGCACCAACTAGGCATACTTGTCACAGTTTGTCTGCTCCACTGAATTTATATGAGATAGAAATGTGCGGTAAATTCTGGAGCTCAAAGTGTTATCTCCGCCACCATAACCCCTTTATTATGAGTTACAAAACTCATTTGTAGTGAGTACAGTAGGTACTGCCGTACTAGTACTAGTAGGCCTTGTACAAATTGTTTAGCAGTGAAAACCCAAATCTGTGGGGAGGGATTAGAATGGTTGTATCTTAGGAGATTAAAACCCGTTCCTTTGCTCATGTCTTTACAGAAAAAGATGAGCGGTTAGGAGCAGGTGAATTTCATACCAAAATCCTCATACTAAACTAATGGTGTAGGGTTAAATATTGCATGATTTGCATGGCATAGGCGAAAACCGAAGTTTGCAAACAAGCTGTGGGCCATATGAAAGCTATAACATCTTGCCCAGTTTATGCCTCAGTTTGGCATCATTGTATTTTGGAGCACCCTCTTGAGTTTCGACTCACGGTGTTAAATAAAGGAGTTTCATCCTTACAATTACCTTATTTATTGAACAGGTGGGTGTAAGCAGAATGCCTCCTAATGACTCACCTTGAAAATGCTGAGTTAAATAGATTCGGTAGGCGATTTTTTGCGCTATATTTCTTAAAACTGTTCTGCCATGAAAACGCCGAAAAAACATTATTATCGAGCTGCTGGTTCTTTGTAGACTTGTTGGAACTGTGGTAGGAAGGCGAGTGAAACTTGCAGTGGCTGTAATATTGCTCGGTATTGCGGCCAATTCTGTCAACACAGAGATTGGAACCGCCATCATCAAGTCTGTAACCAGCAAGAAAAAGGAGAAACAGTCAGAGAAAAACTCAGTCCCCCAAAAAAAGAAGTTAGCAGCCCTTTATGAGAAACTCAATCAAGGGAGATATAATATAATCCCTTATGGCATATATACTATATAGTAGTTAAACACGATCATGTAAATAATTGTAATAACGGTCCGTGTTCTTTTTATAGTTAAATGTGCGCCCAGTACTTGCTAAAGTTTGTATTAGACATGGGCTGTAACTCTGATAATCCATTATTTTTCAACCATTTGGTCTGGCGAGTGCATGTCCAGTTTTTATTGTATCAGATCTGAACCACGTCCGTTATTTGTCTGCTGTCCACGCGTATAATTTTCGTTTATTATTTATATATTTTTTGGAATATAAATAAAATTGTCTCTAACCTGCTCCGCTCGCACCCTCATTAACTCGGCAATACATCTGTTCTAGCCATGCATTGCCAGTGCCTTGGCGTTCTATTCAGGGTTGCAGATTCGTCTCATGCGAACTCCACTGAGCACCTCTGTTGTTAGACCAGCCTCTTGACAGATGTCCTTCAGGCAAGTGAAAACCATGAAGCCATCAATGGATAAGACTGATGGGACTGAAAAGAAATGGTATAGCCTACTAAGTTCAACCCATGATTCCTTTTCTGCTGTAAAGCCACGACTGCCTCAGATTGTCCATTATGGTACTGAGTGATGCACAATATGATTATCTGGTTTTTGTTTGTACCAAAGACACACCGCTGTACTTGATAGCCTATATTGACCAATGCTTGATTTTCATTTGGGAAATCTTTTGGATAACACACCAACTATAAATATCAATATGATAGCCAACGTTCTGGCAATATCCCACGAAATAGGGCTGTTGATCCCACGTAGGAGTATTGTTTTGATGTCAAATGTTTACCAAATTGTGTCCACTATTTCTGTGCGTAGTACGCATGAGTCATGTACAAAAATATTGTGTCATAAAAAAGTACAATTAATTCAATGCTATACGAAATGACTTACATGTACAGCGCTATTTAGCACGCGTGTACATGCACTCTATGGATTTGCCAATTGGTTGCTTAGCAATGTCCAGCAAGCAGGTGGGTTTGGATAAGGGTCTTCTGTATGGTCTCCAGTTCTTGTGTCTGTGATCTGGTGAATGGTATACAGAGCTGGATCACGGTGATGCAGGGCCTGCTGTATGTGGCTATATAGCCTATTTTCTATCAGCAAACGTTTGTCCATGGTTGAACTTCGGCCTTCCTCCTCGCTGTCCACAGGTTGTGTGGTGTCTTTGAGGGGAGATTGAGCCATTTTCTGCCACGC
>Ga0224501_10002493_pt1 | contig 14478 bp, 8 predicted proteins | sample SF_Oct11_sed_USG_4_FD_169105 | JGI IMG/M metagenome (GOLD analysis project Ga0224501, IMG submission 169105) | Sediment microbial communities from San Francisco Bay, California, United States - SF_Oct11_sed_USGS_8_1 | ecosystem: Environmental > Aquatic > Marine > Sediment | place: USA...
TACGCATTCGTTTCTGACTTCATCAAATCTTCTGGATTTTAGGTTTTCAATGTGAGAAGTATAGTTATTCATCGGTTTAGAAAGTGACGAGCGAAAGTTAAGAGATTAAAACTAAAAAATGAAGTTCATTACCCTTTCTTCTTGACTGCCAGCAAATAAGCATTTTCTGACGCGCAATTTATTTAAAAATCAGTAAAGGACAGTAATAAAAAGCGCATCCGGACAAATCATTTTTATACCTGGCCACATTCATATCCCTGACATATTTCATGAAATTTGAATATAAATAAAAGAGCCTAGCTTTCATCTACCGGAAGGGTTAAAGGTAAGTGCCCGGTTGTTTTCCAAACCTTTTTTTGAAACTGGTATAAAAATGACTGGGATTTGGGTATCCCACGGCATATGCAACCTGGCTGGCCGTCGGATAGATACGTTGTTCGATCAGTTCCATGGCTTTTTGCATCCGGATTTCGCGGATAAACTGGGCAGGAGTCAAACCCGTGAGCCTGCGCAGCAACCGGTATAGTTGACGTTCACTTACTGCCATCGCATGGGCCAGTTGCAGGACATTATATTCACTGTTGGCAATGTTTTCCTTTACCTCTGTTTCCAGTCGTTTAAGCACCTGACTATCAAAGGAAACCTCGTCATCTTCATCGGGTTTCGGGTCAAGGGACTCCCTTTGTCTGGCATTGAAAATCAGGTTTTGCGCACGTACGAGTAGCTCGTCGGGATGAAAGGGTTTGATCAGGTAATCATCAATGCCTATCCGAAGTATATTTACCTTTTCGTCTTCACTGGCAATAGCCGTAAGGGTAATAAACGGTATATTCATCCACTCGGGGCTGTTCTTGACCTGTTTGGCAAATTCATATCCGTTCATTTTAGGCATCATCACATCCGAAATGATCAGATCGGGCCGACGTTTGCCCAAAAAATCGAGGGCTTCCAGGCCATTTTCGACTTCGTGTACGGTAAAGCTATTTTTACATATAGACAATATGTACTGACGCATGTCGACATTGTCCTCCACCAACAACATCAGGGGTTTTTCCGAATATAGATTCTGGAAAGCTCCTTCACCCTGATCAACCTCTTCCGGTTCTGCAACTTCTTCATCCGGCGCATCTTCCGGCAAGACCTGACGCGAAACCGGCAAGGTCACAATAAATTCGCTCCCAATCCCCAACTGGCTCTCCACGCGTATCATACCCCCATGAAGTTCGGCCAATTCCTTGGATAACGCCAGGCCCAATCCCGTCCCGCCTTGTTTTTCACGCTTTGCAGACTGATAAAACCGGTCAAAAACATAGGGCAAATCATCTTTACCGATCCCCTCTCCGGTATCACGGACCCTGATGCAAAATTCATTTTTACATTCGGCCGATACGCTTACCGTCCCGCCATAAGGCGTAAATTTTAATGCGTTTGAAATCAGGTTAATGATGATTTTGGCAATTTTCTCGGGATCGACCAACATGAAAACGTCCGCCTCGATAGCTGTATTCAGATGTATACCGGCCCGACTGGCAACCGATTCGAAAAAAGCCGCGTTTTGACGAATCAATTGGCTGATGTTGACTGGCTTTTCATGCAACGTGAGTTTCCCTTCTTCCATTTTGGACAAGTCAAGAATTTCATTGACCAGGGAAGTCAGTTGTCGGGCATTTCGTGCCACCATGGCCAGGTCATTCTCAACGATGGGGTTCAGTTTTTCCTTTTCCAGAATGCGCTCCACCGGGCCAAGGATCAGCGTAAGGGGTGTCCTGAGCTCATGCGATACATTGATAAACCAGCGTGACTTGATCTCATCGGATGCTTTGATCAGGTCACGTTGCCGTCTGATCTCGTGGTTCTTTTCTTTTAGCAACTCAAATGCTTTCTGGCGCTGACGATTGTTCCGATAGATCACAATCAGAAATATCATTACGACAAAAAGCCCCAGCAACAAGATATTGCGCAAATTGGTCTGATGCGTTAACTGGGCATCGATACGGCTGATTTCCAGGTTTCGGAGTGCGATTTCTTTTTCCCGGCGCTCCACCTGATACCGTGAATTCATCGACTTGGTAATATTGGCATTCTTCAGGTTAAACAGTGAATCCGATTCCTGACGATCCAGTTTCTGGTAATAAAATGCCTTTTCGAAATTTCGCTTTTGAAGGTAGGTATCTGAGAGTATACCATAGCTATTAACGGTCAGTTGAGCATTTTTCATCTGCTTTGCCATATCCAGTGATTGGTGTGCGTACCATTCTGCCGAATCATAATTTTTCAAATCAATAAAATGCAAGGCAAATCCCTGTAGCGAAAATCCAATGGAAAGGGGGTCATTGACCTGCCTCGAAAGAGCCAGCGACTGTTGTAGAAACCCATATTCCTTGTCAAATTGTTTTGCCGAACGGTAAATAATGGACATTCCCTGATAAACACGAATCAACTCAATGGTATCCTTTGATTTACGCGCCAGTTCAAGGCCGATTGTAGTGTAATAAAGTGCCGAATCGATGTTTCCATCCTCTTCAAACATCCCCCCTATATTGCCTTTGGTCCTTGACATACTGGACGTATCACCCAACAGCTGGTGAAAATGATAACTTTCATCATAGTATACGCGGGCTATTTCATGTTCACCCAGGTAGTTGTAGTCATTGGCCAAATACAGCATGGATCGCGATATTCCCAGGGTATCTTCCATTCGCTCAAACACATTCAAGGCCGCATGCATACGCTCCAATGCCTGAGTACGGTTGTCGATGTGACGGTCGATACCGGCTAATTGAAACCATGTCCAGGCCAGGCCAAGGCTATCCTTTGCCTGTTCATAAAATCCCTGGGCTGCCATAAAATGGCTGATGGCTGAATCAATTTGGTATACACGCACAAAGTAATTGCCCCATTCATACCATACATCGGCCTCCCCGCCAACAGAAAGCTCCTGCCGGTTCGCTTCAAAGCGGTGATATAGTGTGTCGAAAGCGGTTTTGGGTGATTGTGCATCCAGTCGGCGGATTTCATTCAAAAGGGAAGCATTTCCCCCATCCTGGGCAAAGGAAGGGAAAAATACCTGCATAAAGAGAATAGCCGTTATGAACGTTATACTGGTTTTCATTCGTTCAAACGAAAATACATTTTAATGACAAATCTTTAATTAAAAAACCTACTTTATTCTTATCAGATTTACATTTTACACCATCAATTTGACTGCCGCAAGCAAAATGGAAATCAGGATAAAGACTCGGTATGGCCGCTCGGGAATCCGTCGCACCACCCATATACCGGCATAGGCTCCCAGTACAATGACCGGCAACAGCAGCAAGTCCAGCCGGATAGTCTGCCAGGTAATGGTTTCCCATATGAGTACATGAAACGGGACTTTAAATACATTGACAAATAAAAAAAACCATGCCCCTGTACCTATAAACTTATTTTTATCAAAGCCCATGGTCAGGAAATATATGGACATAACCGGTCCTGCTGCATTTCCGATCATGGTGGTAAAACCACCTAAAAATCCAGCCAAAACTGCCAGAAACGTATGATGCGGCAATTGCCGTGTACGATTAAAATTGAGAAGCATCAACACTATCCCAATCAGGATGATCACGGCCAGCAACAGCTGAAACTGTCCTTCGTCCAGCCAGTCACCAATGAAAATCCCGGCCACTACCCCGGCCAGCGTACTCGGAATAAGTTTGAACAACTGCCTTACCTCCGCATGCTGATGATAGTAGCGCACGCCAAAAACGTCGGCCATTACCAGCATAGGCAATACAATACCGGTGGATGGTTTTGCACCAAAAATACCCGCCATCACGGGCACGACCAACATACCAAGACCCCCTAAGCCTGTTTTTGACATACCCACAAACAGGGCACATACAATGATCCATATCCAGTCGGTAAATGTCAGGTCAAACGCTGCTAAAAACTCCATTTTACACAGTATGATGTAGTAAAAAAGCACGGCCTGGATGAATGCATTTCATACAAACCGTGCTCTATCTTTGCGCCTTTCGGGCTTAACCCAGGCTAATCGGCAACTGCCGGATACGCTTGCCGGTAGCGGCATATATGGCATTGCACAAGGCCGGGATAAACGGAGGAACCGGTGGCTCACCCACTCCGGTAGGCTTTTCGCTACTTTCCACGATATGAACCAGTGTATCGTATGGGGCATCGGTAATCCGGGCTACCTGATAGCCGTCAAAATTATCCTGCTCCACCTTGCCGCCTTTCACACTAATCCGGCTCTTGAGGGCCAGGCTTGCCGCAAATGCTGCACCACCTTCAAATTGGGACTTGATCCGCTCAGGGTTCACGGGCACACCGCAATCAACGGCATAATGCACCATGGGTATCCTGATCTGACCTTTATCATCCACCGTTACCTCTACGACACAGGCGACGTATGTCAGGAAACTTCGATGGGCGGCTATCCCCATGCCACTCCCTTTTGGCATCGATTTACCCCAGCCGGATTTATCCCTCACGACCTCTATGACGTTACGAAACCGCGCCGTATCCCAGGGAAACTCCTCTATTTTTTCATTATAATTCCAAAAATCAGCAGTCAGTGCACCAAAATCTATTTTTCGATCGGCTCCAAGCAACTCAATCAGGTTTTGTGCAGGATCCACACCACGGGCTTCGGCTACTTCGTCAAGGGTACAGCCTACGGCAAATCCGTGATGGATATTGGCCACAGACCGTAACCAGCCAATCCGTACTTTGGCAGGTGCCTCCTGCGTTTCGCAACTCATGTTTGGAATATCAAAAGGATTATCTACATGCCCCATGCTTACTTCAAAGCCCGAGGGTTCCTTTTCCGAAAGATTTGACGTACCACCAATCGGCGGGAAAACAGTACGATGCAACCAGGCATTCACGCGGTTGTTTTCGTCGATTCCTACCTTGAGGTATTGGGCACTCAGAAAATGTAAAAAATCATGTTGGATATCATCTTCCCTTGTCCAGAGTAATTTGACCGGGAACCCACTTTGGCGCGATATCAGTGCTGCTTCCACGGCAAAGTCAGGTTTGGATTTTCGGCCAAATGCTCCGCCAAGAAGTGTGACATTTACCTTTACGCTATCTTCATCAAAGCCCAGAGCCGCTGCCACTGCACGCCGTGTCCACTGCGGATCCTGTACCGGTGCCCACACTTCACACACATTGTCCGTAACCAACGCCTGTGCACAGGGTGTTTCCATCGGGGCGTGAGCCAAATGTGGCACCAGATATTCTCCCTCCACCGTTTTTACTGCCCTGGACATGGCTTCCGTTACATTGCCCTGCTCCCGACGAACTTTACCCGGCTTACGGGCTCGTGACAACATGTCTTGCTGAAAACTTTCGGAATCATAATCGGCATTGATGCCGGACTCCCATTGGATGCGCAAAGCCTTTTTGCCTTGCAAGGCTGCCCAGGTAGAATCCGCCACAACGACCACACCACCCAGTGCTTTGTCGTGGGTAGTCGGAAAACCGGGATTATCCAGGGTAAATACCTGCAGCACACCCGGCACCTGTAAGGCTACCTCCCCGTCAAACGACCGGATACCCGGACCGGCTTCGGGATTACGGCTCATGACCGCCACCTTTGCGCCTGGAAGGTCATAATCCATTCCAAATACGGCAGACCCGGTCGCAATGTCCTGCAAGTCGTAAATGGATGTTTTTTTGGTGATATAGTTGAAATCTTCCGGTGTTTTAAGGGTGAGGCTTCCTTCCTCCGGCACAGGAAGGTCAACTGCTTTTTCAGCCAGGTATCCAAAACCAAAGGCTTTGCCCGATGTATGAACCACCTCATGGTTTTTTGCCTTGCACTCCGATACATCCACGCCCCACTCGCGGGCAGCTGCCTGCTCCAACATCAAACGGACGGTTGCGCCCATTCGGCGCATGGGTTCATAAAACATACGGACACTGTACGAGCCGTCAGTATTCTGGTCGCCATACTTACTATCACCGACTGCCTGCTCTATTTTCACACGTTTCCAGTCAGCCTCCAGCTCATCGGCTAGTATCAAAGGCAAACTGGTACGGATACCCGTCCCCATCTCAGATCGGTGGGCAATGAGTGTTACATCACCACTTCCACTGATACTAATGAAAATATTTGGTGTAAAAACGACATCAGGATTTCCCGTCAGGAGTTTCGACTTGTCCGAACAACTAAATTGAACGCCCAGCATCAACCCAGTCATTCCGAGTGTTCCGGTTTTCAAAAAATCCCTTCGATTGACTTTGAAAACCGTTGATTTATCTTGTTGCTCTTTCATTGGTTACCTCCTTTCGCTGCTCGTTTGATCGCCCTGCGTATGCGTACATAGGTACCGCATCGGCAAATATTTCCGGCCATCGCCTGATCAATATCGTCATCGGTTGGTGATGGATTTTGCTCCAAAAGTGCAATCGCTGACATGATCTGCCCGCTCTGGCAATAGCCACATTGGGGCACATCCTCTGCGATCCAGGCTTCCTGTACACGATGGACCACAGGCTCACTGTATCCTTCGATGGTCGTGATTTTCTTGTCACCCACGGTAGAAATGGGTGTCGAACATGAACGAACCGGGCTGCCATCCAGGTGTACGGTACAAGCACCACAAAGTGCTTTGCCGCAACCATATTTGGTTCCTGTCATCTGCAGGTTATCACGGAGTACCCACAAAAGCGGGGTATCCGGCTGTGCGTCAACCTCGACTGCCTGGTTGTTCACAATTAGTTGATAGGTGGCCATTTGTTTTCCTTTTTATCTGTTTGTTTTTATCATTTTGCAGAAAAAATACATCTGTTATACTTGTCGATCAACAAGGCGTATGTCAAATACCCTTAAAACATGGGCTTGTCACCCGGTGCGTACGGGATACACCCCTCATACCTGCCCGGTACCGGTACATATTGAAATGCCGTTTTGGCCACTATTTCGGAGGTCCTGTATCCCCAGGTAATCATCCGTTTCATTACCGTATAGGGATGATATACCACCTGGTCGCGTGCCAGCGACGGATCGATTGCTACATTAAAACCATTGGCTTCTTCCTCCAGCCCCCTGAGCAATTGAAGTACCTGTGACGGATCCATTTTTGTAAACTTTTTACCAAAATCAGCCTTACACTTTTCTTCTATGGCATCGATTCCCTGAACAAAAGATTGCTGCTCTTCTTCCCTGAAGTATTCGGTCACCATCACATTGATAAAACCGGCAACATTCGCTTCGGCTGCCCCTGGCAAGGATTCCGTTTTTGGCAGGATGGCCTCCCCCAGGTCATTGAGAAATGCCAATTGGCGTGCATCCAGCAAGCCCTGATAGGCATTGGGATCAACCGTTGCGCAACTTGTCAAAAATGATTCGGTCGTGATGGCCAGTGCCCCGGCGATCAGTCCCATGGTCGATAGTGCTTCCCTTCTGTCCATTATAGGTTTTGTTTTTTTAGTTCTTCAATCGCATAATTTGCTGCACGAGCAGTCAGGGCCATATAGGTAATGGATGGGTTTTGACAAGCCGAAGATGTCATAGCCGCTCCATCTGTCACAAATACATTGGGCACAGCGTGTATCTGATTAAATTTATTGAGGATGGAGGTTTTCACATCCTTGCCCATTCGGGCTGTCCCCATCTCATGGATGCCCAGACCCGGGGCCTGACCGGTATCGGTGGTACGGATATTTTTGAACCCCGCATTGTCAAGCATCTCAGCACCACTTTCCAGCATATCCCTGAGCATGTTCACTTCATTCTCCTTGTATTCACAATCGATTTCCAATTGCGGCATGCCCCATTCATCCGTTTTATCCTTGTTCAACGTGACCCGGTTGTCGTGATACGGCAGGTGTTCACCCATACCGGTCATACCGATGTTCCAGGATCCAAGTTCAAACATTTTTTCCTTATAATCGGCTCCAAAAGGATCTGTTAACCCGCTCATGTCGCCACCGGTACCACGACCTGTCCCGGCAGAAAAAGCATAGCCCCTGAGGAAATCGGTTTGCTTGTCCGATCCTACGTTTCGGAAACGGGGAATGTATACGCCTGTGGGCCTTTTCCCAAAATAATACTGATCTTTAAATCCGTCAAATTCGGCAGATATCCTCCCCCGGTAGTTATGATCCATCAGGTAACGGCCGAGTATATCGTACTCATTTCCAAGACCCTGTGGAAACCTCGACGAAGTAGAATTGAGCATGATCAGGGTAGTATTAAGGGTACCGGCATTCAGGAAAATAACCCTGGCATAATATTCGGTCATTTCCTTCGTCTGTGCATCGATCACCCGTACCCCTGTGGCTTTTTGTGCTTGATCGTCGTATATGACAGAGTGAACCACTGAATTTGGCCGGAGGGTCATGTTTCCGGTGGCCATCGCAGCGGGCAAGGTAGCCGAATTGGAGCTGAAATATCCACCAAACGGACAACCACGGTTACAACGGTCGCGGTACATACACGGACCTCTGCCCATATGTGCCTGGCTCAGGTTGGCCGTACGTGAAATGATCAGGTTACGGTTTGAATACGTCGATTCGATGTTGTTTTTTAAATGTTTCTCCACGCAGGTCATGTCCATGGGAGGGAGGTACTCCCCATCCGGTACTTGTGCCAACCCGTCACGATTGCCACTGATTCCCACGAATTTTTCCACATATGAATACCAGGGAGCCATATCTTCATAGCCGATGGGCCATTCCACACCATATCCATCCCGTGCATTGGACTCAAAATCCATCACACTCCATCGCTGCGTCCACCGGGCCCACAACAACGACTTGCCTCCCACCTGATAACCACGGATCCAGTCAAATGGCTTGTTCTGGATGTACGGATGCTCCTTGTCTTTGACAAAAAAATGTTCGGTTGCTTCGTTATAGGCATAACACCGGTTGATAATCGGGTTCTCGGCTTTATCGCGAGGGTCAATTTCCAAACGATGGTCAAATTCCCACGGCTCTTTCATGGCCGTTGGGTAGTCTTTGCCATGTTCCACATTTCGTCCCCGCTCCAACACGAGCGTTTTGAATCCATTTTCACTAAATTCCTTGGCAGCCCATCCTCCCGACATGCCCGAACCCACCACTATCACGTCGTAGGTATTGGCATCAGCTGCCTTCCCGTTAATATTAAATGCCATAACTACTTGATTTTGCTATTCCGCAATAATAGCATCAAAGCCACAAGTAGCCGCAAGTGGCAAACGGATTGTTCTCCTTATTTTGACAAACGGTTGATAATGAAAGGCTTTCTCGCCATGGTGCAAAACCAGAATCCATTGTAGCGAAATGCCCGGGGCACGTTATCCCGATCATTTTAACCTATAAAACATACGTATGCACATGTTTCGATGGTGGTATCACCCGAAATGACCCGCTACATCCCCGGATTTTATGAAAAATTCCTGCGGCCCCAAGGGTGAGGTTGTATTTGGGAAACGTACAAAAAGCCACCGATTCAGCCAGAAGGAAAACAGCATGCTGAACCCATGGCAGGGCAAGTTCGCTCAATGCAGTACCTAAACGAAAATCAGCACCGGATGGCCAATTAAATCCGGGCCTGATAGGTATACAAGTCAAAGTACCTTCCTTGCCGGGCGATCAGCTCATCATGGGTACCCTGCTCATGGATATTGCCGTTTTCGATTACCAGGATTTGATTGGCCTGCCGGATGGTACTGAGGCGATGGGCAATCACAAAGGTCGTCCGTCCTTTCATCAGACGTGTCAGGCTTTCCTGAATATACGATTCGCTTTCGGTATCCAGATTGGATGTGGCCTCATCGAGGATCAGTATTTTGGGGTCGGCCAGTATGGCACGGGCAATCGCAATGCGCTGGCGTTGACCTCCGGATAGTTTTACACCCCGCTCTCCGATTAGGGTATCCAGCCCGTCTTCAAAGCGGTCAGTAAATTCATTGACATGCGCAGCACTTACGGCCTCCAGTAGCTGGCTTTCTGAAGCCATTGGCCGTGGGAACAATATATTTTCACGGATAGTCCCTTCAAAAAGGAAATCATCCTGCAAAACAACACCAAGGTGGCCTCGGTAACTTTCGAGTGTCACACGAGACAAATCCTTTCCATCGACCGAAATTGTCCCCTTCTGCGGGGTCAGAAAGGTAGCTACAAGGCCGGCTATCGTTGATTTTCCCGATCCTGAAGTGCCCACAAGTGCCGTAACAGAACCGGCAGGTGCGTCAAACGATATGTTCCGGATCACATGCTTCTCTTCCTCATAGGCAAATGATACATCATCAAAACGTATATCACCCTTTAGCTGGCTCAGCTGTACGGTTCGATCCTTATCACTTCCCTCCAGTGGCATATTCATCAACTCCTCGGTACGATCCAGCCCGGCAAATGCTTCCGTCAACTGACTCCCGATATTACTCATCTGCACGATAGGGGCAATCATAAAACCCAGGTACAGTGTAAACGACAAAAATCCCCCCATGGTCAGGTCACCCTCCATGATCATATAGCCCCCTATTCCCATAATGCCAGTACTTGCCAATCCTAGCAAAAAAGTAGCTGAGCTGGTCACAAAACTCGTGGAGGTAAGGCTTTTCTTTACATTTTCATACAAGCGGATAGCACCTGCAGCAAACGTATCGACCTCCTGTTGTTCCGCATTAAACCCTTTGATTACCCGGATGCCATTCAATGTCTCCGTCAGTCGGCCGGTTACCTCGGCATTGATTTTCCCCCTTTCCCTGAAAATAGGGCGGATATATCCAAAAGCTTTCATGGAAATAATCCCAAATATGATCACGGGTACCAGGACATATAGGGTCATCATGGGGCTGATGTTGATCAGGAGGAATAGGGAAATCACCGCTGTTATCAGGCCCCCGACCAATTGAACCAGTCCGGTGCCCACCAGATTGCGTACCCCTTCCACATCGCTCATGATGCGTGAAACCAGCTCGCCGGATTTGGTATTGTCAAAAAACCGAACGGGCAGGAAGATCACCTGCCGCTGTACTTTCACCCTCAACTGGGCGATGAGGTGCTGGGCCTCTACACTCAGGATACGTGTGAGCAAAAAAGATGTAATGGCCTGAACGGTTATAGCTCCTGCCACCACAAGCAATAACCCCTTGAGCTTTGCCATATCCCCGTTTACGATCACATCATCCATCAGATACTTGCTGGCACCCGGAAGTACCAGGCTCGCTAATCGGCTGATGATGATGAGCAACAATCCAAAAAGAACGATTTTTCTGCGTGGCCAAATAATGGTTTTAAACACATGTCCAATGCTGACGGTTGATTTTTTTGCCATAGGGAATACGGGTTGAACGGTGGCTGTCAAAAAGGACTCCAAAAATAAAAAGTCTGACACGATGGCATATTTATGTGAAAAAATTTCAATACCAGCGCAGGCTTGTTAATTTTAGCGTCAGGCTTTAAACCACTATCTATGTCAGCTATTAACAGAAGAAAATTTATCCGCCAGGTTGGGCTTACAACCCTCCTTCCCCTGGCTTCCGGTTCCCTTTCCGGATGTTTTTCCGGACAAAACCAAAAGAAACGTCTGGGTGTCGCACTCGTAGGACTTGGCTACTACAGCTCTGACTTGCTGGCCCCGGCCCTGCAACTTACGGAAAATTGCTACCTGGCCGGTATCGTGACAGGCTCACCGGAAAAAGTGCCCGTATGGCAGGAAAAATACGGCATCCCGGATGAAAATGTCTACAACTATGACAACATGCACGAAATGGAAACCAATGATGCCATTGACGTGGTGTATGTGGTCCTTCCCAATTCCCTGCACCGGGAATATGTGATCAAGGCAGCCAATATGGGCAAACATGTATGGTGTGAAAAACCCATGGCCCTCAACGAGGCCGAATGCCGCGACATGATCGATGCCTGCAGGCAAAACAATGTAAAACTCAGCATCGGCTATCGTATGCAGCACGAACCCAATACCCAGACCATCATCGGCTATGGCCGTGACAAAACCTATGGAGATATCCAACGGATCGTGACAGAGGCAGGCTTTTACTACAATGCCACCGATGTATGGCGGCTCAAAAAATCAATGGGTGGAGGAGCCATGTTTGACATGGGCGTATACTCGCTCAATGCAGCCCGCTATGTGACCGGCGAAGAACCCATTGCGGTCACGGCACGGCATGAAACCAATCGTCCGGATATTTATACGGAAGTAGACGAATTCACCTATTTCGATCTGGAATTTCCAAGTGGGGCCATTGCCAATTGCAAAACCAGTTTTGGGGAAGACCTCAACCTGCTTGATGTGACATGTACCAACGGAGGCTACCAGCTCAGCCCGTTTCAGTCGTACAATGGCATTAAAGGCAGCACCAGCGACGGCAAAATCCTTGACATCCAGATCCCCAATCAACAGGCCAGGCAAATGGATGAAAATTCGCTGGCCATAATGGAAGACAAACCCGTACTGGTACCTGGCGAGGAAGGCCTGAAAGATGTCCGCATTGTGGAAGCCATTTTCAAATCGGCAGCCACGGGCGAACGTGTCGTGATCGGCTCCTGACCCCATTTTTACCTATTAACAAACCAGCGGATCAAAGGAAACTCCTTGTCCGCTGGCTTATAAAACACCCGTATCTGCGCACTCAGCATCCAATCTTTTTATCATGAATCGATCATTCGCTCTCCTTTTTATCCTTGTGTCTGCACTTGTGATTTCCTGCCGTGACATACCATCCCAAACAAATGGTGTCGCACCACAGGATGCACCTGCTACTTTTGAACTGGCGGAAGGATTTGAAATCAGCCTGGTAGTAGCCGAACCCCTTGTGGCCGATCCGGTAGCAATGGAAATAGACGAAAACGGAGATTTGTATGTGGTGGAAATGCATGGTTATCCGCTGGATGTCAGTGGCTCTGGCATCGTCAAACTGATTACGGACTCAGACGGGGACGGCATGCCCGACAAAAGTGTGGTGTTTGCCGATAGCCTGGTACTCCCCACCGGTATCATGAAATGGAAAAGAGGCGTAATCGTAATCGATTGCCCCTACGTTTTTTATTTGGAAGACACCAATCAGGATGGGCGTGCCGATGTGCGGGATACACTGCTGACCGGATTTGCCTTTACCAACCCCCAACACAACGCCAATACGCCAATATTTGGCCTTGATAACTGGATTTACATTGGAAATGAAGGCCATTTTAGCCCGACAATTTATGTGGACTTGTTTGACTACCCCGGCTCACCCATGCATTTTCCGTCGCAACCCGACGGCCCGCAATTGCCCCCAAATGCCGGAGGAAGAAACGTTCGCATAAAACCCGATCAAAAGCAACTGGAAATGATGTCGGGAAATACACAATACGGTCAAACATTCGATCCTTGGGGCCACCAGTTGGGCACCAGCAATGCGGATCACTTGTTTCATGAAGTCCTGGCTGCCAAATACCTTTCGAGAAACCCCAACCTCCGACTGGCCAGGGCCACCCAGGACATTTCCGATCATGGCAATGCGTCGGAAGTATTTCCAATTACCATCAACCCTGAACACCAGCTACTGACCGACATTGGGGTTATCACGTCTTCCAGTGGCGTCACCTGGTACACGGGTGGGCTTTTTCCCGACGAATTCAATAACGTTACGTTTGTTGCCGAATCCGTTCACAACCTGGTGCATGCCGACAAACTTACGGATGAGGGGGCTTCTTTTCGCGCCAGTGCCCTTTATCCGGATAAGGAATTCCTCGCTTCGACCGATTCGTGGAGCCGTCCTGTCAACTTCTATATAGGACCTGACGGAGCTTTGTATATGATCGATTATTACAGGCAAATTATCGAACACCCCGAATGGATGAGCGAAGAGGTAACCAATTCCGGCGCATTGTACAACGGAATGGACAAAGGAAGGATCTACCGGATAGTACCAAAAGGAACGGCCCGGGCTGCATGGGGAAATGAACTGGCACTGGCCGGCACCCAACAACTCGTTGACTACCTGGATCACAAAAACCTGTGGTGGCGAAAAAATGCCCAACGCCTCCTGCTTGACAGCGCGGACGATCAAACCGTGGATTTGCTTACGGCATTTATTGCCAACAACCCTTCACCAGCCGGATGGGTACATGCCCTTTGGCTTTTGGACGAACTGTATCCTCTCCCCGAAGAATTGCTGACTGCCGCGCTCGCCCATCCAGCAGCCGGCGTGCGGGAAAATGCCATTCGTATTGCCGAACGACACCTGAATGAAAATCCCGGCCTTTTGCCTCCTCTTTTAGCCCTTGCGGACGACACGCATCCCAAAGTACGCTTCCAGTTGCTACTCACACTCGGCTATCTGGACGATGATCGATCAAAAGCCGTGAGACAAAAATTATTATTTGAACACCTCGACGATGAATGGATGCAGGTAGCTGCCCTTTCCTCGGTCGGCGAAAACAGCCTGGCCCTTATCAGCGAATTGATAAAAAATCCAGCCATCCGATCTTCTGACGGTGGCCGGGAACTGATGAAAACCTGTGCAT